>Ga0315328_10001162_pt1 | contig 12025 bp, 3 predicted proteins | sample M120032315metaG_FD_203462 | JGI IMG/M metagenome (GOLD analysis project Ga0315328, IMG submission 203462) | Ammonia-oxidizing marine archaeal communities from Monterey Bay, California, United States - M1 200m 32315 | ecosystem: Environmental > Aquatic > Marine > Intertidal zone | place: USA... | reverse complement strand
TCCGGTTCAACTGGTGCTATAACAATTGCTTCTGCAGATACAAATACAACTTATACTGCCGGCGACGGACTAGATCTCGGTGGTACCGAATTTTCGTTAGATCTTAAGGCAGGTTCTGGCTTAACCATCACTACAACAGAGTTAGATGTCGATGATGCTATAATTGCAACGCTATCTGGCTCAGTATTCTCTGGTCATGTCGGAGTTACAGGGTCTTTACACTCGACGACAACAGTTAGTGGATCATTATTAAAAGGAAATTATCTGACCGGTTCACTTACAAAATTACCGGATGGTACATCGTATCTAATCGCTGGTACTAATGTTACTATTGCAACAGGGTCTTCCGGAGCGGTTACGATTTCCTCCTCAGCCGGCGGCGGATCAGGGCAAATTGGAGCTGCTGAAGATGGTGATTATACCGACGGTCTATTTACTGATTTTACTTCAACTACTCCTACTGGTACAGCAATTGATAGATTTAATGAAATTCTATTATCCTTAGCACCAAATCCGGCCCCGGCTTTAGATAATATAGACAATAATAATTCAAATGGTATAACAGCACTTCTTTCCTTCGGTGCAAATAATGATCAGTCATCCGGATCTCCGGCCTATGCAACTGTTGCAAACTCTGCGGGAATCGCCGCCGCTGTTGATGTCAATGGTTCTTATGCTCCTGCAACTTCTGGCGCTAATATTAGAAAAGGAATTTATAATGGTAGCACTGTAATCACCGGTGACCTTAATGAAGACGTTGCAATAAATCAGCATAATACCGGTGTTACAAATTATGTTGCAAACGCATTTGGAAATGCGAACGAAGGCACTTTAAAGCTTTATGTTAATGGTGCACTCAAACACAGTGTAAATTTGGAATTAGATGCCACTGGTGCAGGAGTACCAGGTTCCGGATCCGCAACAAAATTAAACGGAAATAGTTCTGGGTTTATTAATTTATCGCAGACAGGATCAGCAGTACAGTCAAACAATGTTACATTTACGTCATTTCAACATAGGACTGGGAAATATCAAATAGGAACGGCAGATCAAATAAACGGGTGGAACTTTGCTCGAGTTGTACACTCAAGAACGTCTGATACTACAACGAATTATATAGAATGGGTTAATGATAATAATTCGGATAATCTTGAAGCTACCGGTAATTCAATTAGTTTTACAGGCGCGGGCTCAATTCATTTGTCTGGTGTAGAATATTTTACTAATGGGACGATTGAATATAAAACCCGGGTTGAAAATGCATATAAGTACATTCATGATAACACAGCTATACAATTTCCTGTAGCAAATGCAGCATTTTCCCAAAATAATCGTAGTTTTTCTTTGTCGAATCAATCAAAGCCAACGATAAACCACGGCGCCGGTGAAACGCACGCAAAAATATTGCACTTAACCGCCTCTGCAGCTATAGCTGCCGATTATTTTCTTAGTGGAACAATTACTAGCGGTGTTACTGTCACCCATCCTTTGAAATCCAATCTAACAAATGGAGGCCAAAGCGTAATAAACCCTGTTTTAATGTATAATTTATCTAATAATTCAACAGCATTGGTGGAAACGTTTAGAAGGGAAAACTATAGGATCTTATCTGGTGCTTACACTACGCAGGCATCCATCACACATTCTAGTAATATATGGGATTCTGAAGTTTATATGACTGCTTCTAATGGCGGTCACTCAAATGGCCTTCAATTTTTTAATCAAACGTTGGTTTCTCCGATAAAAAGCATAAATTCCGGGAATTTCTCATTATTCTCGAATGGACCAGCTCAAAATCCTGACTATTCGGGCCAAACAGGAACAAGAACATACTATCGGTGGTTTAAAAATGAAACCGGCACAAGTCAATTCGACTTTAGTTTGAATATTCAGGGCTCTGGAAACATTGTATCACACGGCACAACGCTTGACGCATCAAAAATCACGGTATTAGTGAAATTACCGGAAAAAACCGGCTGGATGGATGCCGCTGGTACCTTTGTGCTAGATAATGTCGCAGAAGACGCGGGAGCATCGGTAGTAACAACAGTAATTTCGAAAGACATGACGCTAAATGCTACAAATTATATAAATTTTGGCAATATTCCTATTGCTGATGATGAATACGTTGTTCTGTGTATTAAAGCAGATGAAAGTTGGACCGGCAATGTATCCTCTATTACCGTTTCTTTCGGAGCAGGCACCGGCACCCTCTCAGCTGTCCCAGATTTGGATGATATCGACTGTAATCAAGACGGAACAGATGCTAATCTATCATTCGGGTCTTCAAAAGCAATAACTGGGCTGACTAGTCCTTCTAATGCCGCTGGATTTACTGCTGCAAACTTAAATGACTTATATCAGACTGCAACGAACAGTAATAACTTAAGAAGGTCGATATTTAGTAGCGCCGGTACGCTAGAAGGCGACCTTAATGAAGACATTTCATCCCCAGGCCGCGACTATGTTGCAAATGCATTTTCTGATGCTAATACCGGTAGTCTAAAACTAGAGGTTAACGGTAGTATAATCCATGAATTCGAAATTACGGGATCGATGTCTTTAGTTGGAGCCGGAAATCCAGGGTCTGGTACAGATACAAATCTAAACTCTGGTGGATCTGGTTTTATAGCATTGAGTAATTGGGGCCCGGGAATGTTTGATAATGGGGTACCGAGATATTCCGAGATTCAAAGAACAGGAAAGTATCGAATTGTTTCTTCATCGCAGAGAGATGGCTGGAATTATGCTAGAGTACTACATACTGGTACTTGGGGAACTAGAACAACGAATTATATTGAGTGGGTTGTAGATGCCAATGCGGATGCATTAACATCGGCAGGAAATGGATTATCGATATTTGGTGATAATAGCCACTCTTTTTTGAGTGGGGTTAAATATTTCAATTCTCCTTCTGGTAGTATACTTACGAGGGTTAACAACATATACAAAAACGTTTATTCTGATGCCGGCGATGCAATTTCATTTACAGCACTTTCGAATGCAACAGCTGCAAAGTTAGTCCAGTCCGGTTCTGGTTTGTCTTCAACGAAAACAACAAACTCTGCGACAGATAGTCTACAAACACTATCTTCAATAGCAAATTCTCAGAACGAACTTTTACATGCAAGTGGTACTGTTAATTTTACTAGATCAAAGTCTTTACCGGGTACATATACGACCGCATATAGTTGTGCCGGCGCGCTTGTATTTAAACATCCCCATAAATCAAATCTTACAGGGCCAACCCAAACGACAACTAATCTTTTAGTTTGGACTCCTTCTGATACATCTAATGCTAACACAGACGAATACTTCACTGGCGAAACATATAGATTACAAGATACAACCTACGGTTCGCAAGGTGCGGTTTCTGGTGGCTCTAATGATTGGGTATCCAACGTTTCCATGAACGATAACGGTAATTATCCCACATATGCTACTGGACTTCTAATATATGACACGTATCTTATACCACCAAAGGATGCTGGGACCAGTGGGGATTTTCGAAACCATGATGAAGGTGGAGGGATTGAATCTCCTGCAGGAAACGTAAATTATTCTTCGGGTGTACTTACTCATACTACTAGAAATTATATAAGAAGCTATAGAAATAATACTGCTGATGACAGACCGAGTGTTCAGATAACACTGTATGGCGATGCCGTCATTGTTGGAAAAACCGGTTCGTACGCTGCTTCATTAGGCGCCAATAAAAATATATTCGTTGAAGTAGGAATCCCCGGTAAAACAGCTTTCTTAGACTTAGGCAAAGATTCAGCTGGTGCAGGAAACTATAATGCCGGCGATGGGTGTCTAAGTGGAGACCTTAATGAAGCAGTCGATACTAATGGAGAAACAAACACCTGTACATTCAATGGTGCAACATCCGATGGTACCACATCTACTAGCGGTGAATATATAGTTGTAAAGATATCAGCATCAAAAAATTGGACTGGATACTTAGATAGAATAAGTGTGAGCTGGAGCTAAAATGGCAGGAAAAAGTAATATTAGCGCAACTTTCTTTGCCCAGAAAAAACTTTTGGGGAAAGCTCATACTTCAAATATAAAAGTTGATGGTGAAGAAGTAATTGGGTCGAATATTCAATCTTCAACCAGTCTTCTTTTTGGTGAACCGATCCCAAAATCCCCGGCCCGGACTCTTTATGCGTTACAGAGTGCAACAGGATCATTTGCAAATACAATTGAATATATACAGTTTTCTCTACAAGCTTTAACTGGAACAACTTATAATGCTAGTAATAGCGGTGGTGGATCTGGGTCTGATAGTGGTGAAGGAGCTCAGTCATCCGGACCACATACATATAAATTTGTACTGCCTTCAAATTATGAAAGTATATCATTAAACCCTCGTAAAGATAATGGCATATTTGATAATTCGAAATTAGTGCATGAAACACTAGGACAATTACAGTTAGTCCCCCCATTTTATTCCCAAACAGCACCTAATCCATATATAGTTAAAATTTATAAAGATAATGGTGGCTCCCCCGGTGATGAAATACCATTATTGGATAATATCGATTGGAATATTGATTATTATAATGGTATTCTTTTCATCCAGGATTATAAAGCCAGCAAGGTACCAGCATTTGCAAGAGCATTCGCATATGTTGGGAAAATGGCAGAGGAAGTTATTTCCACTCTTTCTGGCGGAGCCGGTGATATAACCGATGTTACTGCTGGCAATGGCTTAACTGGAGGTGCTTCTTCTGGAGCTGCAACAATAAACGTCGGCGCTGGTACTGGAATAGAAGTTGCCGCAAACAGTATATCAATAGATGATTCTGTCGTTGCAACCTTATCCGGGTCTACATTCACTGGTAATGTTCATTTTTCTGGTAGCGTTTCTGAATTTACGGCAACAGGCTCTGTGAATTTTAATTCAGGTTTATCAGGTTCTCTTACACATCTTACAGATGGATCCAGTTATTTAATTGCGGGATCTAATATAACGATAGCATCTGCATCCAACGGGGCAGTAACGATTACTTCTACCGGTGGAGATCTTGACGGCTCTGGCGCAGCTAACCGGATAGCCACTTGGTCTGATTCAAATTCTTTAACATCTGATGCTGACTTTACGTGGAATGGTACTCTTTTCAACGTACAGGGCGATTCGGTTCTAAATGGTACGGTTGTAATAAACCAAAGCGGTGCTGCCAAAGATTTTAGAGTAGAGTCTAATAACAAAAGTAATGCTTTCGAAGTTGATGGTACCCTAGATATGGTGCTCATCCACTCTGGCGATCTTTCTGATCCATCCGGTTATGGTTCTGCCGCAAGTGCTCCGGATCCAAAAACTTTTACTGATACGAATTTCTTTGTATCCGGATCAATAGATTCGCGAGGATCAACTACAAAAGGCACGTCTGTTTTTGGTGGAGATGTTGTTGTATCTGGGACGTTGAGCGTTAATAGGTCTGATGCTGGCGGCTATAGTATGGTGACTATTACAACTGACGGGAAAGTTGGTATAGGCACGGATAATCCTGGAAACAAATTGTCAGTCGGTGGAAACATGGATCTAGGCGAGTATCTTTATCACAAAAATGATGAAAATACATATATGCGCTTCCAGGAAGATCAAATTCATTTTAAGGCTGGCAATCGATCGATGCTTAAAATGAAAGAAGATGCATCAGACCAGGTTTTGATTCTTTCTGGTGGGCACTCAACCAGCCCAGACCCTGATGGTTTTGCTGATACAAACTTCTTTGTATCTGGGACAATAGGTTCAAAAAATTCTTCAAATCCAGGCACCGCTGTATTCGGCGGAGACTTATTTGTCAGTGGCACATCTACTCATGCACAAGGCCTTTCCGGTTCTTTAACAAAACTCGTTGACGGCTCTTCTTATATGGTAGCTGGTAACAATATTACTATTACATCGGCCTCCAACGGCGCTGTTACGATTACATCAACTGCTAGCGGTATAGATTTATCTGCTATGCAATTTGTTACTTTTGGCGCTGAAGCCAGCCTTTCCGCAGAAAGAGTGTTGACTCCCGGGGATGGAATTACAATTAATACATCAAATCCAGGAACAATTGTAATTAATTCTACGGGACTAGTTTCTCGTTCAAAAAAGTTTTTTGATGTAACTTCTTCTTGGTCTCAAAGCTCTCCATTCCATCCGCTTACAGGGATCAACTTTGCAAATTCAAGTTATGATTTTAATAAAATTGATGTTTTTTATAATGGTCAAGCTTTAAGGTCTGGCTCAAATCATGATTATACTATCCAGGGTACAGGATCTATCGTTTTTGATTTTGACTTATTCGTAGATGATGTTATACTAGTAACAACTTTCTAAGTTATTTTTCCTTGCCCGCATAATTATTTTTGTGAGATATAGAAATGTATAAAACTTCCGATTTGAGCATCGCCGCATATTTAATGATGAAAGGCATGAAATTAATAAACGCCTTTAGGTCCAGCAATGGACAATTTATGTTTGAATTTGATGATCCCCAAGGTCTGGGTCCTCGTTTAGCAATTGAGTTTACGAATAGTGAGTCGGCAGTTTATGACAACCATGTAAGAAATCTTAAAAAAATACTTTACCGTAATTAAGCCTGGTAAATAACTTTTAATTTCTTTAAAAAAGTTGGTCCAGTTTTGTAGTTGACCCGCATAGATATCAATGAAGTTAATGCGAGTTTTTAAGCAAGTTTAAGTCCCTATTCCCATATTAAATATTTTTGGAGAAAAATAAATGGCTTTTACAACACAACTACGGTTAGCTCAAATAACTGGATCGTTTGGCGATAAAGAAGGCGGCATTGTTGACAACCTACCGGTTGCAGCTACCCTCGGCGCAATTACAGACGGATCCGGATCTTTAGTAAGCACCGTATCAAATCTAGCTTCTGCTATTAAGAGAATTAATGGTGGAGCTGCATTCTCAGCAAACGCGGCTGGGATTTTTAAACATGCAACAACCCAGTTTGGCGCTGATGGAAATGAATTTGCGATTGCAGAATCTGGTAATGATGTTTCCCTTAAGGGGCTTGTCAATGACAAGGACATGATCTTTAAAGTACTAGATAATTCGTCTGACGTTGAAGTATTCAGAATAGCAAATGCCGACGGCTCTGCAGGCTCATCTTTACGTGTGGCCGCAGATCAAAAATTAGAATTCAGGGATGCCGGCATCTATATGCATTCAGACTCTGATGGGAAATTAAAAATTAGCGCAGACGGAACTGCTTCGGATGCTATTAATATTGATTCTGCGGGTGGTGTAGATATTGATGCTGCTGGTCTTATTAGTTTAGAAACTAGTAACAACGGTGGAATAGCTCTCCTTTCCCACGGATCCGGCGATATTGTCCTAAATTCTGCTGATGTTATGACCCTGGACTCTGATGGTGTTATGACCATGAGATCTTCGCTTGGTGATATTACTATCGAAGCTGAGGCAAATAATAAGGCTGTAATAGTTAAAGGTGATCACGAAAGTGGTACGGCAATCCATCTTGATGGCGATGCTACCGCTGCCTCTATTGTAGACATCGACGCAGGTATCCTTGATATTGATGCTGGTGCTTCGATTGACATGCTTAGTACGACATCAACTACAATCTTGGCAACCACAACGTTAAGTTTAAAAGGTAATAATAGTGCAACTTTTGGTGATGATACTCAAGAAATCGTTTATGATGGATCTGGTAACGTTGACTTCGATGCTGTTGCTTTAGACATTGATGCTTCTGGTGCAATTGATATTCTTGGTGGTAGTACACTATCTATAGATGCGGTTGATGATTCAAACCTTACGGTAACCGGCGCAGGCAAACATTTATCATTATTACTTGCTGGTGGTGGAGACCAAAATCTAACTATTAGTTCTGCAGGTACAGCTGCTGATGCTATTGATATTAATGCTTCTGCTGGTGGTATTGACATTGATGCTGCTAATGAAATCGTTGTTACAACAACCTCGGATGATGGTCATATTTCTTTGGTTTCTGCCCATACTGGTGGTGTAGCTTTCCATATCGATGCAAATGCAGACGCCGCTTCTGAACTTCAGATTGATGCTGGTATCCTTGATATTGATGTAACGGCTGCAGCAACTCTTGATGCTGTTGGTATCGCTCTTACTGCTGGTTCTGGTGAACTTGATCTTACTACTACTGGTGTTTTAGATATAAACGCCAACACGATGGATGCTGACTTTACTGGTTTGGCTCAAATGACGGTTACTTCTAGTACGGATGGTGAACATATCGTTCTGCAACAGCTCGGCGCTAATGATTCATCGATTATTCTAGTAGCTGCTGGTACAGGGACACAGGCAATTCAACTTGAAGCTTCTGCTGGTGGTGTTGATATCGATGGCTCTAGTGTAGTAATTGACGCACTTGATGCCGGTGCAATTAATATTGGAACTTCTACTGCTCTTACTAAAGACACTTCAGGAATTAATATTGGATCGAATAACGGAGCAAGAACAATCCAGGTTGGTAATGCTGCTTCAACCAAAGTTGCACTCGATGCTATCCTCGTTGACATTACTGCTGTAGGCGGCGGTGTTCAAATCGACGGTGCCGCGGGTTCTCACTTGAAGACATCTGTTGGTACTTTAGATATTCAAGCTGCTGGTGAATTAGATCTTGATGGTGCAACTGTTAAGCTTGACTCTGCTGGTCAGATGGATATAACAGCTGCTGCTGCATTGAATCTTATCTCTGCTGCCTACGATGTTAACGCATCTGGTGTGGTTGGTATCGATTCTGATGCTGCAATGACATTAGGTGGTGCTTCTATTGGAGCTACTGCTGATGCTGCTGGTGGTATACAACTTATCGGATCACACGCTGCTGGTGAAATTGTTATTCAATCTGCCCACACTGCCGGACGTGCATTGTTCATTGATGCAGATGCTAATGCAGGTTCTATTGTTGACATCGACGCAGGTATTTTGCAAATCGATGCAACGGGTATAGCTGGAATCAACTCTGGTGGAACATTAAGCTTAGGTACTGCGAATTCTGGTGTTGCTGTTAACATCGGCCATGCTGTTTCTGAAGTAACTATTGGTGATAACCTTACGGTTACCGGTGACTTGATTGTTAATGGTGATACTGTAACGGTTAATGTATCTGACCTTCAAGTTGAAGATAAGATGATCGAGCTCAACTATGTGGCAGGAGGTACTGCTTCCAACATCGGCGCAGGACTACACTTATCCGGTTCAAATCCCGCTGACGATATTACCTTTCAAGCTCTGAGTAACGGCGGTAGAATGGAATTGAATGTCGATTCTGGTGTCAAGACTGGTAAAGCATTCTTTGTTCATACAAATAATGTCCTTAGTCAAACTACTCTTGGTAGTACTGTTCTTGCTTCATCATTGACGTCGGTCGGTACTATTGCTACTGGTGTTTGGAATGCAGGTGCGATTACTTCCTCCGGAAGAATTGTAACTGACGATGTTACTGATGCTACAAACTCCACTGACGGATCACTACAAACAGACGGTGGATTAAGTGTCGCTAAGAAGATATTTAATAATACTGACGCAACTCTGGCTGCTGTTTCTGGTATTGTAACGATGGGTGCCGCAACTCCAGTGACTGTTTCAGCTGCTGGTGTATTAGATATTGCTAATGCAACTCCGGCTTCTGCGATTGGTACAGCGGCTCTTGTTGTCGACGGTGGTGCTAGTGTTGCTAAAGATATTTGGGTTGGTGACGATATCGTTCTTGATTCTGATGGTGCTATTATTAACTTTGGTGATACACAAGGCAATGTAACACTTACTCACATTGTTGACACCGGACTTCGCTTAAATGGTGCTAATAAGCTTCAGTTTAGAGATGCCGGCGTATTCATCACTTCTGATGAAGATACTGCTCTACACCTAGAAGGTGATGCAAAAGTTAATATTGCTATTAATTCAAATAACGTATTAGAAACTTCTGCTACATTAGTCGAATCAAAGCAGTTAGTAAAAGTACCTCGGCTTAAATTTGCAGATAATGCCTACCTTGATACAGATACAACAGCAGCATGGGGCCAAATTAAAACAAACGGAACCTTCTGTTTAAACGCAGCAGAGTTTAAATTGCAGTCTGATGGCATGCTCACCAAATGGGGTCTCAATGGTGATGTCAGACTTGGGCACGTCCACAATACTGGTTTTTTGATTTCCAGTGGTACTGCTGGTCCGATAGAATTGCAGATGTTCGATGCAGGAATGAAATTAAAGGCTGCTGCAGATGGTCAACTTGAGTTGATTTCTGATGGTACACTTGTATTGTCTTCTACTCTTGATATGACTTTTGATGCTAACGGTGGACAATTCAACTTTAATGATGGTGGTGCAACCCACTTCTTAATGGATGCTGATGCTACTAAGTTTGAAATCTATGATGATCAAGATACTGGGGATCTTTTTAGAATCCAAGTAGCTCAACATGGTGCAACAACTATCTCTACTATAGACGATGATGCAGCAAACGCTAAAATAGAACTTTTAGCTGATGGTGACATTGTCTTAGATGCTGCTTCTGGTCTCTTTGATCTTAAGAAAGCTGGGTCTGATATTTTCCAACTTGCAGAAGGTAATGCTGGTGATATAACTCTTACCCAACAAGGGAATAATAAAGATCTGATCTTTAGAGTTAAGGATAATAATGTTGTTACTGAAGTTGCTAGACTTGTCGGTGCTGACTCTGTAATGAGATTTGGTTCTGGAAAAGCGATCCAATGGAATGATGCTAATGAAGCTATTTGGGGTGACAGTAACTACTTATATCTTAAGTCTAATAACAATCAATTCAGATTGCCAAATGTTCAGTCTTCAGGGAATCAAATCCTTGTAGCTGAAAGTAACGGTAACTTCTCTTGGGCGGCAGCACCTACTGATGCTGATAGTAGAAATCAACAGATTAAGGAATCTATTCCTGAACTTGTACTTTCTGGAACAACATTGAGCTATTTGTCTCCTACTTGGAACATTGCACCAGATGTTTCTATTTCTGATTCTGATTTAGATGCTGGAATGATGTGCTTTGTTAATGGTCAATTGCTTATGTCTGGTGCCATAGGAGATGTTGGTGGTGGAAAAGCTGATTATCATCTTTTAGAAGATGGTAAAGCAAGTGAATTTACTATTACTTTTGATGGTACAACTGGTGATGTTGCTGCTAACTATGCCAGTGGAGGTGATGGTACATTTGAACTGATTTATTTCAATAGTGAAGCAGAATGGTCAAATGTCAAAGATGGATCCAACAATGAGTTAACTCAAAATGGCGGTGAAGCTAATGGGTCTAACAATATTACCATGTCTGCAAACCCTGCTGGTTTAGCACCTGGAGATATTGTTAGCTATGTTAATACTAGTGGTGCTCGACAGTTCTCTCGAGTTAACGGAACTGCTGGTAATGACATTAACCTTTCATCTACTGTAGTGGCTGGTATTGCTAATGGAACGAAGATTCAAATCGTAGGACGAAGTAAACAATTCATTTTCAAGAATGCAGATATTGCTGGAACTGGTGATGATGACGGTGCCGGTAAAATCAAAATCTGTTATGGTGCTAATATGTCTCCTCTTATCGGTAATGCTGGTGCTGCTGAAGCGGTTGCGGTGCAACTAGCGGATGCTGTAGATAAGGCGTTTGGAGAATCACAGGCTGTAGTTGCAAAAGCCAATGGCCTAGCTGTTAAAATTAGTGGAAACGCTTTATTTAAATCTTACGGAAACGGCGTCCCCGGTTTAAATGGCTTAGTCAATTTCGCCAACACACCATTTGGAAGCTCATCCTATGCAAATGGAACCGACACTGGTCGTAAGACGATCAAGTTTGGTTTTGACCTAGAAGCCGATGATGTTATTCAAGTCTCTATAAGATAATCTCTGGGGGGTTAATCTAATATTCTAAAGGAGATGGTTCGCCATCTCCTTTTTTATTTACTTAATTTTTATATGATTATAATATTATTAATCTTTAATATCTAAGGAGAAAAGATGAAGCAAGTTGAA
>Ga0315328_10001160_pt1 | contig 12035 bp, 19 predicted proteins | sample M120032315metaG_FD_203462 | JGI IMG/M metagenome (GOLD analysis project Ga0315328, IMG submission 203462) | Ammonia-oxidizing marine archaeal communities from Monterey Bay, California, United States - M1 200m 32315 | ecosystem: Environmental > Aquatic > Marine > Intertidal zone | place: USA... | reverse complement strand
CCTTTATTTAAAGTGTATCGTTGTGGAATACTTTTAATATCCCAACTCTTTGATTTAAGACTTCTCTGTAATGATGAACCAACCATAAATATCTCACGATATTCAGCAACTAAATGCTGGTCTGTTAATTCAGATGGCTCCACAATATTAATTCTCGTCAAATTAAAAATCTCCAGGAGCCACTTGAAAAACATTCAATCCCAAACCTCTCCACATATCAACAACTTTGTTCCTATCATCAACAACAAGAAAAATATCATTGATATCCAAGAAAGTATCCAACATCTTTTTCTTTAAAATGTCATCTGGCATAAACCTCATATCAGTAGTGGCGGGATTACCATCAGCGATTGGCCACGATTTGTCTTTAAACTTGTCAGGTCTCATTACCAAAAGGTCGTGAGGTACATCGTGAGTCTTCAACCACGAAACAGTAGCATCAAAGCTTCTATCGTTTCTACCACTAAAGATTACAATTTTGAATCCATTTTCATGGAACATTTGAGCCGTCTTAATGACTGGGTGATTTGGTTTATCTAACTTAATATTATCAGCATCAAAGAAAACATCCCAATCTAATTTACCATTAGGTTTGGTAGATTTACTTCTCCTAGCTTCAATATTAGCTAAAGTTCCATCCAAATCAAAGATTATAGTATTCTTATTCATACCCTATTATACAACTAAAAGCCTATATGAGTCAAGCTTTATTTTCACTTTTTTTACAATTCTTTTGTGTGGTGTCGATTTCTTATTTTCCTATACTTTTTTTTGAGTGCTTTTTGTCGTTTACGATATCTTTTAAATAACCCATTGTTTAATTCCCTAATAGTCTTTCTTCTCCTACGAGCTCTTAAAGACCTTATAATTCTATCAACTCTATTCATAACAACTCTCCCGTAATGTTTAAGGATTCTATTAATTATATATTTAAGTTCTATTTACAGGTACTGCGCCTTTTCCTAATTTTCTTTCCTTATTTTTAGATTCTTCTTCATCTGTATTGGATGAGAATATTGCTATTGGTTCTTCAACTTTTGGTTTCTCATCATTATACATTTCCCAAAACTTCCACCATGATTTTTCTTTCTTGGTAATCAAGTTTACCTGATTACCTTTTTTAGAGCTATCGTTTTCTTCTCTAAGTATAAGTGCTTGATTAAATGCGACCACTAACATTACTGCTAATGGGTCAAACACAAAGATAAGAATAAAGATAAAGAACTTAACTACTGTATCAATGTCCGTATTGAATGTTCTGGCTAAATAAATTGCTGGGCCCACATCAACTCCTGTTTCTATCAATCCCACTTTTAAATCACCAATATCTTGTTTGATACTAAGTATCTCATCATTTAGTTCTAACACCTTTGGATTATATTCTTCTCGAAGTTGTCTTTTGGCTGTGATATAATTATCTGGTAAAGAAAGAATAGATTGTTCTAACTCTTCTTTTAGATATCCTTTATCATCTTCTAATTGTTCTAACCTATCTTCTTTATAGGTTAATGTTGTAGATTGTTTTTCGAATTCTATCGTAGCACCTTGATAGGCATTAGATAGATATCCAAAGATACCAGCAGATGTAATACCAACGAGTATCAATACTGCGGTACTTAAATATATTTTTTGAAACCAACTTATTACATCTCTATATCTATATAGAAATGCAGCCGTAACTAACTTACCAAGTTCTAACGAACCAGCCATTATAATTACAGATAGAGCCGCTCCAGCAAATAGTTTAGATAAACCAAATACCGAAAAGAATGCAGCACTTCCCGCAATTAGTAAAGCCGAGATTCCCAACCATATGTGGAAATACTTCGAGCGTTCCATTGTGTTCTCCTGTTTGTTATTGAATTCCGTCAGCTTCTAATTCAATAAAATTTTGTATCAGTTCTAATTGCTTCAGACAATTACGAATAATCTTTAGTTGTAAATCAAATTCATCATTTACTTCTTCTGGTATTCGGTGATACAGTCTATCAATCTCTTCTTGTAGAGTTGAAATTAGATCTAACACTTTGTTTCTGTTTCTCATAATTAACCTTTATCTATTAATAATTATTGTATATATAGTTTATTCTACAGTTAATTGCTGTAAAATATACTTCTTGAACATATTTTTATTACTCTTATCTATATGAACCCATGTCCATGCCCATGTAGATTTCATATTGGTAATTGTATCCACGACTGCTTTTATTTGTAATGATACTTCATTCATCATCCTATCATCCATAGGTACATCAATTCCATACTCATCAGCCATTTCTAACAATTGTCCAAAATCTTTATTCTTATTAGCTTCATTAGCTCTTTTAAATTCTTTTTCATCTCCATCCTTTTTATCAGGATGTGTTTTTCCTGCCACCTTACGATATACATTCTTTAAAGTTTCATCATCTATTTCTGTTTGTATTTCTTCATAGGGGTCTTTAGGTATTTTAGTATGTACTTCATTTTCAGGTAAACCTGTACCTGTCATATAATTTGCAAAATCTTTATTGAATTTATTTAATGATTCTTTATAAACTAATTTGGTTTCTTCTAATTCTGTTTGTAGGTAAGCTAATTGTTGTCGTAACTTTTTCTTTTTAATATCTTTTAGATTCATATACAATAAATATGAAATTTGCAGTCCAATCTGTCATTTATTTCAGTATACTTGAACTTTTCACTATATTGAAAATCAACATACACAGCACTATGTTCCTGAGACTACAACCTCGCCTAACATATAGTGCCCCAACTTTTTAATGTTGTTAGGACTTTTTGTCGTCCATTTCTTACGACTTCACTTTGTGTGGGTAAACAACAAATCCCTTTCGGGTAAACTAAGAAATCACCGTCATTTTGTTTCTTGATTTATCATTTCAAATTCTACTTCTATTAACTTCATACAAACATAATACAAATCGCCGTTCCTGAGAACGGTATCAGCAAGAGTCCACATACCTTTTAGATCATCTGGAGAATAACCAGAACCTACCGACACCGTTCCAAGAACAGCATACCTATCATCATGAATGTTGATGAACTTGTGAATAAACTATCCTATCTTAACAGAATGTTTTTTCGGTACTTCGGGTTCAATCTTTGGTATTTCAACAGATAAGATTCCATCTTTAAATGAAGCCTTAATGTTCTCACCATCTAATTGATCACCTAATTCGAATTGTCTTTTGAATGAAGATTGCTTTAATTCTCTACGAACTACTTTAGCATCCTTTGCATCAAAAGAACTATGTTTGTCTCCTGAGATTGTTAAGATACCTTCTTCAACATCAACACTTAATTGTTTTTTGTTGAGTCCTGGAATCTCAGCAATTACACCAACTTTGTCATCATACTCATAGACATTTACCTTTGGATAAGCAGAACCAGCATACGGATTTACTCCAACTGATTTTGTTATATCTGGGAAATTGGTTGCTACTATTTGATCAAACATTTTATCAAACGGTGTTAGAAAATCTTCCCTATCGATTACAGGGAAGCGGGGTGCGTTAAAAACTACTTTAGTCATTTTATTTCTCCTTTGTTAACTTATTAGTCTAACGAAATACTGATTCTTTCGACATCGGTATCTCTATTTACTCAACCTCTTTCGAGCGTTGAATCCTTTATTCAGTATATAAATATAATGTAATCTAAGAAAACACTACACTTTTACTATTAATTTTTTTGGAATCCAAACTATCTTGCCTGTATCCAATTTACCTTTAACTTTATCATCGTATATTTTACTATCATATTCAGATTGTTCACATACAAGTATATCATCTTTGTATATCATTCCTTCAATGGTAGGATAATCAAATAGTACTTTAACTTTCATTTTCAAGCGGACTATATAATTCGAATTTAGCTGCCAATGTAACGGGGTCTTGTACTCCAACCATTCGTTCCACTACTTGTCCATCCTGTTCAACTATTATAGCTGGTACTGAACGAATTTGATGTGATTCTGCCAATACAGTATCACTATCTACATCCACAAAATATACGGGGTATCCTATCTTTTCTAATTTCTCTACAAGTGGTTTGAATGCCTTACATGGCCCACACCACTCTGCACTGAAATATAAGAATCTCGTGTTTTCCATTATTTACTCCAGGTTATATATTTATAACTCATTGTTGTTGTTTCAGTAGCATAAGGACAAACTATTTTATAAGTTCTATCCTTCATTTGCTTCTGATTCTTTTTCTTCTGCTGCTTTGTCAACATAATCTTTATTTGCCTCTACTTTTTCTTTTTTGATTTCTTCTTCAAAAACTTTTTTCTTTCCACCGTAGTATTCGTAAGCATGTCCTTCTTCCATTAGAATATCATTTATACTTACCCAACCATCTGAAGATAAATCAATATCATGAACTGGGTCTGCGATACATTCCATAATATGATCACCAACTACATCTGGGTCTACAAAAATTTCACCAAGTACTCTACCAAATTTACCTGTACCAAATGATTTCAATTTAAAAACACCTTCTTGTAATAATTCTTTATTACGAGCTTTTGCTTTTAAACCTTTTGCCTTTTCTTCTAAATCTCTTGTTCTTGATTCCCAAGTATCGATACCCATATATCGAACTCTTTTCTTAATCTTTAAATCAAATCCTAAATCGATATAACAATCTATTGTATCACCGTCTAAGACTTTCACCAATTCACATTGATATTCTCTAACATCAAGTTTTTTAGCCATAGTATTTCTCCAGTTATGTAACTAAGAGAAAACTAATTCTCTACTTATTTAAATAGTTCGTACGCCAATTTGATTAGCAACACGCTTAATTTTCTTTAATCCACTACGATATTTACCGTCTTCCCAACAACTGAGAATAGTATTTATTTCTGTAATAGTTAAAGAGCTGTGTAAGAACTTGTCTTTATATAAATAGGAAGTTTCTTGTTTTTGAGACATCAATTCAAGAACTGAAATTACTTCTTGTATTCCAATGTATCCTTGATATCCCCCTGTTAGTGAACTTTCATGACTTGCTAATAGTAAATATTTTTCATATCCAGTTAGGTATCGTTTAGTTCTCTCATCCATTTAAATCATCACCTATATCTAATTCCATTTGATTTGAGTTATAACCTTTCCACATCTCAATAGTCAATCCCATATCATTGATATCAGATTTTGTAGTTGATTCTAAAACTGCAACAATTTCTGTTGCAATTAAGTCTCGACAACTTTCAGATGCTAAATTCGGTTGTCTATCCTTATGCCGAAATAAAACATTTTTTATAATGTCTTTCATACTAATAAGTATCTCTTCCATTCCTCTTAATTCAAATTATTTTGGCTGGTGGGAAAGAAAGGAATTAAAAACCACCAGCCAAGCAGGACTCAATTAAGAGTCCGAAACCTTATTAACTATTGTCCTCTTCGTCTTCTTCATTGAACAAGTCTTCAGATGAACCATCAGAAACATACTTTTGTACAAGCTGTTTCACAAAGGTTCTTTCAGAATCCATCCCACCGTCATCGGCGAATTGTGGATAGATACTTACTTCAGAAGCCTCATCTATTCCGAAACCATCGTAAATCAACCCAGCCATCTCAACAGAAGTTCTGGTGGAAACACCACAAGAAACTTTTCCTGTATCGGACTTTGATTCCATACGAGTAGTGTGAGCAATCTCAGCAACTGACTTCAGAAGTTCAGGTTCAACATGAGGAAACATATAAGTCAAAAGACCATATTCTTCTTCATCTGTAAGAACATCCATTTCCACGATTGTGAATCTATCCATCAAAGCCTTATCCATAACTCTTGTACTTGTGTACTCATTACCGATATTAGCCGTAGCTACGAAAGTAACACCATCAGCCACATTGATAGTAGTTTGTCCATCAGCCTCATCCAACCTAAGATATCTCTGTCCAGCGTCTAAAACTGTCATCAAGATATTCCAAGCATCTGGGTGAGCCCTTGAAAGTTCGTCCATCAGAATCACAGCATCTGGAGTCTGTATAGCCTTCACAAAAAGTGATTCTGAAAAGTAAGTACCTTTCTTCTTATCGAAGTGGACATTACCAATCAGAGTGGCTCTCGGATCCTGGGTCGAACCCATGTTAAAATAAAAGTCAGGTCTATCAAGTGAGTTAACCAACGACTTAGCAGCCATTGTTTTACCACACCCAGCAGGTCCTGTCATTAAAATATTCTTTCCACGAACAGCGGAACGAACTAAATATTTCCATTTAAGTTCCTTCATCACTAAACCTTTAGGTTTCAATGTATAAGAACTATGAATGAAATTTAAAATCTCACCATGTTCTTCTGGAACATCAACTGAAGAAACATCAAATACTGGAGCACTTGAAGCTTCGAAAACAGACATTGGAACAGCCCACCAATAATTTTTACCCTTTTTATTGACTCTCTGCTCTAAAGCATTTCCATTTTCATAAGCCCTTTTACGAGCCCCCGTTGTGATCGATGATGTATATTTCACACCATCCTTATCCCAAGCGTTAAACCTATTCCCTGATTTAACTACTTGAACAACTAAATTGTTATTCATATTATTTCCTTTTTCTTTATTATTCAAAATCTTTTTTTTCCTCATCTCTTATACCTAAATATACAACATAATTAGTATATAAGTCAAGCACTTTCTTCACTTTTTTTAATTCTTTTAATTCCCATCATTTATACCTAAATATAACACTAAAAGCCTATACGAGTCAAGCATTATTTTCACTATTTTTTCCACCAATGTAATTTACCATTAGATGTTTTAAATGTTCCCCAACCACATTTATTCCAAACACAAATGTATTCTGATATGAACATTGAATCTTTAGAGTGTTTCATATTCCACCCACACTGCATACATTCAGGATTATGTTTATCAATAACCAAATTATATAACCACTTAATCAATTAAGTATCCAATCCATAAAAAAGAATGAACCAGGAACTAAACTACTCAATAAGATAACATATAAAAACTGCTCGAACATCAATAAGGTATCTCTTATAATATTGAACCAAATAAAATCTGTAACAAATATAATACTATTAATCATTATTAGTTTTTCTCCAAGAATTTTTCATTCATTGTTTTTGAAATTCCCATAACACTATTTATATCAATGAACTGAGCATCTTTACCATACATTTTTTTGAAATCATTTTTATCATTATCTTCTCTGTAACTACCACTATCACCAACAAAGTAACTTAAAACTTTAATTCCACGACTTCTTATTTCATTAACCATTTTTCTTGTATGTTCAATAGCCTCACTTCTGTAATACTGAATATCATTATTACTAAACATTGGCATTCCATCTGAAAGATTTAAGAAATATGAATCTCTATTATTAGAAGTAGGAACGATATCTTTTAAAATAGCCTCGAAACATAATCCTTCTGGAGTAGTTCCACCTGGATAAATGTTTGGAAACATTTTTTTCACTTTTGAAAACTTATCAACTCTTGAATCATAACCAATCAAGATTAAAGGAAGTGTAGCACTTCTACCTCTACCATATCTATCTGAATCATGAGTACTTCTAAATGAAACCATCACATCAACATTCTGAATCATATCAACAGCCTTACAGATAGCGATGGTAGACACCATTGTGTTTCTCCATTTATCTCCACCCATAGAACCACTAGCATCTACCGAAATGTGTAAGAAAGCATCTGAATACTTTTCAATGAAAGTAGTAGAGAAAACTCTTTCGTTTCCAAAACCTAATTCAGCGATTAATCTTTTATCAATCTTTCCCTTATCTAATCTATTCCATTTTAAATCTCTTGACTCACCACGAACTTGTAATTTTCTACCAAGTTTAGTTCCAAGTGAAATACCCTTTGTCATTATCTCATCATCTCTATCTGAATTGTAGTAGTAAGAATTTGAACCTTTAAGTACACTTGAAAAAACATTTTCATCAATCATTCCTTGTGTTAACTTCTTAACATAAATAACATCAACACCTTTTCCAGGAAGATATTTACCAGAGTTATAATCATACTCGCCCGAAGTAACTTCTTTACCAGCATTAATTTTTTCAACTCCAGCCTCTTCCATAGTCTTAACAAGAGCATTATCTTTTTTTGAAAGTTTACCAACTTTTTTGGTATCTCCATTATTAAATTCTTTTTGTTTCTCGATAGCCTTCATCAATTGTTTTGTTTGTCTATCTGATAGTTCAATCGTTTTACCTTTTGAATCAGTTCCACTTGGTGAATATTCTCCATCAGAAGTAGACATTGGTAAATTAACATAAGTTCCATTACCATCTGAAGAACCACCACTTTCCATTCCATCATTTTCAACTGAATCCATTAATGAATCAAAGTCTGAATCACTCATTGAATTACCACTTGTTTTTTCACCATCACCAGAACCCTCACCAGCCGATTCACTTCCATCTTTAGAATCTATTGGATTTCCATTTTTATCCAACTTAACTTCAGGAAGATTATTAAGAATCAATCTGTAAACTTCAAGGGCCACAGTAAAAGCCTCTTCAGTAGAATTAAGTTTTTTAACTCTACCACCACCGAAAACTGTTTTATAAATTTTATCTAAATCAGGAAGAACATCTAACCTACGATTTGAATTCGTTAGATTTAAGATTCTCATAATATATGAATCCCAATCTAATGAAGTATGTGAATCAGTAAGTAGAGCCTTATCAATTACTTTCGAGTGAAAGTACTTCTCGTACATCGAGTGATAATAACCTTTGTATCCAGGAGAAGTAGTGAAAACATAATTGTCAATTCTTCTATCTTCAACATAGTTTAATAAATTTTTCACATGAGTCAGTACATCCCACTTTGTAAAACCAACTTTTTGTCCATCCAAGAAGAACTCTTGTGGAGTATTGTTTTCAATATTTCTCAAGAAATCAAAATCTGATAACTTAATATGAGACCCTTCATGAAGAGCCAACCCAACAACTGGGTCAAAATTCTTTTCGTCAATCTTACTACCGATTGTTACGGTTTTACCATCAGTATATGAACTATCATTATTTTGAAAAGTAACTGGAATATCTGAACGACTCGTTACAATAGTTACAAAGTTTGAAATAGCCCTACGATATGAAGCAAGAGCCACATGGTCAATACCTTTTTTATAAACTATGGTTTCACCATTATCATCAACTTCATCTATGAATTCAGTTCTACGAGTACTCCAATCATTATCTGACCAGAACGAACTGAATGGTGATTTACCCTTATAACCCTTGTAAGAACTATCATATTTCTCACGAAGAGCCATGGGATTAAAATGTTTAATTTTTGTCATTTCTTTTTTATCTTTCATATCTTATACCTAAATATACAACATAAAGCCTATATAAGTCAAGCTTTATTTTAATTTTTTTTAGCACAATACCAAGTACAATACTTCTTATTTTTGTACTTTACTACAGCCTTTATCTTTTTACATTTAACACAATTCATTATTTATCATCCATTTCTTATACCTAAATATACGAATAACGGCGCAATAAAACAAGCACTTTCTTTTATTCTTTGTAATTGTTTTTCACGGGAAGTAATCGTTTTTCATGAAAATAAAGTGTGATCTTTTTACATTTTAGTACTATATATTATAGTAGGTAGGTACTGTGAAAGGCAATTCTATATAGCAAATCCAAACCTATCAAAATCCTCTTGAAAAATTTCATACACAATTTTCTTATCATCATCCGAATAATATGTTTCCCAATGTTCATGTTTTGATACATTGTATTTGGGCAGAGTATAACTCGGAATCTTTATTAAATCGCAGAACAAATTAAAATCATCTTGTATAGTTTCTAATCTCCCTACTTGATTTATCTTAATATCCAAATAATCTGATTGTGTTTTTTTGAGATTATTATCCAATCCTTTTCTTATCCAATCTGAAAATGTATATTTGTTTGCTAAAGCAGGAAATCTATATTGTGGTGATTTATGAAAATGATAATAACTTACTAATCGTTCATATGGATTACGAACAACTGCAAACTTATAAAATGTTTCCCATACTGTATCCCCACAATAAGTTTTAATCTCACTACAACTATTATGTGGATATGGTTTATTAACTACTTTCTTATCATAACCTTCTATTTGAAATGAATTGCGAATACTTGTTCCAGCATTCTTTGGAATGTGAATGAATATGAATTTGTGTTTGTGATTTATAAACATTAATTGTTTATAGGTTTAATATCATCATAGTCTAATAATCTAAATGTAAGTATAACTGTTTCATCTTCCCAAGGCTCAAATCCTTCAAACACACAATTGCCTGGTTTAACCATTCTATCAATAACACTTTGTTGTTGGGATTCTGTATGTGCTATGACCTTAATTAAATTACCCACCACATTAACATAAACTAATTTTTCTTTATTTGATTTCACTTAATACTATATCTTTAAATTCCACTATTCCATCTGCTAAATTCTTTTCCCAATCTTCATGAGCTTGTTCATCAGCTCCATCGGTGATATATTTGAATGAAACAAAAGGAATCTTTTCTTTATAACAAACCTTTGCTAATGCATATGCTTCCATATCTACAACTTCACCATAATATTGTGTTCTATCTTCTACAAAAGAATCACCACTACCACAAGTTGCTCTTCTCTTAATGTTATTATATTCAGTAATACCAAAGTCTAACATCAATGGTGGGTCATCTTCGAATGGTGTTTCACCTCTCATAAAACCTAAACCCGTAACATCCATATCTCTCTGAACAAATTTCGTACAATCAACTAATGTTTTCTTCTTAATCTTACGAGAACCAGCAGTTCCATAATTGATTATTAACTTATATGGTATATCTGAACCATACTTTCCAAAGTGTGTTGTAAGTGCATAGGTTGCATTTACTTTACCAACTCCAGTATACAATACATCATAATCTTCCAATTGTCCTTGAGTCTCTAATTCAAGAGCACATACAATCAATATTCCCTTTGTCTTCTCATATCCAGTTTCTCTTTTAATTTGTTCAAGTGGTTTATCTCTATTTAACATGAACTAATCCTCGTTCTTTCACTTGTTCAAAACTATAATTTAAACCATGTGTAAAGAATAAATCACCGATAATTGTATTTACAAGAAATGGTAATGCTAATGTATAACAAGTTATTAATCCTTGTATCGTGTGTGGATATCCCAATAAGAATACACCTAAGTTAGTAAGTAAGAAGAACAATAGTGAGCTACCAAGTATTGTTCCATTTGTAATTGTTTTAGAATTAATACCAATGTAAGATATCATCATAAAAGATAAATATACAAACATTGTTATAGAACTAAATCCCAAAAATAAATCTGATATGAACATACACAATAATGGTAATCCAAATCCAATCCACTTATTATTAAATCTACTTCCACCAAATAATGCTATTCCTGTTATTGGAGCTATATTAGGTGGGTGTGGTATTAATCTTGTTAATACTGCTAATACTATTAAAGATACCAATACTTTATTTTTACTTATCCCATTCAAATCCATTACCGTATGCTCCCCATTCTGATGTTTTATAATATATAGGTTTTTTTAAATCTAAAAATTTAATTATATCATTTGGATAACATGGATACCTATCTGATACATCGTAACTACCTATCGTTCCTGTTTGTGTTCTAACTTTACAAGTTACTTGTAATGGTTCTTTCTCACCAATAGCATAACTCAGATAAACCCAACATTCTTTTAATGATTTATCTTTTAATTCTTGTACAGCAATATGTCGTGCCATATAGGCCCCACTTCTATCAACCTTACTTGGGTCTTTACCACTATATGCTCCACCACCGATTGGTACTCGTGGCCCATAATTATCCACAACTAATTTCCTACCAGTCAATCCTACATCTGCATCAAATCCACCTTGTTCCCAATCTCCTGCTGGATTACAATGAATTTTAAATGGTAATTTCAAATCAAAGTCTAACCACTCTACTACTAATTGTTCTAATATTTCCTTTTTAACATTTTGGAAACTTACTACAATATGTGTTAT
>Ga0315328_10001157_pt1 | contig 12043 bp, 11 predicted proteins | sample M120032315metaG_FD_203462 | JGI IMG/M metagenome (GOLD analysis project Ga0315328, IMG submission 203462) | Ammonia-oxidizing marine archaeal communities from Monterey Bay, California, United States - M1 200m 32315 | ecosystem: Environmental > Aquatic > Marine > Intertidal zone | place: USA... | reverse complement strand
TACACCTCTCCCCATTACTTGTTCAGCTCTATTAAGATTGTACCAAGGTTCTAGAATATGGATTTGGCGTATATTTTTAAAATCCAGTCCTTCGGCTCCTGCCTTTGTAATAATTACCACTTTAATTATTTCTCCGTTAATATTTTCTGCATCTGTGATAGCTTTCATTTCTATTTTGTTTTTATTGGGGGACAAATTTATATCTCCTGTAATCATTGCATATTTAGCAGGTATAAATGTTTTGCCCGATTGCTGCGGTGCAAGGGTATCGAAAGATACAGGGGGTTGAGGCGGTTTTGCAAAGAGAGAAGATCGTCCAAAACGTGTGATGCCCATTTCTTCTAATGCGAGTGCTATGGGAATGCATCCTGCATCCAAGTATTGTGAATATATTAAAATAATACCTTTTGATTTTTGGATGGTTTGGGTAAAACTTGCAATTTTGGCACTGTATTTATATATTTGATCCTGTGAAAATATGCGTCCATATTTCTTTAATGGACTACTTCTATAATTAAAATTTTGTTTTTTTTTATTATATTTCATAATTTTCTGTAAACCCTTTTTCCCATATAATTTTGTTTCATCTTTTATTGGTAAATCATAAGGATATATCATATTTAATGATTGTATAGCATTACCAATAGCTTCATAACCCAGTCCTGCTTTAACCGATTGTTTAGTGGGAAGATTTTGTTTTATTTTATCGACGACAGCATTATAACCTACCGCCTGATAAGGATCCAGTTGTACAATGTATAAATCTAGATGTTGTATAGGGTCCAGTATATCAATGCCGTTGATCTGTTTTTCAGGATAAAATCTTCCACGCGCCGTTTTCGCCGCCCGTTTTTCTATTGCGCGCAATGAATATTTTTTTTTGAATGTTTTCGGCCATATTCGATAAGGAAATGTATAGGGATTTTGCCCACGTAAATAAGATATATATCCTATGGCTTTAGAAATAAGCGTTTCAATATTAACTGTTCCATCTTTATTGAATATATCTCCCATTTTCACAGGGGGTCTCTTATCGTTGACATTCATGATGTTTAATAGCCATACGATTTCTTCACGATTATTATACATTGGCGTAGCCGAGAGAAAAAGCAATTTTAGATTATTGGTATTATGCACTACTTTTAACAAGTTAATGGCTACTTTTTTTTGTGGATTATCTGCTGAATGACGAATATTATGTACTTCATCAATTACGATTAAGGAATCAGAAAATTTTTTTTCTATGAGTTTGATTTGTTTATCCTCATCTTTGACCAGTTTGAATAATCGTTCAATCAAGTTGGAGAATTCAGTATATCCTATAAAGAGATAAGAAGAGCGTATAATTTTATTTACTTCTCGAATTACATGCTCTTTTGATAAACCTTTAATACTCATGGGATTTATTTCTTTTAAATAAGCATTGCCTGTACATGCTTTTAAATTCCATATTCCATTTATTTTTTTCAGTTTTCTATGATCAAATAATTGTGTTTTAAAATTTTCTTTGACATTTGGTGAAGCAATTATCCATATTTTTTTCATATTATTTGTTTGTTTTTGATATTCCCTCTGTAATTCACAAACAGATATAGCTGAGCAAGTTTTACCCGTCCCCAGTCCATGATAGAGTAATAAACTATTATAAGGTGTTTGTGAAGAAAGGAAATTTCGAACAAAAAGTTGATGAGGCATTAATTCAAATTCTTTTTCATGGCAGATAAAATTACCCCACGCACGTACATCCTGTTTTTCTTCTTCTTCAGGATAACGGGTATCCCAAAATTGGCGTTTCTGGCTTATTTTGATATTAAAATCTTCAGTGCCAATCAATGGATATAAAAAATCATATTTTTCTTTATTATTAGTGGTTTTATCCATATTAATATACTATGAGATTAATCTATATTTATCTAATGTATTATTTATTTTATTAATAATATCTTTCTTTTCTAAATGATATGGTCTTATAAAGGATAAACAGTTTTCTAAACTCAACCATTTAATTTTACTCACCTCACTTTTTTGGAACTCGCGTATTGGCATAACGCCTTCTTTGAGCATACCCACAAAATATTTTGATTTATAAGATTTAAAATTCGAGCCCGTATAGATTTCTTCGAAGGGTATTAAATTTTGAATAATACTAACATCATTTTTACTATATCCAGTTTCTTCTTCAAACTCGCGGAGCGCGCAAGTCATATCATTTTCCTGATAATTGCGACGACCTTTGGGGAATTCCCATTCTGGTGATGTCCAGTTGCTATTACTATTTTGTATGAGCGTTTTAAGATCATATTGCTCTCCACTTTTGAGCTGGTATCCTTTAGTTATTGCAGCAAACTTTTCTCTGGATATGCTTTCTTCTCCCCTATATTGCATTCCAACAAATTCACCCCATAACCCTTGCCACAATGTTTTGAAATCCTTTTCAATGATGATTTTTTTTTCCCCATTTGTCATTTCATTTATAAGATTGGCGATATGTAAAGGTGAATATATTTTATATTTTCCTCGCATAAAATCTACAAATCCTAGGCTATTTTTTCTGCATATCATAAGATATTCTCTTTTATTATTATGTATTCGAAATAGGATAAGTCCAATACTTGTAATAGGTTTTTTACATTGATGATATAAATGCCCCTGTTTTCCACAATTATTACAAAAACTATATTTTCCCATATTTATGTTTAAATAAAATAGTTTTTATATGCTTTGCTATATAATGAATCCAGAAGTTTGGGGTCCGCATTTTTGGTTTACATTGCATACTATGTCAATGACATACCCTATTCATCCCAACAGTGTTACAAAAAAGAAATATTACGAGTTTATTACGAATCTTCCCATTTTTATACCTAATGCAGATATAGGCAATCATTTTGCAAAATTGTTAGACGAATACCCAATAGAGCCTTATCTCAGTTCGCGGATGTCTTTTATCAAGTGGGTACATTTTATCCATAATAAGATTAATGTATCTTTAGGTAAGCCTGATATGCCATTTTATGATTTTTTAGAATGGTATCATAAACAGTATATTCCGAAGGACGTTATTGCGAGTGAAAAAACACAATGGACTAAAAGATATATTGAAATAAGTGTAATTGTTATCTTATTATTATTGATTGGCTACTATTGGAAAAAATAAATATGGTATATAGGTATATGAAATTGGAATTATTAATTTTTAGCATTACAGGATTTTTAATCATGAATACATATTATGATGGTAAATATACAAAAATGTTAATGTTAGGGCAAAAATATTTTAAGATGGGAATGTTTGCATTTATTGGCATATCCATTTATTTATTTATTAAAAAAAATCCCCAACAATCTAAAACATTACTTGGTCATGCGAATGATATTATTCGTTATATGCCTATAGATAAGAATACAGCAGATATGGTTGCCCCTTTATTTGACTTTACTTCAGCGCAACAAAAAATATCAGAAGGCATTGTATCACCGCAAACTAAGCGTATGATGCGGTCAGGTCTCAAGGCGAATTCACGTTCTGTAAGTGAAACGAAAAAAAAATTCGTTGCATCGAAACAGAATTGGAAATGTGCTCATTGTGGTAATCAGCTTGCAGCTAGTTTTCAGATTGATCATATAATACGTTTGGCGGATGGCGGAACGAATCATATAGATAATTTAGAAGCACTGTGCTGTAATTGTCATGGAAAAAAAACGATGATTGAAAATATGAAATAATAATCTATAGAGAGATTAATATGGTCGACTGGACAGGATTTGATCCCTTTAGTACAACTCTAACAGCAATATATTTTATAGTGTTTTTTATTCTCTTTCCATGCCTCCTTTATATAAAATTTAATGGCGCTACTAATTTTATTGAATTGGTTATCAATGGTATTAAAGATGTGTATCATTATATTGAATTATTACTCTTGCCTATTTTTAGATTTTTAAACCCCTTCCCTTTCCAATCTATGTTATTACAGTTTTTCTTTTGTTACTTGATATTTTTTGCTATTTTTATTACCCATCCCTTTCCCATTCTTAAACGATATGCTAACACTGTAGATACAGTATTATATAGTTTTTTAGGATTTTTCCTTTTAATCCTCTTCATACAATTCGTCGTTCCCTTTTCATCCGGTCAGTCGCGCCAACAACCTGGTTTTGAACCGAATAAATTACACCTACGAAAAAATATTCCCATTTACTTGGGACTTTTGATGAGCATTACTGTCATTATTCTTTTAGCAGTTGCCATAGCGTATTTTGGCGCGCATCATACAAAGGCAAGTTGGATGATTATGACAGCAGCAATTGTGGTAATGTGTATTGGGATTTTAGTTGTATTATCTACCTTCCTTTCAAAATTCACCGGGATTAATATTCCCTCACCTATGGACATATTCCATTACTTTTTCTCGAAGGCTATGTTGAAAGATATACTGGCTTCTATAGAAAAAAGTATTAAGGCGACCCCACCCGCTATGTATATTTTAATAGCATTTGAAATAAGTTATTTGGTCGCTTACGTCTTATTACCTATTATCGGTAATGCAATTTATTTAAAGAGCCCAGGTAATAAAGATTATGATTGGCTTTTGAAGAAAAACATAAGATCGTTAAATGCCAGTATTTTATCCCAGAAAGAATATTTAAAGACATTGGAGGGAGGCATTGATATTGATTGGGTAAAGGCTGAGAGCGCAAGTGATTTAGACTTGAGGACTATGTTATACGACATAGGTTATACAGTAGCCACTGAACCGGCAGCAGGTGTTATCGTAAGGCAAAATCAAGCTAAAGTTCTTGCTGTGATGCAAGAAATCGTAGATCTTAAAGATAAGATGCAAGAATATAAAGCCGAAGAAAAAATAAATAAAGATTATTCTTCAAAGCAACTCTTAAGAGAACCAGTATACACGGATAAAGTTGTAAAATTGGGGTCATTTGAGGATCTCAAGGTGGGGGATGATTATAATTATCAATATTCACTTTCTGCATGGCTCTTTGTGCATAATCAGCCTCCCAACTATCGTTACAGTGCTGAAAAATTCACATCCTTATTGAATTATGGTGATAAACCCAATATTTTATATAATATAAAAACGCAGACATTGCGTTTTGTTGTCAAAACAAATACAGAGGAAAAAATAATTTTTGAAACAAAAGAATTTCCCTTGCAACGATGGAATAACATTGTAATAAATTATGATCATGGGACTTTAGACATTTTTATAAATGCCAAATTGGTAATTTCCATTCCTTCCATTATTCCTGATATGAAATTTGATGTAGCAGTTTCTGGTGAGAAAGATGGGATCAGTGGCGGGATTTGTAACGTGGTGTATTTTTCTGGCAATCTCTCACTTGATCGTATCCAGTTTTATTATAAATTATTAAGTTCACAAAGATACCCTGTGTTTGGATCCCCCATCACCGAATATTTAAAAAAACCATTTGATGATCTCTCTAATATGTATCATGAACACAAGACTAGTACAATTATTTTAGGAGTAATGATTAGTATAATTATCCCCGTAGTTATTTGGCATAAATCAAGATAGGGGAACTTTATGTATTTAATTAAATTTATGATTCTTTAGAAATATTCTCATACTATGATATATAATGAACATTATCGTTAAACTTATTATAGCCATAGTAATTTTGGTCATATTGGTTACCATCTGGCAATGGTATTTCTCGGGGTCTTCTTCGACGTCGATAATAACAGGGCCTATTGTAGCCGAGAATGTGCCAGTCAAAGATTTGGGGGCGGCGGCTAGTAATATAGGAAACTCTCTTTACAGTTATTCTGTATGGATTTATGTCAAGGATTGGAGTTATAGAATTGGTGAACCCAAAGTTCTCTTCTCTCGTAAAGATGGCAACGGGTATGTAGGACCTGAACTGGTGCTTGGTTCATCCGAAAATACCATCACAGCATTGGTGCACAGCTATCAGGGCAACGCAACGCCTACCTCTCCTGGGCAGACCACCCTTACACAATGTCAAGTTACCCAGGTACCAATTCAGACTTGGGTTAATATTATTGTTGTTTTGAACCAACAAGCTTTAGATATATATGTAGATGGGAAACTTACGAGAACATGTGTTCTCCCTGGTGTGGCGGCGATGGGTGGTACTTCACAAGCCCCCGGTTTGTGGGTTTGTCCCCCACTGACGAATGGCGGTCAAGGTGGATTTGACGGATATCTTGCAAATTTTAGGGCGTTCCCATATCCTTTAAATCCGCGCCAAGCATATGAAATATACCGCGAAGGACACGGGGGTGTTGAGGTCAGTCTCTTCAATAAGTATAGACTGAAATTAGCTTTCTTGAAGGGAAATCGCGAAATGGGCAGTTTAGAGATCTAATTTATTCCTTGTAGTATATATATATATGTACAGAATCAAGAATGGTTTTTCTAATTTGGGTAGAGAGGGTAACAGAATCTTTAGCAAATTCGGAGGGAGGTCGGCTGTTGGGGCGACGCGGAATTTTTTTAATTCCAATACCCTGATTGCAAAGATTGCCTTTTTATTATTGATGGTTATATTTTTCCTGATAGTGGTTAGATCGGTAGTTGCTTCAATGGCTTGGTTAGCATCGCCTTCACCTGACCCCTCATTTTGGATAACTGGTAATTGTAATCAAGGATCCGGTAAATGCAATTATGCGCGTTATCAACCCGATGCTACGCACGGAAACACGTGGATACAGGGTGCATGTCCTGTAAGTAAATGTCAAAAGGCTCATTGCCAGACTGTATTGCGTTCCAAGGATGGACGGTATGGCATAGAATTCACTTGGTCTATCTGGTTATACATTGATAAAATTGGCACAACCTCGTTGAATGGAGGGGGGTCAGTACAAAGACAGCATATATTTAGCAAAGGTAGCGACACCATAAGTATGGACGATCCTAAATCACCAACATTACAAGATAAGAAGGGTATGTTAACTCCTAATAATGCTCCAGGGCTCTATTTGGATACAGCAACGAATTCACTTTATGTGGTCATGAATACTTTTGATATGATTGATGAAGAGGTGCAAATTAATGATATTCCTATGAAAAAATGGTTTAATGTTATCATTCGCAATGAGGGGAGAATTTTAGATGTATACATCAATGGTACCATCGCAGTCAGACACAAATTATCAAGTGTACCCAAGCAAAATTATGGTAATGTTCATGCTAGCAAGAATGGCGGATTTAATGGACGATGGTCTCTTCTTAGATATCATGATCATGCTTTGAATACCACCGAAATTATGAATATAGTAAGGGCTGGACCAGATCTTCGCACGTGCACGCCGTCTCCAGCTGTACCTCCATACCTCTCTATGCAATGGTACTTTGATAATCCGCAAGATTATGGGAATCAGGTGCCATATAGCAATCCATCCACGGCGGGACAATATTCGTAAAGATAATAATTCATATATTAAATTATTATCTAAGAGCTATAAAGTATGGGCGACGACGATCTTCTTCTTTCGTAGGGAGGCATAGTCTCTCCTCGACCCCCATATTTAACATTTCTATCCTGTTGTGCAATGTATTGTGACATTGATTTGGTTTTTGATCCATAATTATTATTATAAGCATCCCTATCTCTGGAAGTGCCATAATAATTTCTATTATAGCTTTTATTTCCTGCTCCTCGCATATCATAATACTGTGTAAAATCGAACTGATCGCCAGTAGAATATCCTCCCTGTGATCCTTGTGGGTAGTTGTTATCATTAAAATAAGGTTCAGGGGTATAAAGCTGATATCTCCCGTTTTGGTAATAATACCATCCTGAACTTCTAGACACCCCCGGTCGCAATCCTGGATATTCACAGACTTCTTTTGTTGGGAATATTTGTTCTGACATACAGGAAGTGCTATCCTTAACAGAGATGCAGCTTCTATAGCCCCTATCTGTACCTACATAACAATATCCTTTCTGGGGCGCCTTTTGAATAACACTTTTAGTAGAAGAATCGGGCATTGGGGGCGTCGGGGGATTTGCTGGTACTTGTGGAACATTGGCTGGTTCAGCTAAAGTGGAGGTTCGTTCGGGCGTCGGCGGCGCGGGAGTGGGTGCTGGCGATAACTTCGCTTCGACTTTTTTAACAGTATCACCAATCCCAACTGCATCTATAGATTTTACTACACCCTTCTTCACAAAACTAGTAACGTTTTCGGTAAAAGAAAATAAATCTCTCCCCCCTCGTGTTAAATATTGATAAATATATTTCCCAAATATTGAAAGTAATATCACCAATACAATTAACTTGACAATTTTAGTCGTATTCATACCTATATAAAAAAGAACATATTTTATTTTGATTTATTAGTTTCTCGTAATAATATTTGCAAGTTTGTCCATGGTTTCTAGTTTTTTAATGGTTTTCTCTAAATTTTTTTCATTCACATTGTTAAATAGATAAGAGGTATTGGGCGCCTCTTCATTCTTCTTGACTTGTTTATAAATTATATTAATCTTTGATTTGACTTGTTCAATAACAGAATTATCTGAATACAACGGTATATCGAGATTTACGTTTTGGGTAAGCAATGAAACCGCAAAATAGAGAAGGTGTTTCCTTTTATTTTTGGATGACGCCGTATATTTAATACAAAAAAGCTCTAATAATGCTAATAAAATATTTTTTATTTGCAGTGATTTTTTTTCACTTATTAATAACAAAAGTTCCCAAACCATCCAGATAACTTCCATTTGAAATTTGGATTGTACAGGCATTACATTTCTTCTCTCTGCCACGCACTTTGCTTTTTTCTTTATACACATTTTGTCGAATTCTAAGATCCATTCTATCCAAAAACAGGATCTCATTGTTTCTCGTGTTTTTAATAAATGGTAGGCTAATTCATTTATAGCAATGTATAGTTCTTGTGGGTCCTTGGTGCGGAAAATCAATTGTGCATATTGAGCGCTATCCGCCTTTAGTGTTCCTGTTAATTGAGTCATATCAAAGTTACTGTTATCTATCTTAATAGCATCGAAACTATTGCTTTTTCGTGATTGAGCCAATATTGTAGTTATTTCTGCAAAGAGTATTCTAATTTTTTTATTATTTCTCATACGCAGTTCTTGTCCAGTATATCCATTTAACATGATTGCTTTGAATGCTTCGAAGCGCATTGTCAGGTATAATGGGAGTTTTGGATTACTTAAATGAATATTATAACTCATAAAATATAATAGTATATTCCACATATCGAGATAATGTCCAGCACAAATAAATTCAGCACCCCAATAACAGGCAGGTTCTATTTTTCCATTAAATAATGCCTTTAGTAATTCTTTTTTAGCAGCACTTTTTTTAAATTTTGAGAAAGTAACTCCAATAAATTTTTTTTTATTGCGCATATCATTTATTTCACTATCCATTATATTAAATTAAATACAAAAAAAATACCATTAATACATATAAGGATGAGCTTCTATAAAAAAATTATGAAATTTTATGCAAAATCAAGCATTTGGACTAAATTGCTCTTATGGGTTTTTGTGATTTTTATTATTGCAGGATTAATGAGAAAGGTCACTCCAGTACGTGAAGGATTTGTGCAAAATGAGACTTTTGTTTTAAAGGAGGGTCCTGAAATATTTGACGATTTTTATGCTTCTATCTACGATGATTTGGTATTTAGTACGGTTAAAAATGATTTTGAAATAGAAGAAATCATTACTAATACAAAAGCTTCTTCCACGAGCCGACTCTTAGATATAGGAACGGGTGCAGGTCATCATGTGAACCTATTTGTCCAAAAGGGTATAGATGCTACTGGACTCGACATCTCACCGGCGATGATTGAGAGAGCACAGAAATTATATCCTGATTCACAATTTATGTTGGGCGATACCTTAGATTTTATGTTGTTTCCAGAGCAGTCCTTTACGCACATAACTGCTCTTTATTTTACCATTTATTATATAAAAGACAAATTGCGCTTCTTTCAGAATTGTTTTGATTGGTTAGCACCGGGAGGATATTTGACATTACATTTGGTAAACCGTGATAAATTTGATCCTATTGTAGAAGCTGCAGATCCATTATTTATGGTCTCTCCACAAAAATTTTCCAAAAAAAGGATAACCAATTCTTTAGTTAAATTTAAAGATTTCCAATATAAAGCGAATTTTAACCTCGAAAATTCTGATAATCTAGGTATTTTTACTGAAACTTTTAAAGATGATACTTCTAAGAATATTCGTCAAAATGTTCACAAACTGTATATGGAACCACAAAAGCATATCCTTGGTCTTGCAAAAGATACAGGATTTATTTTATTGGGAAAAATAGATATGATAACAGTGCAATATGAATACCAATATATATATATACTCGAAAAGCCCCAATAACGAAGATAACCCATATTTAATTCTTACCAACATCTAATATGATAAAATTATATATCTTATTAGGTATTGTTGTTTTGTATATATTATTTATTCTTTATTGTAAAGTATTTTACCGATTCTGGTCAACGCAGCCTGTATTTCATTTCCATAATTTATATTATTGGATTTTTCCACCCGGAATAATACAACATGCCTTACCACCCGTTACTAAATTTTATGACCATAATGTCGCATTTAATTTTTGGTCAGCTATTGCCGATGAAACAAAAGACCAATTTTATAGACTGAATAAAAAGCATTACTTACAAGATAAGACCGTATCTTATAAGCCCACAAAAGAATCAATTATGAGTTATTTTGAACATCATAATGATCCATGTTTTATAGCACTTTTGTATAAAGAAGATCCTCTTTTTCATTATTCGAAAAAAAATATTATTCCACGACAAACATGTATTGCATCGTTGACAAGTCGCCCCCTTACCATTCATTTGCACAATAAGCCCTTGCAGGTGAATTACGTAGATTATCTCTGTGTCCACAAAAAACATCGCAAAAAGGGGGTGGCGCCCAAAATGATTTATAGTTATTACTATCATTCGCGCCGCAATAATGATATCGTCGCGTATCTCTTCAAAAGAGAGGGCGTGGGGACTTTCATTACCCCCTTGACTGTGTATAGTACATATGGCTTTACCTTGAGTATACCTCAAAATAACCCTAATATTATTAAACCCCTTTTAATTAATGACGGCAATTTTCAATTGTTTTATCATTATCTGCAGAACATTAAAGATGATTACCCCTGCTTTGTAAGACCCGCCTTTTCAAATGTAAAGTATTTGGTGGAAAAAAAATTATTATATATCTTTCTTTTGAGAGATAAGTTTACGTCTATCGGCTGCTATGTATTTAGAAATCCCTTTACTTATTATGAGAATAAAGGAGCAAGCCTTGATTTGATTGCTTCCCATTGTTCTAATGATGCTCATATAGATACTTTTATTACAGGGTTTTATAACTGTCTTTCTCAAATTGATTACTTGTATGAATACTTAATTATAGAGAATATCTCTATGAATGGGCAGATCATCAAAGATATAAGTCAAACCAGAAAATATGTTTTTAAAAGCCATACCTCTTATTATCTTTACAACTTTGGGTATCGCCCTTTTAGATCCAAAGATGTTTTTTTACTTACATAGCTATCATATGATATACGGTATTATCGTAACAACCACTGATAAAAAACTTTTTTAATATTGAAATATTGGTGTGTATTTTTCGTCGTGCTATTATTTTTCCCAGTGCCCGTGAACCTTCATCCTCAATTTTATTATTTACTAAATTTATTTTTTGTAGGGTATTATTTTTTTCCAACATAGAGCACAGGAACTGAACTCCCTTATTTCCTATTTGATTGCCTTCCAAATTTAAGGATATTAGATGTGAATTTTTTTCTAAAATTTCAGCTAAAAGTTTAACTTTAGAAAAATCGATATTTTTATAAGAGAGATCCAGTTCTGTTAAATGGGGGCAATTATTCGCCAAACGTTGCATCACCGCTTCCATATAGCTTATATGTATTTGTTTTTTATATATTTATCTGGTATATTTTGCGGCTCTTGCGAAAGAATCAACCACAAAAATTACAAATATGCCT
>Ga0315328_10001153_pt1 | contig 12070 bp, 16 predicted proteins | sample M120032315metaG_FD_203462 | JGI IMG/M metagenome (GOLD analysis project Ga0315328, IMG submission 203462) | Ammonia-oxidizing marine archaeal communities from Monterey Bay, California, United States - M1 200m 32315 | ecosystem: Environmental > Aquatic > Marine > Intertidal zone | place: USA... | reverse complement strand
GTTGAATTTTCTGTCATCGTTGTTGCAAATGTGCCGAATCCTAGAGAAATTGAGACAATTGCTAGGACAGTTGCTTTGCTTCTATTTGTTGTTGATATTCCGCCTTCCAAAAGACCTGCAGCGATAATTATCAATCCAAACATGAAGAGTAATCCAGTTAATGCATGCATTCCATCAATGAATGTGTGGGCAATTCCGGAATAAGATGTGACTAGACCTGCAAGGCCAATTGCAGTAAGTCCTCCGCCTGGCATGATTAGATCCCAATTACTCAATTCTGCTTTGATGCTTTCAGAGTATTATTTTATCCTTATGTAACAAAACAGATCGTCTATTAGAAGGGAATAAATTCGATAAATCAAAATTATGAGTATATTGGGAATAAAAGAAATAATTGAAATTTCAAAACCACGAATTGTCATTCTTCTTGTAATTACTGCAGTAACTTCGATGTATGCTGCAAGTAAATTCATTGGGCCTGAATTAGACACTTGGGGATTAATTCATATCATTATTGCAGGTGGTTTGGCATCAGCTGGTTCAAGTGCATTGAATCATTACTATGACCGTGATATTGATCCGTTAATGAAGAGAACGAATACTAGACCAATCCCCTCTGGAAGAATTAAACCGAACTCTGTCTTGATTTACGGTTTGGCAGTAAGTGTGATTTCTGTAGTATATGGCGCATTGGCATTGAATTATCTTTCAGCATTTTTTATTGCGCTTGGAATATTTTTCTATGTAATAATTTACACAGCATGGCTTAAGAGATTAAATTCATCAAATATTGTAATAGGTGGTTTTGCTGGCAGTGCAGCTTCTATGGCTGGTTGGTCTGCTGCCACAGGTTCAATGGACCTCTTGGGATTTTTAATTGGGTTTCTTGTATTTGTCTGGACTCCTTCACACTTTTGGTGCCTTGCAATGAAAATGAAAGATGAATATTCCGAGGCCAAAGTTCCAATGCTTCCAGTTTTGATTGGAATGCAAAGAACATCCAAATATATTTTGGTTAACACTCTAATTTTGCTTCCATATTCTTTAATGCTATATGCATTTGGAATGGGTCTTGTTTATACTGCAATTGCAGCAGCATCTGGTGGTTTAATGCTTGTATATCATTATAAACTAACAAAATTTCCAACTTCTGACTTTGCATGGAAAGCATACAAAGTTACTGCCCCTTATCTAACAATAATTTTCTTGGCTGTTGCTCTAGATGCTGCTTTTAATTTTAGATTTTAATTTTTTATGAATTAGGAAAGCTTGCTTCGTAATCTTTTTCTTCTGTTTCTTTTATTTGTTCTTCATACTCATCTACTTCCACTTTTTTGGTAACTGCTTCTACACGTCTAGTATCTTTTGTTACCCATGATACGGAAATTAATCCCATTATCTCTAAATCCAATAACACCTTGTTAAATTGACCTTCCGTAATCATAATTCCATCTTTTGCAAGTAATTTCTCAAGTTCTTTATCTGTAAAATTTTCTTTTTGTTTGATTGTTTCTAATACGTGATTTCTTATTGGAATTGTCATATCAAATCTAACCGTAAAACGTTCTGTCAGCCTCTTTTGGAATTATACTTGATGCACCTTCTTTAATCTTCTCATACCATGTTTCTACTTCTCTTGTAATTGACGGTCTTATTTTCTTTAATCCTGCAGCAAAATCCTTACTTGATATCTCCTTAGTGTTGTTTTGCATAGCTTCTACAGCTGCTTCTCTACATAATGATGCCAAATCTGCACCCGAATAACTTTGTGTAGCAACAGCTATCTCATTCAGATCCACATCTTTTGATAATGGCATGGAATCTGTTAATATTTTGATAATTTCTAGACGCCCTTTTTCCTCTGGTGGACTAACAAAGACATTCAAGTCTAATCTACCTGTCCTTAACATTGAACTATCAATCAAATCTGGTCTGTTAGTAATTCCGATTATAACAACTCTTGATGATGTTCCTTCTTCCATCTCTGTTAACATTTGACTGAGTATGTTTTCTCCAATTCCTCCTCCTTCTTCATTCTTCATTTTTGCCAATGAATCTAATTCATCAAAAATTATTACACACGGTGATGATGCTTTTGCTTTTCTAAAAATCTCTCTAATTGCTTTTTCTGATTCTCCTACCCATTTTGATAGTATCTCTGGCCCTCTCACTAAAATCATGTTTCCTCCACTTTCGGTAGCTAACGCTCTTGCCAAAATGGTTTTACCACATCCTGGTGGTCCATACAACAATGCCCCTCTAGGTGGTTTTATTCCCATTTTACTAAATTTTCCAGGATTATTCATTGCAACTATCAAATTATCTTGAAGAGTACGTTTTGATTCTTCTAATCCTCCGACATCTTCCCAGAAAATTTTTGAGCGTTCAACATAGAACTCTCTCATTGCCGTAGGAATTACTTCATGCATTGCATCGTAAAAGTCTATTATTTTAACCTCCATTGATTGGAGAATCTTTGCAGGAATTTTCTCTGTTTCCAAATCAATTTCTGGCAAATATCTTCTAATTGATCTTATTGCTGCTTCTCTACAAAGTGATTTCATATCTGCACCTGTATACCCGTGCAATTCTGCAGCAAGACTTTTCAAATTTACATCATCTGCAATAGGCATTCCTCTTGTGTGAATTTGCATAACCTCTAATCTACCATCTGCATTTGGAACTGAAATTTCCATTTCTCTGTCAAATCTTCCCGGTCTTCTTAATGCAGGATCAACACTATCTGGTCTGTTAGTTGCACCCAATACAACAACATTTCCTCTATCGGTTAATCCATCCATTAATGCAAGCAATTGTGCAACAACTCTTTTTTCTACATCTCCATATGCCTCTTCTCTTTTTGGTGCAATTGCATCAATCTCATCAATGAAAATTATACTAGGTGAATTTTCTTTTGCTTCCTTGAAAATATCTCGAAGTTTACCTTCTGTTTCTCCATAATATTTGTTCATGATTTCTGGACCATTAATTGCATACATTGTTGCCTCTGATTCGCTTGCTAAAACTTTAGCAAGTAATGTCTTACCACATCCTGGCGGTCCATACAATAGGATGCCACTATGAGGCTCAATTCCTAATCTCACAAATAATTCTGGATGTCTTAATGGTAATTCCACTATCTCGCGCATAACCTTAATTTCTCCTTGTAATCCTCCGACTTCTTCATATGTGATACGAGATTTCTTATCTTCTGATACTTCTGATAAAATTGTTAGATTTGTAGTTCGTTCAATACGTACTACTCCTTTAGGGGTAATTTTTTCTATTTTAAACTCCATTGCGTTGCCAAGAATCATAACTGAAATCTCATCACTCTGACTCAATGGTAATCCTTTCAATCTGTTTTTTACAAAATCAGTAAATTCTTTATCAACTGTTACTTGATCTACTACTGGCATCAAGGTAACTGATTTAGCAGGTTTTGTTGATATTTTTTTAATTTCAACTACATCGCTTAGTGCAACTCCTAAATTCTTTCTTGTTTGCCCATCAATTCTTATTGTGTCTGGATATTTTTCATTTTCATCGGTTGGCCATACTATTGCACAGGTTGATCTTTTTGAATTAATCTGAATAACATCTCCTGGTGTAACCTGAAGATAATCCATTGCATCCGGACCGATTCGAGCTCTTTTTTTTCCAATATCTCTTTGTTTTGCATCTCCTACTCTCATTTGTAGTGGGTCGGCATTTCGAGGCAACTAAACTCCTATTTCATGTCAACTGACATGCGGCTCATATTTAGCACCTCAAATTCACTAACACCTTCGACAGATTTAACCGAGTTTTCTAGAGATTCCATCTTTCCTTCGGCATCTTCTAATGTGAATTCAGCTTTGATAAATTCTAATCCAAAAGCTAATGGTTCTTTTGTATATCTGAGCAATTCAATGTCGTCTTTTAGACTTGATTTTATTCCTTCAGTTAATTTCTCCAAATCTACTTCTGTTCCTGTAGGGAGTATTTTTACTATTAAAAGTAATTTAGCCATTTTTCTATGGTCCTGAAAAGCCACATGATTTGCATGAATATGCTGCTGCGGCTTCTCTACAACTTCCACATCTCCAGATTAATTCAGCATTACATTCTGGGCAGTTAAATTTAACATTCTTATCGCCTGGCATGATGTGTCTATTACATCCGCTACATATCGGTAGTGAAATATTTGAAGACATGCTAAAATGCCCTTTGTTAGGAATTTATACCTTGCTTGAAATATCAGGCTTTATTTTGAATGAGTCTCTTAATCTCTCCTCCAATCAATGCTTGCATTGTATTGAAAGAACCTTTCATCCCTAATAATTTGAGAATGGAACTCGTATGAAAATCAAAATCTTCTTTATTTGAAATATCCTCTGCAATTTCAGGTGTAATTGAATTAAATAATTTGTTTACGGTACTATTGTCTAATCTAGCAAGTATCTTTCTTGCAAGATTTTGTTTTTCAAACTCCTTTCCAAATTTCTCTTTCCATTGTTTCTCATAATCGTGTAAGGCTGATTGTTTGTTTGTTTCTAATGCTTCTGAAATTGCTTTTCCTGCCATAACTCCTGCCATCCCACATGAGAAAATGCCTCCTGCAGTTGTAGGCTTTGCTTGTCCTGCTGCATCTCCTACGATTACTGTGTTCTCTTCAACAAAGTTCTTAATCGGTCCTTTTATCCAAATCGGTGCAAATATTTTTCTAATTGTTGAAAAATTACCTTTTGATTTTAGAAATTCATCTATTCTAGTTGTTGCATTAATTCCTTTACCCGAAACCCCAATTTTTCCTACTCCTTTTCCAGAAGGAATCACCCATGCAAAAAACTCTGGATATTTCTCTTGATCAAAATATACCTCCACTTGTCCTTTTCTAATCCAATCTGCATATACTTCATATTGAGCGGTAAGCAAAATCCCATCCCTATCTTTATTTACTAATCTCGATACTCCTCTACAATCTACTATATACTTGCATTCTATGTCGCCATTTGATGTTCTAACTCCATTGTCAATTCTTTCTTGAAAACTAGTCTTTACTGAAATCTCTGCACCGTTATCTCTTGCTTGTCTTGCAGCTTGTTTATCTAATTCTCTTCTATTGATAACAATTATCTTCTGTTTCTCTGAATTAATTGTGATTTCTTTCCCATCTGGAGAAAAAATCTTTGCGCAATCTATCTCGCCATCAAATGTTTTTTGCGATGGTTCTATATCCAATTCTTTCAATGCATTTTTGCTAACTAATCCGCCACAATGTTCTGGGCTTCCTACTTCGAACCCTTCTTCTAAAACTAAAACAGAATGACCATTCTTTGCAATTTCTCTCGCAGCCAAAAGCCCAGAAATACTTCCTCCAGCTACCACTGCATCATACATGTATGCTTTGTATTTTTATTTGGTATTTGAATTGTAACGTTTATCATCAACTTGAATAGTTATTTCATATGACTGATATTAAACAAGTAATTGCAGTTAGAACTGATCTTGGAATGGGAAAAGGTAAGATTGCCGCACAAGTAGGGCATGCATGTGTTATGGGTGCAGAACATGTTAGAAAATCACACCCAGAATGGTTTCAAACTTGGTGGTCAGGACAAGAAAAAGTTGTTGTCAAAGTTTCTGGAATAAAAGAATTAGATGAAGTCAAAAAAGGTGCTATTGAATTAGGACTTCCATGGTCTGAAATTACAGATGCTGGTCACACACAAATTGCACCTGGAACTACAACTTGTATATCGGTTGGACCTGCTCCTGAAAATTTAATTGACAAAGTCACAGGAGAATTATCATTACTTTAAGAATGAGATATAACAAGCTCAGAATTTAAAATAATCATTGGTTGGAAGTAAAGAGAAATCTGCAAAGGCAGAAAAAGAAAAGGTAAAGAAACGGGGCACACGTATTAATAAAAAAGGAGTATTTGTCGTAATATTTTTTGGTGGAATTCTTCTTACATCTCTTTCTGTTGCTGCACTTCCTCCCCCACCGCCAACAATGACTCCGGAAGAAGTTGCTATGGAAGAACAGGGTATCACAATTACAAATACTCCTATGGATAATTTTCCTGATGATCAACGTGCTACTTTTTGTGGAATTGGCGATCCAAAATCTACATCTTATGTGAAAGAATATCAAATTCCAACTGTGTGTACACAACCTCTTGCAATCAAAGTTGCACCTGATGGAAATGTATGGTTTGTTGAATCAAATGTTGGGCAAATTGCAAAATTTGATCCAATCTTAGAAAAATTTACTGAGTTTGAAAATGAATTTTGGCCAGAAGGTGCAAGAACAATGTCGTGGGGAATGGATTACTCCCCTGACGGAAAAATGTGGTACACTGATGGTATTTTTGATAGCATTTGGCGATTCGACATAATTAATGAAGAATACAAAGTGATAACATTTCCTGCTTCAGAAGAAGGCTCATTACCTCAAAAACTTAGTATTAGCGGCTCAAATATTATAGTAAATGATTTTACCGGAAGTAAAATTACGTTTTTTGATTTAACACAAAATATTGATGAAATTACCTACTCTAGTGTTGTAGCGCCTATACCAAATTCTTTCACTGGTGATTTTGGAATTGATTCTGAAAATAACTTATGGTATACCAATTGGGTTCCAGAAACTACTGGATTACTATTAAAATTTAACATTGAACAGTATAAACAAGATTCCTATTTGGCAGGTACTGGAATGGATATTTCGTTAGAAAATTATTTTGAGGTTTATGATTTTCCACAGGATCTTAATACTGCAAATGGATTATCTATAGATGAAAATGATAATGTTTGGATTGTAGACACCTCAAGTAGTTTCTTTTTTAAATTCAATCCTAATACGGAAGAATTTACAAAATTTGTTACTTCATCCCCTCAAAAGTCTACATACGGAAATGCAACTGGAATAATTAAAACTCCAGTTTCTAGACCATACTGGTCTCAAACTGATATGAATGGAAATCTCTTCTTTAATGAACAGACATCAAACCAACTTGCAGTATTTGATATTGTTAATGCTCAACTGGTGGAATATATGGTTCCATCTAAAAATCCTAACTGGGCTGATTGTGGAGATAAATCAAATTCAAATTGCGGTGTTGCCCAAATTTTTGGCTTTGATGTAGTTAAAGATAAAATTTGGTTCACTGAATGGGCAGAAAATAAAATTGGTGTGGTTGATCTTAAAAAAGATCTTCCATTTTTAGTAACAACTAACACTGATTCTATAACTCTCAAAAAAGGTGAAACTAAAATTATTACGTTAAGCGTTATTCCTTCATCAAATATAGATAAAATTAGTTTCAATTCTGCACACACTGCATCTACTGTTACGGCATCCTCTGATATTTTGATTTCACATACATTCAATGAGTCAAACGAAATTATTGTCTCTATTACTGCAAGTGAGATTGCATTATCTGGAAATTACAAACTACTTCTAGGAGTTTTTAATCCAGAAGTGAATGTTTCAAAATACCTTGATGTGACTATTGAACCGTGATTCCACAAATTGACAAAGAGCTTGGGATCTATGTTTACACTACAAACTCTTCATCCATTTCTGGAAAAATCAAACAAAATGAAAATGATTTCTTGGTGAAAGAGGTTTTATCTGAAAAAGCCATTGATTCATTTGATAATTTAGGTGGACATGCTGTTTATCTGTTAAAAAAATCTGGAATTGATACAAATCATGCATTAATTGACATTGAAAAACGATATGGGCTTGTCTTAAAATCACTTGGCTTGAAAGATGCAAATGCAAAAACAGAGCAGTACGTTTACACTTACAAAAAAATAAATTCTCTAGAAGAATATCATGGAAAGAAATATTCTGCTCAGAGACTTGGATTTGTACAAAAACCAATACCAAAAAAAGACATGCTAGGAAATTATTTTGAAATTAGAGTATCTGATTTGAATGATCCATTACCCTCATTTACTGGTAGTGAGAACATCCTTAATTTTTTTGGATATCAAAGATTTGGTTCAAAACGACCAATAACACATCTAGTTGGAAAATCAATTATCAAAGGTGATTATGAAGAAGCACTGAAGTATTTACTAAATTTCACATCAAAATATGATTCAGAAAAAAATAATGAAATACGGAAATTAATATCTGAACGAAAATCTGAATCGGAAGTAATTGAATTATTACCATATTCCATGGATATTGAAAGAAATTTACTAAGACAACTTTCCAATGACAATGATCCTAAAAATGCAATACGTTCAATTCCTCTAGCATTACGGAGGTTTTACATTCAAGCCTATCAATCATTTCTATTCAATAAAACTTTGAGTCTTGCATATGAATTTGAAGAAGAATTGTTTTTACCAACAACTGATGATGTCTGTTTTGATAAAAATTATGTATTGGGAAAATTTGAAAATGACCCTGCTCAAAAACTTACTATTCCACTTGTAGGCCATTCCTATTACAAAAAATCTAGATTTGATTATTACATTAAAAAAATTCTTGATGAAGAACTACTTACTCCAAAAGACTTTTTCATAAAAGACTTTCAAGAAATTTCTGTTGATGGAGGATTCCGTAATACATCAATTAATTATCTAAACTTTGAGATTGATGAAAATCTAATAAAATTTCAATTATCTCGTGGTTCATATGCAACTATTTTACTAAGAGAACTTCTAAAACCTTCAAATCCTTTAGATTGTGGCTTTTAAAATTTTGAAAGCTTTTTTTATTGTTTAACATGAATAAGTATATGGAGAAAGCAACTTTTGCTGCAGGATGTTTTTGGCATGTTGAAGAAGTATTTTCTAAAACAAATGGTGTAAAATCAACTGCTGTAGGCTATACCGACGGTCATACAGATAATCCTACATACGAAGATGTTTGTACTGATAAAACAGGTCATGCTGAAGCTATACAAGTTGAATTTGATCCTACTGAAATTTCATATTCTGATTTAGTAAAGGTATTTTTTGAAAATCATAATCCAACTACTCCTAATAGACAAGGTCCTGACATTGGTATTCAATACCGTTCTGCAATATTTTGTTATAATGCTGAACAAGAACAGACTGCAAAAGAAGTCAAAGAAAAATTAAATCCTTTTGCACAAAAGACCTTTGGGGGTGATATTGTCACTGAGATAAAATTGGCTTCTACATTTTATCGTGCTGAAGAATATCATCAAAAATATTTTGAAAAAAATTATTAAGTTAACTTCTTCTTTTCCACAATATATCCAATTAAGATCAAAATCACTCCTATCATGCTGATAAATATTCCATTGTTTATCCATTCTTGATTTTCATACATGAATGAAGTTTCAGGTCCTACCATCCCTTGTCCTTGAAAATTAAACATGATTCCAAATATCACAAGAATTATTCCTGGAATTACAATTGATAATGATCTCATTATCTAAAGTCCTTTCAATTAAAATAAAAATGCGATGTTCATTGTAATCCTGATTTACTAGGAAGAAATTGAAAAGAATTGATTCGTTAGGTAAATCAATTTTTACTCGGTTTTTTAATCCAAATTTCAAAAGAATTTTCTGTGTATAGCTGGAATAGTACTGATGAAAATGTGCCAAAAATATTCAAATATTCAAATTTGATTGTTTTTGGAAGTGCTGCTGGAATTGCATTATTTATGGCATTTTTACTCAATACATACTATGATGAATTACTCCTTGAACATCCATACATTATCAATATTTTATTTATTCCTGCATTTGCAATTGGATTTCTTTATGGGCTAAAAATTTCTGAAAGAGCATTACAGCCAACTGAAACTAGAAGTGCACTGAAACGGAAAATTATGAAACTATTTCTTTTCTTTTTAGTAATTGGTGGTCTGTTTAGCTCTGTAAATTTTGCATTACACGGTGGCGCAATGATGCCAGATTTGACTATGATGGATGATGGAATAATTCCTTGGGTTACTGACATGGTCACTGCAAATGGTGGTGCTACATTCTTAATTGTATCAAGTATTATAATTATGGCCGCAGCTACGAGACGAATTGTTGGATTAAATGGCGGGGTGATAGGAAAAATTATTACATTTTGTGGAACATTTGTTTTCTTTTCAATGATAAGTATGAGTTTAACACAAACTGATCCTTCTAACTCTCAAATTTATCTATACACTTGTTATCATGCTGGAATTATTGGTGGCGCAATGTATCAAATGAATCGTTTAACATCTAATCTTAATACATGGGAAAATTATATGAATGAAAAATAATTATTCTACTGTTACGGTTCCAACCATCCAAGGATGGACTAGGCAATAGTATGCAAATTCACCTTTATCTAAAAATTCTTGCTCAAATGTTGATCCTGCCATAATCATTCCTGAATCAAAAATTCCATCTGGTCCTCCATTTGGTGTTCCACTTGTTGCAAGATGTGCTGCATTGTCTGTGTTTTCCCAAATCACTGTTGCACCTGCTGAAATTGTCATTTCTGCAGGGATATAACATTCGTTTGTTTCTTCACATCCGGGTGTCCCTGAACCACTTGGAATTGATACAATCTCTGCTGATACTTGCGGTGCTTCCATAACTGATTCTTCAATAATCATTGACTCTTCTTCTGTTTCATCTAAAGTCATTCTAGGAATTTCATACAATGTGTTTCCTTTTTTATCAAACATCTCACATCCATCTTGCATGTAATTTCCTGCTTTACACATTTCAAAGAATTCAGTTTTGTCTCTTTGTATTGAATCTGAAAAAAGAACGTCTTCTCCAATTCCTACTTGGACTATTCCAATTGCTGCTAGGGATGCAGCAACTAATATCATTGAATAACCAACTTTCCTATAATTATGCGGATTTTGCATTTCTGACATTTACTTTGAGGCAAAATTAGGCAAATTTAAAACTTGAGACTTCTTAATTTTGTATGTGACAATTCAGATTCTTCATTATGAATTTCTTGGACCAATTAAGATCTCTGAATGGGGACCTCCAATGGATAAAGTAATTTACATAATATTCAATCAGGATAAATCTGGTTTCATTCCACTTTATGTAGATGAATCTGACAAAACTGATCAGAATGATTTCTTTACACAAAATGATAATTTCAAATGTTGGATTCAACATGCTGGCAATGAAGAAAAACTTTATCTTTCAATTTTGCCTCTATGGGAATCTGAAGAAACGGAAAGAAAACGAATTGTAGCTAAAATCATATCAAAATATCGTCCGTTATGTCAAATTGAATGATTATTTTGAATTTATCTTATTCTTCACATCAAATAATTGCATTGTAAGAAGATCAATTGCTTTTTTCAAGTGGTCAAACTCATTAATTGAATGAATTTGTCCTTCTGTTAGTTTTCTTAAAATTTTAATATTTGCCTTTGCTTCTTCATCTTTTGCGGTAACCTCTAAAGCATTGATTTTTGCTAATACATTTTCCAAATCTTTTACCATTTCTTCTTTTGGTGCGTGTTTATCCATAACTCTGAAACCTCTTTTTCCTATATATGGCTAGAGTTGTTCATCATCGATCTCTTCAAATGCATCTAAAAATTGATTGCAGGTGCAATCTGGAATTTGACATGATCCTCTTCTTAACATTGATTCTGTAGATGTAGTGGTTTTATGAATTTCATCAGTATGATGACAACGTCTACAAATCATGATTGTAAAAAAATTCTTGGTAATTTAAGGAATTAGCACTGCACGTGCTTCAATATCTGAATTCTTTAATTTCTCAAGTACTTCGTTGGCTTGCTCTAATGGAAATGTCTCTGTTACAACTTTGAAATCATTTTTCTCCGCAATTTCTATTACTTTCTCCATATCTTTCATAGATCCAATTAATGTTCCTCTAACTGTTTTTTCTTCAAATGCTAAGAAATTGGGAATTTTACCTACTGTTGCAATTATCACTGTTCCTCCTTTTTTTACTGATTTTATGGCTGTGTCTGTAACGGCATCTGATGGTGCAAAAACAATTGCTGCATCAAATAACCCATAATCATCTTTAACTTTATTCAAAAATTCATCTTGAGATTCTATAAATTGGAATACTTTTTGTGCACCAAGTTTTTCTGCAAT
>Ga0315328_10001150_pt1 | contig 12082 bp, 10 predicted proteins | sample M120032315metaG_FD_203462 | JGI IMG/M metagenome (GOLD analysis project Ga0315328, IMG submission 203462) | Ammonia-oxidizing marine archaeal communities from Monterey Bay, California, United States - M1 200m 32315 | ecosystem: Environmental > Aquatic > Marine > Intertidal zone | place: USA... | reverse complement strand
CTTGTCTGAAAACATCCGTAGCATCAACTTGAATTTTTGAATCTGTAGGTGGAACGCCGACTAATACAGCTAGACCTCTTTCACGTAGAGAAGGTAATAGCATTTCGGCAATTTCAATATTTCCAACAGCATCAAACGCGTAATCCGCTCCTAGTCCATTGGTTATTTCCTTTATTGTTTCGACTGTGTCGGAGCCTGCCTTTATAAAATCAGTAGCTCCTACAGAACGTGCAATTGCTTCTTTTACATCCGAACGATCTACTGCGATTATTTTTTCCGCTCCTGCCAGAACACAACCCATAATTATCGAAAGGCCGACGCCACCTGCCCCATAAACGACTACTGATGACCCTTCATGAACTGAAGCTTGATTTAACACTGCTCCTACACCAGTAGTTACCGCGCATCCGATTAGTGACGAAATTTCTGGTGGCATTTCTTTAGGCATTTTTGTACAAATTATGTCTGGAACGACCACATGCGTAGCCCAGCAAGCTAAACCCGATAACTGTAAAACTGGTTTACCATCAGAGTCAGTCAAACGGCTCGTTCCATCTAACATTTTCCCTTGTCCAAGCATCTTCATGTAGGTTTTGCAATGATTTGTGTTTCCGACCATGCATTGCGGGCATCGTTTGCAATAAGGAAACCAATTTAGAAGGACGTTTTGACCAACTTCTACATTCGTGACTTGATCTCCCACCTCAATCACTGTTCCTGCCCCTTCATGCCCTAGGACCACAGGCAACTCTTGCTTAGCTAAACCGGTTACGACGTGATAATCGCTATGACAGATACCGAAAGCATCAATCTTCACTAAAACTTCGTTAGTTTTCGGATTGGACAAATTCAAATCTTCTATTGATAAAGACTGATTCAGTTCTCTCAATACTGCTGCAGTTATTTTCAAAATTTATTTCCTAGGTAGATATCTGTTTGTTAATGATTTCTTTATGAGCTTTTATACTCCCATCGTGAAAAGTATCAAACCATTTATCAAGCGGAAACAAAATGGTCCCATAATTACAATCGAAATACTTGTGGTGCAAATAATGAAAATAGTCAGCAGCAGGAATGTCCTTACTTGCAAACCTGTATCTATGAAATCCAGAGTGTGATGGTGATGGCGCAAGAATTAAATACAACAAGCTAAAAGTTATGAGAAAAGGTGAAGCTGGTATAAAAATGAACGTCAATGGCAGAGAGAAATATATTAAGTGTTCGAAGGGATGCATCGATATTCCACTCCAAGGTCCAGTATTCACATTTCGGTGATGTACACAATGTACAAATTTATACAAAGGTTTAACGTGCAATAAACGGTGATTTGCATAGAAATGGATTGATGACAGCCAAAAAAGTAAAATAGTTGTTAACAGTGTTGGAACGAAGGAATCAACCCTTCCTATCGATCCGTTTGCATGCAAGTGGAACATCAAACCTTCGTACAAAGTCGCTATTCCACATCCGCTGAACAGACTCCAAAACATGTTGTCCTTAGTCTGGTTGTCAAAAGTAAATGAGCGTCGTTTTTGCACCAACCAACGACTGTCATATTTGAAATCCGTACCTTGACTTTTACGCGTGTATAGATACCAGTGCTGCCCACCCACTACTAAAAACATAATCAATATATTTCGTAACCAGATTGATAAGAATGGAAAAAGTTTGAAAGTTTCAAAGTTTGATAACTCAGGAGTTAAGTACCTATAACAGATAAATGAAATGAAGATCCAAAGTACCGACTGGTACCACATGAAATTAAATAGGAACCATTTGATCATTTGAAGTGGTTGAGGAGCTGATCTGAATAGAGGTGGAACATCAAAAGGTCCTGGGTCGTATCCGACTCTTTCAGTTTCGTAATCAAAATTCATAAAGAAAAAATATCACATAAAATATTTTGAGGGAATCTGCCTCTGCACCCAAGCACTCGTGGAGCAATCTGATGAGCACTAGTAATATTCTTTTTAGATGCAGGAAAGTTTTTGGGGAAACGAGGATCTAAGCAGTTTAAAAAATTGCAACATCAGCGTGTATCGAGATCATTTTACAAAAAATGAAGCCGACTACTTCTTTACACTGCTACAAGATATCCGATGGAAGCAAAATGAAATTGTCGTGTTTGGAAATAAACACTTAGAACCAAGGGAAACTGCATGGTACGGAAATCCAGATATTAACTACGGATATTCGGGTATCAAACATAAAGCTGAACTTTGGATTCCATTTTTACAAGAAATTCGCGAAAGGATCCAGACTGTTAGTGAAGTTTCATTTAATTCAGTTTTACTTAATCGCTACAGAAATGAAAAAGACAGTGTCGCATGGCATTCAGATGATGAACCAGACCTTGGAGTGTCCCCCACCATCGGCTCAGTTAGTTTCGGTGCAAGCCGTAAATTTCAGTTACGAGAAAAAAATATAAAAGGAAAAATTTTTACTACATTTTTGCATCACGGCGACCTAATGATTATGCATCCACCCACTCAAGAACACTGGTTGCATTGTGTACCTAAAAGCAGCAAAAAGACTTCTGAAAGAATTAATTTAACATTTAGACAAATAGTCGAATAGCAACTATTTGTTGCTAGTTAAGTATTCTTGCACCAATGGAGAAAGTTTGACTGTTCCTGACTTGTAAGATTTAATTTCGTCAGGTAGCGCTTTTAAGGAAGCTAACAAATCTTTTGCTAGCTCGACGTCATCTCTAATGACTTGTAAAGGCCATCGGTGAATACGTATCGTGAATACAATCGCTTCCGAATTTGGCACTCTACGCAAAGTTTGCCTCTCTACCCTCATAATTAGTTGCGAAGGATCCTTCTCAAGATCTTTCTCAACTACTCGATGATCAAAATTCAATGCCAGATCACTACACGCTGTTAATGTCCACCCTGTCCTGGCCACTATCATCCCATCCGTAATACGATCCATGAAATTGCCAGGTCGAGGCTCCAAATCTTCCTTATAACGCGGTACAGGTTCATGGATGTCGTCTAAAGCAAGTCCAATTTTTGAAAACGGATCCCAATGAGTCGGAAAACAAACACTCGCTGCCGTTAGAACCCAGGATTCAGAAATACGCTCCATTAGACAGACATCTTCTTGTATCAGACGCCCACATCTATCTATTGGATGCAAAGAGTCATTAACCATAGGGGAAGTAAATGACCTTTGAGTTAACCAACTTTCGATTGTCTCTAACAACTTTAAGCTCGTCGATTCGGAACCGTTTAAGTAGTTACCGATAGGGCCTTTTTGCTTTAGTAATAGGTCCTCTCCTCTACCTTCATCGACTTGCAACCAATCATTCTCTTCGATGGAACGTGTTTTCATTTTCCACGTAAATATTCCTGTGTCAAATGGCGAAACCTCTAAAGCATCACGAGGTTTTAACCTTTTTGTTAGGTTAAGCATCGCAGAAATATGACCATTTCAATAAGGAATTATCTCTTATAACTCGGGTCCAACTGTTTTAAAAAGTGGTAGCAACGTTCAGCCTCATCTGTATCTCCAATTTCACCTGATAATCTGGCTAACCCTTCTAAAGAACGAAGAAAACCCAAATTTTCGATTCTCTTCCAAAGTACAAATCCAGAGCCTTTCCATCCACTTTGCCTCAATCGATCTAACCCTCGGTGATAACCAACTCGATATGCCGCATAAGATTCAACTTGATCTCTTCCTAACTCCCCCAAACACGCCCATGCTTCTAAATTATGTGGCCAATTGGCTATTACTTCAGAGACGGCTTCACGCCTTTCAGCAAGAGGTCTATTTATTGCTTCATCTAATGCAGCAACAACTAGTGGGTCTTCCGGGGAAAGAATCGTTTCAGGTGGTCCGCTTTTACTCAAATTAACAGGGTGAATATTTTCCATTTCAACAACCTACTAAAGCATCAGTATTCAATGAGGAATAGTTGCAAAGTATAAATTTTCTGAACTAATGGTTTATTTATATAATCACATACCCTTTGGAGAGATTCTGCAAATAGAAGGTGACAAAACAATGACATATCCTGATCCTGAAAGAGGATTTCCTGTCGAAGAGTTTGAGCAAAGAACCTCTAGAGCGCAAAAATTGTTGCATGAGAGCGGTCTCTCTGCACTCCTTGTATGCACAGAACCTGAAGTCCGATACCTAACGGGCTTTCATACTCCATTTTGGCAAAGCCCAACTCGTCCATGGTTCGTTATTTTGCCACTTTCAGGAAAACCCATTGCAGTTATTCCGAGTATTGGTGAATCTTCGATGAGTGAGACTTGGTTGGATGATGTCAGAACTTGGAGTTCTCCCAATCCGTTAGACGAAGGTCTGAGTTTGCTCTCCAATGTTTTAAAGGAAGTTTTAAGTTTAAATTCAAAACCATTCGATGAAGGATTAAAAGTTGGTCTGCCAATGGGAAATGAAACACATCTGAGAATGCCTCTCAACGATTTTGAAAAACTAAAGGAAGAAATCACCCCACATGTATTTATGGATGCGACTGACATCATTAAATCTTTGCGTTGTATTAAATCAGAACGAGAGATCTATAAAATTTCCCGAATATGCGAAATTGTTTCTGACGGATTTGCTGCCATACCAAATCTAATCAGTACCGGCATGTCCGAAAGAGAATCATTTCGTTCATTTCGAATGCACCTTCTAGAACTTGGAGCTGATGAAGTTCCATATCTTGTAGGTGCAACAGGTCACGGATTTTCTGACATAATCAAACAGCCTTCCGATCGAATAATTGAATCAGGTGATCTAATAATGTTTGATACCGGTTCAACATTTGACGGTTATTTCAGCGATTTTGACCGAAATATGGCTTTTGATTTTGCTAGTGACGCCGCTCAATCCGCTTACAAAATCGTTTGGGAAGCTACAGAAGCTGCACTTCAAATAGCTTCTCCGGGAAATACAACCAGTGACCTTTGGAAAGCCATGGGTTCAGTACTAGAAACAGAATCCTCTCTCGATGATTCTGTTGGTAGATTCGGACATGGTCTCGGAATGCAAGTCACTGAGTGGCCATCGAACACAAGTGATGATGGCACCGTTCTTTGCGAAGGAATGGTTTTAACCGTCGAACCTAATCTCATATGGGGAGATGGTCACATAATGGTTCATGAAGAAAATTTTGTTATTCGTTCCGATGGTGCACAATTATTGTCGAGACGTGCCTGCTCTGAGTTGGAGATAATCCGCTAGATCTAATTTATAATTTTTTTATCTTTCATTTCCACATAATTGACGAGGTTGCCCCTAAAGCCCTACCTTCGGTTCTCACACCTTTCGGTATTAGCTTTACCCCAATTTCTCTCCATAATTTCGGAAGACGGTAATGAGGTACACGGGGAAACAAATGGTGCAAGGCATGGTAATCATGCCCTCTAATTAGAAAAGTTGAACCAGGAAAAACTGCAACTCGCGTGTCAACATAACGACCTTGATTTTCAGCTGGATGATGAGGGTACCAAGCAAAAACAAGTATCAACCACCCAAAAGAAATTCGCGCTGGTAGATACCAAAGCAGTAAGGCTTCCCACCCAATACCGAAAAGAAATGCAACGATAAGCATCACGACGGTAAGAAACCAATAGCGTAATGTGTATTTACCGCTTCTAATTACCGTAGATTTTGAAATTTCTGTGTTTGCTTGTGAGGAGAAAAAAACTTGCATTTTCATTGGTAAAACACGAAATCCTCGGTCATAAAAAGCAAAAACAGGTGAAAATGTACTCAAAATTGTGAATCCCCACCATGAAATCGGAAGTTCCCAAATAGGTCCTTTTGTGTGATAGTCGGGATCACGTTTCGGATCATTAGTGAAAGCATGATGACGCATATGTTGAATTCTGTGACTCCAGTAATCAAACCCCAAGGGAATTGACGAAATTGTGCCAATCAGATCCTCGCCCCGTCGAAGCCGAGACTGTTTCCCCCAAATATTCCCATGTGTCGCCTCGTGCATAGGCATATAGAAAGTGGTTGCAATAACTGTATTGAAGCAAAATCCCAGCCATAGTGGAATAACGTCGATTACTCCTAAAGTGAAAATTGATACCCACAGAGTAAGAGAGACTAGAAATTCAATAACAATCCGGTATTCGAACCTGTCTCGGTATGGAGCGACAATCGAACGCTCATCTCGCTTCTCCAATTGTTGAAGCGAAAATTCATTCATACGATATTTTAAACGAATTCAGCTTTAACACTCTGTTCAACTCATCACTTCTTTCAGTTTGAGTATTAAAGTCAATTTCAAGTATGCAGAAAATAACTTCCACTATTACTGAGATTCGGGTTTATAAAGTACCTCTACCATCTAAAACCCTCTACAACATGTCAAGTTCCGCTGTACTTACACCGGAATCTACGATAGTCGAGATAATTGATAGTGATGGAATGATCGGGTACGGCGAGGCCTGCATGGCTACTCCTCAAGCACAAGATGCAAGTAACGAAAGTATTCGTTTTTCATTATCTGTTCTCGCTCCAATCCTTATCGGACTAAATCCGATGGAATTGAATTTGATAAGTAGAACAATGGATAACACATCAAAGGGAGAAAGTGAAGGGAAAGCAGCTATCAATATTGCATGTTGGGATTTAATCGGTAAAAAACTCAACAAAAGCGTAGCTGAACTTTTAGGCGGAAACCTTACAAATGAGGTAACCACCTACCATGTCATTGGAATTACTTCACCTGAAGATGCAGCCGCAGAGGCAACAAAATTGCAATTGGAAGGAATAAGCAGACTTCAACTCAAAGCTGGTGGTCGACCCGTTACGGACGACATAGCAAGCATAAAATCTGTAGAAAAAGTTCTTCAAGGTGAAACAGTTTTAGATGTAGACACCAATCGTGGTTGGACAGAAAATGAAGCTATAGAAGTATCAAATGCCTGTTCTAAAATTACTATGTCTATGGAACAGCCGTGTGCCACTGAAGAAGAGTTATTCAGACTTAAACCGCAAATTTTCCATCCACTCATAATTGATGAGAGCGCAAAAGACATGGCGACTATTTCTAAAATGGTTACATCGAAAATTGCTGATGGTTTTGGTATGAAAATCACAAGAGTGGGTGGATTAACAGCTATGCGATCTATACGTGACTTTTGTTTGAAAACTCGTACACCTATGAGTTCTGATGATGCATGGGGAGGCGATATCATCGCAGCCGCAGGCGTAGCAGTCGGATCGACCATACCAGCACATTTAAACCGTGGAGCGTGGCTTGCCCACCCCTATCATCAGGTTCATTACGACCCAATAAATGGACCAAGAATTGAAAATGGAACAGTCAAACTCCCTGAAGGAGGCCCAGGCTTGGGGCTTGTTATCGCCGAGGGATTTTTTGGTGACCCGGAACAGATCTACCAAAAACAATAATCAAGTTCGTTCTTGTTTCACTTTTTTCAAGCTACGCGCACGCTCTCCCGAATCAAGAATAGTTTTTCGAAGACGTACAATTTTCGGAGTGATTTCGACACATTCATCCTCAGTTATATATTCCAGAGCTTGTTCTAATGAAAGTTTTCGCGGAGGTGTCAGGCGTATAGTGTCGTCCGATGCTGCTGCTCTAACATTTGTCAATTTTTTCTCTTTACATATATTCACGTCCATATCCTCGGCACGTGGATTCTCGCCAACAATCATGCCCGCATAAACTTGATCGTTTGGAGAAACGAAAAGCGTCGTACGTTCTTGCAGGTTTGTTATTGCGTGTCCTGTGACTGAACCTTTTCGATCCGCCACCACGCTCCCGGTTTGTCGAATCCTTATTTCTCCCATCCATTCTTCCCAGCCGCTGAACACATGACTAAGTATTCCTGTTCCACGGGTCTCTGTTAAAAATTCAGTTCTAAAGCCAATTAATGCTCTAGCAGCGACCACATAGTCAAGTTTCACCCATCCCTTTCCGTAATTCTTCATTTCTTTCATCTGCGCACGTCTCTCTCCTAAGAGTTGAGTGACGGCACCGACATGTTCCTCGGGAACTTCAATTGTCAATTCTTCAACTGGTTCGTGCAATTTACCGTCTACTTCCCTGAGTAGTACAGAAGGTTTACCAACAGTCATTTCGAAACCCTCACGTTTCATCGTTTCGACTAAAACTGCTAGCTGCAACTCACCTCGGCCTTGCACCTCCCAAGTGTCTGGACGTTCGGTGGGAATAACTCTAATTGCGACATTTCCTATAATTTCTTCCTCTAAGCGTGCCTTGATTTGACGTGCCGTTAATTTGTTACCATCGGTACCAGCAACAGGAGAAGTGTTAACACCTATGGACATTGAAAGCGTTGGTTCATCAACAGAAATTACGGGTAATGGATGAGGATCTTCCATATCAGTGAAAGTTTCTCCAATTGTCACTCCGACTACGCCTGAGACGTACGCTATTTCACCTGGTCCCGCTTCTTCGACCTCTACTTGTGAAAGAGCTTCAGTTAAAGTCACAGTGCCGATTTTTGCTTGTTCTATTGAGCCGTCTGTCCTGCACCAAGCCACAGTTGAATTTTGTTTTAAAACGCCGCTAACAACACGGCATACTGCTAAACGACCGAGATAAGGGGACGCATCCAAATTGGTGACATGGACCTGCAATGGAGCTGCTTCATCACCCTTGGGAGGTGGAACGTGTTCTAAAAGTACTTCGAAAAAAGGGTCAAGGCTAGTTCCAGATGTTTCTGGGTCTAGAGTAGCTACTCCGGCTCTGGCATCCGTGTAAATAATCGGGAAATCAATTTGATCCTCTGAAGCATCTAAATCTAAGAAAAGTTCGTACACCTCATCTATCACTTCACTAATTCTTTCATCTGGTCTATCAATCTTGTTGATTACCACAACAATTGAAAGATTTGCTTGCAAGGCTTTACGTAAAACAAATCGTGTTTGAGGTCTTGGTCCCTCCGCTGCATCGACTAGTAATAACACCCCGTCGACCATAGTTAAAGCTCTTTCGACTTCACCACCAAAATCAGCATGACCAGGAGTATCAACGATGTTAATTTTGACATTTCCATATTTGATTGCTGTATTTTTTGCGAGGATAGTGATTCCTTTTTCGCGCTCTAAATCCATCGAATCCATCACTCTTTCAGCAACTTGCTCGTTGGCTCTGAAAGCACCAGAATCTTTCAAAAGTGCATCGATAAGAGTAGTTTTACCGTGATCCACATGCGCGATCACAGCAATGTTTCTTAATTCTGGTCTATTAGGCACTTCTCAAAGATACGGCCTATTCAATCGGTAAGTAGTGAATGTGACAAATTGCCTTTGAAATATGGAGGTTTAAATAATTCCATTCATTACATTGCTAGCAAAAAAAACTTCGACATCGTCAATCTGCTCGGTGATTGGCATATTTGGCAATCCTGAAAGGAACTGTTTTGCGTAGTCGGCTCGAGTCATCCTTGGATCGAGAATCGCCACAACCCCGTAATCATCTTTTTTTCTAATTAAACGACCTGCAGCCTGAACAACCCTTAAGACTCCAACAGGTAATTCAATCTCTCTCCATCCAAAGTTGCCGGTCGTAACATCTGACTGCTGGGACCAAGCCTTAATCAAAAACTCGCTAGGTCCGGGGAAAGGGATCCTGTTCAAGATGACCATACTTAATGAAGAACCCGGTACATCCACGCCTTGGAAAAACGTTCTAGTTCCAAAAAGACAAGACTTTTCGTTCTCGGTAAAATTTCGTAGTAGTTCTTTGGGAGACTTTTCACCTTGCATGAGAATTGGAACATCTAATCGCTTTCGCATTTCTTCGGTAATTCGATGCAACTCGCTACGGCTACTAACAAGACACAAGGTGCGGCCTCCGGCTAAAGTGATCAAATTTTCAATCTCTACCAGTACTGCTTTTTGCCAATTCGAGTTCTCCTTAGTTGGATCCGGAATATTAGGACAGTAAAGGAGACCTTGTTTTTCGTAATTAAAGGGACTCTCTATCTTTAAAACTTCTTCGTCCTCTGTGGGAACACCTAACCGTTCTATAAGATTTGTTTGTATCGTCGCACTAGTTAACACAGTTTGTTTAGCGCTCCAAAGATATTCTCCGAGGTTTTCAGCGGTATTAAGCGGGGCAATATTTAATTCGGGTTTACTGCTTTTATTTAACTCGATCCAAGCGACTTGAGAAAGTGTCGGCGTGTCAGCTAAGAAGCGTCTGATCGCTCGTACATCTTCCAGTAAAGAATCCCCTGCTTTTGTTATTCGTAATTTTGTTCTTTCATCACTACTCGATGATTTGACAAGATGGTTTAAAATTTCAATACGTCCCTCTGCTAACTCAAGCGTTTCTAAAATTGCAGCAGCATTTCCGCTATAAACCCATTGCTCCCCATGTTCGATCATGTTCTTTGTCATTAACGCCGCCACTTCATTAATATTCTTAATAACATCAAAGCCATTTTTATTTATAATTCTTTTTGCGTGGGAAGCTAACCATTCGAAACGTCCGGCATTTAAACGGATCGACCAAGCCATTGTGAAAGATGCTTCCATTTCATGAGCCTCATCAATCACAACATGATCATGAGGTCCTATAAGATGACCACCTATTGATAGATCAATTGCATAAAGTGCATGATTCGTCACTAAAACATCTGCATCGGTAGAGTCTTTTCGTGATTTAAACGCAAAGCAGGATTCATAAAATAGACACTTTTCTTTACCAAAACATTCTTTACTGCTTACGCTTACCGCGTTCCAAGTTGATTCTTTAATTGAAAATGTAACGTCGCTGCGGTCGCCTGTTGTAGTGCTCTTACTCCACTCAATAATTTGATCTAGTTCATTCAAATCATTTTCTGCAAAGAAAGTTTGTTGTAGTCCAGTTGATTTTGATTTTTCCACAGCATCTAGCCGTTCATTACAAAGATAGTTTGACCACCCTTTTAGTTGAACAAATTTAAAGGAACGTTTTTCTTCTGATTCGATGTATTTCTTAATCCGTGGTAAATCGCTATTAAGCATTTGATCCTGTAAAGCCTTCGTGTAGGTCGCAACTACAACGCTCTTTTCGGCCAGTGCGAAAGGAAGCAAATAAGCGATAGTTTTTCCTGTTCCTGTGCCGGCCTCTACAACTAAATGTTCATTATTTTCTATAGAGGAACCGATTGCCAGAGCCATTCCCACCTGACCGGGGCGTTCTTCTCTACTTTCCAAGTTTGAAGTAACCAACTCAAGTGCTTTAACAAGCTTCGAGTTATACACGTAAATAGTGGTATCGGTATAAGAGGACTTGGATATCGAGTAATGCTTTACTCCACTTGACTGACAAGATCATCATTAAAATTTCCAACGTTTTTTAGAAATCAACATAAATTATCTTCACGTGCTCCCCTGTTAAATTTTCAGTGAGCTCTATCGACGAAATTACTTTATTAAAATAATGACGTTATTTAAAACCCCTCACTCTTCTGTCTTAATGCCAGATTTCAACAAAGCTTTTGTATCGACCCACTCCAGAGTCAATATATGAGTAGCCTCCAGATCTACTTGTGGAGCAAACCCAGCTTCATAAGCTTCCTGCCATCGAGAAGCACAAAGACACCAACGATCACCCGGATTAAGTCCTGAAAAACCGTCTCTCGGAGTGGAAAGGTCGTTTCCTGCCGCTTTTGAAAAATTTAGAAACTCTTCAGTCATAACGACACAAACAGTATGAACACCATAATCATCGGCACCGGTATTGCAACAACCATCTCTATAGAAACCAGTTAATGGATTCGTGCTGCAATCAGTAAGCTCAGTTCCTAAAACATTAATCGCCATATCAAAATCTCTCCTATTATTCAATATCCTACATCTAGACCTAAGTTGTCACGAATCTAAAAACTCGCGAATAGATAGCGAGTCGTAATGATTCTGACGTGGTTCTGCTTTGTTCAACTCCGAACGAGACGGAAAACAGGAATAACACGGCCGGTCTCTGCTGCATTGGCTGCATACTGAAGAAACTGGGGTTGATCTGCCGCTTGAGCATCATAGAGACGGGTACGTTCGTCGCCCTCTGTCAGGTGTGCTATGGCTTCCCATTTCTCGCTACCAATTTCGACAATGATGGTTGGAT
>Ga0315328_10001148_pt1 | contig 12091 bp, 8 predicted proteins | sample M120032315metaG_FD_203462 | JGI IMG/M metagenome (GOLD analysis project Ga0315328, IMG submission 203462) | Ammonia-oxidizing marine archaeal communities from Monterey Bay, California, United States - M1 200m 32315 | ecosystem: Environmental > Aquatic > Marine > Intertidal zone | place: USA... | reverse complement strand
GCCTTCTCTTATCACTAGCTCGGAAAAATATTTTGACTTTACAGGAATGATTGCAACGCTTCTTGTCATTACTACTGCCATGTTTGCGCTTATAAATTCAGATCATCAGGCATCCATCCGCGCAACTATTGTGGCTATTTTTGTATCAGTTTGGACGCTAAGACTTGGAACATTTCTCTATAAAAGAATAGTTAAAAGCGGAGAAGACAAAAGGTTCAGAGAGATCAAAAAATCGCTGACAAAGTTTTTAATGACCTGGACTTTATCGGCTCTATGGGTTTTCTTAACCACTGTAAATGCCATTACTATAATAGCATTGAATCCGCTAGAACCAGTTGACGTGTTTTTCGCATTGGGCACATCGCTCTGGATTTTAGGCTTTGGTTTTGAGGCGGTTGCTGATAGACAAAAAAAGCGCTTTAGTGAGCTTCCTGAAAATAAAGATAAATTTATAACTCAGGGTCTTTGGTCAATATCTCGTCACCCAAACTATTTTGGAGAAATTATCCTGTGGACAGGCATTGCAATTATCTCGTTTCCACTTCTATCGGACTGGCAGTTTGTGACCCTTGTCTCTCCAGTCTTTGTTTTTCTTCTTTTGACAAGAATAAGCGGCCTTCCTTTTTTAGAAGACAAGGCTGAAAAAAAATGGGGCAACGATAAAGACTATATTGCATACAAAAATAAAACACCCGTACTGGTTCCTTTTTTTGGAAAAAAACAATAATTGAATAGATAAGAATATGGCGCTTGAGACCCCTAAATATAGGCTGATTTCTAAATATGACAGTTTTGAAATTCGTCGCTACAGTGAAATGATAATTGCTACTACAACTGTTAAGGCGGATTACAAGAGTTCAACATCTTCTGGCTTTAGAAGGATTGCTAATTACATTTTTGGTGGCAACGATAAAGAGATGAAAATTGCAATGACCGCGCCTGTTATTTCTGATTGCCCCTCGGAGGGGCTAGACACTTACAATATTTCATTTGTGATGCCTAAAGAGCACTCCATGAAAGACCTTCCCAGGGCAAATACAAGCGACGTTTCAATCAAATCAGAAATGCTAGGCGAGGTTGCTGTCTTAGCTTTTGGAGGCTGGGCGACGGAGTCTCGTAGCATGAGTTTTCAAAAAAAATTCGCAAAAATGCTGCAACAAAACAACATTGAAACACAGGGCGGTTTTATGGTGGCACAGTTTAATTCGCCTTATGTGCTACCAATGTTTCGAAAAAACGAGCTAATGGTTAGGATAATAAAAAAATCTTCCGTTAACTAGACAATGCTGAAATTGTAGCAAAGTGTGATAGATACCTCGGCAAGATAAAATCTAAAAAGTGTTTTACAGATTTAGATTTTTCTTCAAAAAAATCAGCTGAAACCGCATTACTTTCAAAGGCGATTTTTGCTTTATCAAGGCTTTTAAGCATTTGCCAAGTCGCGGTAATTGTGCCCGCCATCATTAGAAAATCAAAAGCTATTTGTCCAGAATGCTGTTTATTTTCAGCATTATTTAAGACAAGTAAAGTTACATTTTCTAGCGCATTTAATGATTCTGTAAAGCGATTTAGTTGTGCGATTGAAATCTGTTCGTTTAAAGATTTTTTATTGGCACATTCGTGCATTTCTGATATTAATTCATTCATACCTAAGCCATTGTCACTAATAATCTTTCTTCCGACTAAGTCCATAGCTTGAATGCCATTTGTTCCTTCGTAGATTGGCAATATGCGAGCATCTCTAAGAATTTGTGCAATCCCAGTTTCTTCAATATATCCCATGCCTCCATGACATTGAAGGCTTAAAGACGCAACCTCCTGTGCTGTTTCCGTGCACCATCCTTTAACGATTGGAGTAAGAAGGCCCAGTCTTCTTTTGTGCTGATCAAGAGCCTCTGTGGGTAAATCACTACCAGCAAAATCAACTTCAGCACATGCAGAATAAGTCAGGGCACGAGAGGCTTCAGTTATTGACTTCATGTTGGATAACATGCGCTGGACATCTGGGTGTCTAATTATTGGGCCAGCCTCTTTATATCCAGGAGCCACCCCTTGAATGCGCACGTTACAAAAACTAAGCGCTTGTTGATAGGCGCGCTCTGACACTGATACGCCCTGAAGGCCAACAGTCAGTCTCGCATTATTCATCATTGTGAACATGCACTGCATGCCTTTATTTTCTTCACCTACCAAATATCCTATTGCGCCAGCTTTGTCGCCATAGCTCATTACACATGTAGGGCAAGCATGAATTCCAATCTTCTCTTCTAAAGACAGCGCCTTAAGGTCATTTGCCTCTCCTAAGGAGCCATCATCATTTACAAGTATTTTTGGGACTAAAAATAGCGAAATACCCTTAACACCAAGAGGAGCATCAGGAAGGCGCGCTAAAACTAAATGCACAATATTTTCTGTCATATCATGCTCACCCCAAGTGATATATACTTTTTGACCACGTATTAAATAATGATCTTTTTCTGGTGTAGCGCGAGTTTTAAGGGCGCCTACATCAGTTCCGGCATCACCCTCAGTAAGATTCATTGTGCCACTCCACTCCCCAGATATTAGTTTTGGAAGGTAGCGCTGCTTGAGCTCATCGCTTGCATTATGAGTTATTGCCTCAACTGCACCCTGGGTAAGAAGTGGACATAGACCCCATGACATATTTGCAGAGTGCCACATTTCTTGAACACTTGCTGCAACAACAAATGGCACGCCTTGGCCGCCATATTTAGTATCAAATTGTAGCGAGCCCCAGCCACCTTCAACGTAGTGATGGTAAGCATCTTTAAAGCCAGTTGCTGTAGTTACTTCTCCAGCACTATTAATTATTAAGCCTTCAAGGTCTCCAGGCTTATTAATAGGTTCAATTTCTTCTCTTGCTAGCTTTCCTGCAGCTTCAAGAACGGTATCAACGATGTCAACAGTAGAGGCTTCAAGCCCAGTTTCACTGCAAAGTTTTTCTAGTTCAACAACCTCTCTTAAAACAAATCCCATATCTTCCACCGGGGCAGTATAGTTTGACATTAAGCTTCTCCAGCACTCTTAACCGAGTCTCTAAGCACATGCTTTTGAATTTTCCCAGTTGCGGTTTTTGGGAGTGGTCCAAAGACAATTTTTTTTGGACTCTTAAATTTAGCCATATTTTGCTTACAAAAATCAATAAGCTCTTCTTCTGAGGCAAGTGAGTCTGATTTTAGTTCTACAAAAGCACAAGGCACTTCTCCCCAAGTCTCATCCGGCATTGCTACAACTGCAGCTTCTCCAACTGAAAGGTGCTGATAAAGTACGTTTTCAATCTCTACAGAAGAGATATTTTCTCCCCCAGAGATTATGATGTCTTTTGACCTGTCTTTGATTTGAATGTAGCCATCATTATGGATTACAGCTAAGTCGCCACTATGGAACCAGTCATCAGCAAATGCTTCTTCAGTGGCTTCTGGGTTATTAAAATAACCCATCATACAAGTATTACAACGAATTACAATCTCTCCAATTGTCTCACCATCTGGCGGAACATGTTCGCCAGTTTCTTGGCTAATTACACTCACATCTTCAGTCATTGGAAAGCGGACACCCTGGCGCGAACTAAGTTTTGCAAGTTCTGTCAGAGGCATACTAAGCCAAGAGGCCTGAGGAGCGGCTTGAAGAATATGCCCATAAGTTTCAGTGAGTCCGTAAACATGCATAACATTAAAGCCTAGGGACATCATGCTTTCGAGAACTTTTGCTGGCGGTGGAGCGCCAGCAGTCATAACTTTAATTTCACGATCAAAAGTTTTTTGTATTTCCTTTGGCGCATTGGCCAGCATATTCAGCATTATTGGCGCTCCACCAAAGTGAGTTACGTTATTTGTATCTAGTAAGTCAAACACTTTTTCGGGTGAAAAGGCTCTAAGGCATATAACCGTTCCAGCAACTGCAGCCATTGTCCAGGCATGCCCCCAGCCATTGCAGTGAAACATTGGAACAGAGTATAGATATACTGGATGGTTTGGAAGTTCCCAGCCAATAACAGTGCCCATGCTCATTAAATAAGATCCACGGTGATGATATACAACCCCTTTGGGTTGTCCAGTTGTTCCTGAAGTATAGTTAAGTGACAAGGGTTGCCACTCATCGTCAGGCCTTACCCACTTAAACGACGGATCTCCTTTCTCAACGAGAGTTTCGTATTCAATGGTATTTCCAGTTACATCTGGACTAGACTCAGCAAATGAATCATTTATTAAAACTACTTTTGGGGTTGACAAAGAGATAGATAACGCCTCAGACGCTACTTCAAACAGCTCTCTGTCAACAAGCAGTATTTTTGCTTTACTATCGTCAAGGATATGAGCAATTGTTCCAGCATCAAGGCGTATATTTATAGTATTTAGAACGGCACCAGCCATGGGAATTGAAAAGTGAGACTCAAACATTTCTGGCGTATTAAATGCAAGAACTGATACTGTATCTCCTGGCATAACGCCGTGGCCTTTTAAGCTTGAAGCGATACGAGTGCATCTTTCTCTTGACTCACTCCAAGTGTAGGTTCTGTTTTCATAAATTACAGAAGTATGGTGTCCATAAACATCTGCAGTCCTATGTAAGAATGAAATAGGTGTAAGCGGTACAAAATTTGCAGGGTTTTTGTTCATAGTGTTAACTATTAATTTCTAAGTGTAATTCCATTATCTAACATGGATACAATCCTTGCTTGTGTTTCTTGCGTTTGAGCAAGCATGATAAATGAAGAGCGCTCTGCATCTAAAATATCTTGTTCAGTAAAAATAGTTCCAGCAGGACAATCTCCACCAGTCATAATTCGTCCAATTTCAGTTCCAACAGTGACATCATGTGGAGTAAGCATGCCCTTTTTATGATTTGTTGTAAGCCATTCAAGCATTTCTTCAAAGTGTTCGGCCCCTGAGAGGGCTAGAGGTTTTCTGGCTTTTGCTTTTGAGGTTTTGTCAATTGATGAAAGTGCACTATTAAGTATGCGATCTCGATTCATATGAAAAATATCATTGGGTCTTCTCATAGATAGAGCATTAGCTTCTTGGGGAGAATTAGCTCGTCTTCCAAGGCCAATATTCATAAATGATTTCCAAGCAGCCTTGCGGTCATCCTCTAGATTTTCAGCCCACCTATAAAGCGTTTCTTTGCATCCGCCTCCTGCTGGAACAACTCCTACAAAAGACTCAACAAGACCCATCACCGAGTTAGCATGACCAACAACATGATCAGCATGAAGTACAACCTCAAATCCACCACCAATTGACATACCTACTGGCGCAGCAATTACAGGCAGTTTTGAGTTTCTCATTTGCAACATTGTATTTTGAAAGTAAATAAGAAACGCATCAAGTGAGTCAAAGTCATTTTTTTCAAAGCAATTCCTAACACTCCAAAGACTTACTCCACAAGAGAAATGCTGGAAGTCATTGTGAATTACAACACCACGTAAGCCGATTTTTTCAGACTCAGTTATTGCGTCAGCAATCATGTCCAAAGACTCACTATCCAGCGCATTAGCTTTTGAATGAAATTCAACAATTGCAGCATCTTCATACTCAAACCAGCTGGCAGATTCATTGGAGTTTATTGCTTTAAGCGTTTGACGAACTTCAGAAAATCTAAGGACACCGTCTGACCTAATAATTGGCTTTAGATTTCCATCAGGGGTCAATGAACTTAATCCTGATTTTGAATTATTATAAAATTTATTATCAAGGCCTTTAATAAGGAATTCTGGAACATCTCTACCGGCATTTTTAAGTCTATCGACAAAGTACTCAATTCCAATTTCATCTAAAAGCTCAAAAGGACCCTTGACCCAGTTATAACCAAGCTTCATCGCATCATCTATTTGCGTTAAATCATCAGTAACCTCTGGCACAAGAGATGCAGCATAGCAGAGTGTCTCTGCAATTACATCCCATGTATAAAGACCATACGCGCTTTTGTCGTTGATAATAAAGGGAATACCAGTTTTTTCTGCTTCTTCGAGAAGAGGAGTTTTTAATCGCTCATGAGCAACATAATTTCCATTGGATAAATCGATTACTTTCCTTTCGTCGCCAACTTGTTTATAAAAACCTTTTTCGTTTTTATTTCCAGTTTGACCATTTGCAATCATATCGGTCATAAACTCAATTGGTGACGAGTATTTATGAAAAGCATCATTTTCTGGAAGGATGCTTACAAGGCTTTTGACTACATCCGCCATAAGGTCAATACCGATTAAATCATATAGGCCAAAAACGCCTGTCTTTGGAAGGCCTAGAGGCCTACCAAAAAAAGCATCTGCTTCTGTTGGCGACAGTTTATATTCAAATGCTTTATGCAGAGCACATTGGATAGCAAAAACACCAACTCTGTTAGCAAGAAAGCCTGGAGTATCAGAGCATGAAACAACGCCTTTTCCAAGCATCGTTTCACTAAAAAAATCAAGTGTATTAATAACATCATCTCTAGTAAATTCGCCACGCACTAATTCAAGCAGTCTCATAAATCGAACAGGGTTAAAAAAATGAGTTATTGCAAAGCGCTCACAAAACTTTCTTGGCATTCCCTCTGTCAAGAGACTAATTGGAATCGTAGAAGTGTTGGAGGTTATGATTGTTGATTCTTTGCAGGTGTTATTAAGTCTTTGGTAGAGAGCTTGTTTAATATCAAGTCTTTCAACAACAGCTTCAGCAACCCAGTCGCAATCTTCTAGTTCGTGAAAGTGGTCTCTAGTATTCCCAAGATTTATAAGCTTTTCAGCTTCTACACTCATAAGGCCTGGCATATCTGGATCTTTAAGCCTTTCAAGCCCTTTGGCTGATAAGCTGTTTACGTTTTCACCGTCGCTAGGAAGATCGAGAAGCCAAACCTCTATTCCTGCATTTGCTACTTGACCTGCAATTCCAGCACCCATCGTTCCGGCGCCAATAACGCCAACTTTTTTGATTTGATTTGACATTAGGTGTTTTTTAAAATAAATGATTTGATAGCATCAAGAGTGTCTTTTGGTGACTCAATCGGAAGCATATGCCCCGCATTAGAAATAGTTGTGGTTTTTGCGTTTAGCAAGCCTGCTAACTCCAAGCCAAATCGATATGGTGTATTCTTGTCTTCGGCTGCAAGAATTACATTTGATGGAATATGGGTTTTTTTAGCACAATTTATTCCATTTTTATATTCAGTACAAGCGACAAGATCTTCAGCTAGAGGGTTGTTAGACATAATTTGGATACCAATGCCTATGGGCTGCATGCCAGGGACGGCACTGAATCCAGACTTTGTTTGACTGCCAAATCCCCATTTAAGCAACATTTCGGCAGCATCACCAGGTGTTTTTTTAGCCGCTTCAACTAGGGCTTCATTTACAGGAATAGATGTAGCGCTTGCAACTGCGGTTAATGTTTTTAATTTAGTTCCTAAGGAGTCGGCCGCCTCTAGTGCAACTAGGAAGCCCTGAGAGTGTCCTACTAGATGTATCGATTCACACCCAGCTACTTTAAGGGCTTTTACAAGCCATTTGCCCATGCCTTCAATAGATTTTATGGGCTCACCTTCTGAAAGACTATGACCTGGAAGGTCAGGAGCAAATACTGAGAATCCATGAAATGCAAACCATCTAGCTTGAAGAGCCCAAGACCTATGGTCTAGTCCGCTTCCATGAACAAAAACTACCGTCGGTTTTTTTGGATCAAATGTACAACCACCGGTTGCAACAAAAGTATTATGCCCATCAACAACAATATTCATTATGAAGTAGCCTTATCGACCGCTTTAAGTCCTGCTTTAAAGTCATGAATAATATCGTCTATAGACTCAAGGCCTACAGATACACGTATTAAGTCAGGACTACTTCCAGAAGCTTTCATTGCCTCATCATCAAGGCGAGAGTGAGTAGTGCTTGCTGGATGAAGAACTAGAGTTCTTGAGTCACCGACGTTTGCTAAATTAGACGATAATTTGAGTGCATCAATAAATGCTGCACCACCCTCCCTGCCTCCTTTAACGCCAAAACATAGCATTGAGCCAGAACCATTTGGAAACAGGGTTTTTGCAACTTCATGTGTCGGGTTTTCTGGCAGATCTGGATGATTAACCCACATAACAGGCGATTGTTCTAGGAGCCACTTAGAGAGTTTGACAGCATTCTTTACATGTTGATTCATTCGCAGAGTAAGAGTTTCAATGCCTTGAAGTAGCAAAAATGCGCTATGAGGACTCATAGCAGGACCAAAGTCTCTCATAGATTCTGCTCTAATTTTCATAGACAGAGCTGATGGCCCAAACTCCTCCCAGAAGTTTATGCCATGAAAAGGTTCATATGGGGTTGTTAGAGTAGGGTGTTTTTTACTAGAACCCCAGTCGAAAGAGCCACCATCAACTATTACGCCTCCCACCGCTACGCCGTGACCACCAATCCATTTAGTTACAGAGTGAACAACAACATCAGCCCCATGATCGAAGGGCTTGCAAAGCGCTGGAGTTGAAAAAGTAGCATCTATTACAAGAGGGAGTTTGTTTTGATGGGCAATTTTAGAAATTTTAGGCAGGTCAGAAACCTCAAGCCCAGGATTTCCTATTGACTCACAAAACACAAGTTTTGTATTATCTTGAATAGCTTCCTTTAAAGATTTTTCATCATTTATAGAGATAAAAGTACAATCAATATTAAATCTTTTAAGAGTGTGCTTGAGCAGAGTTCCTGTCGATCCATAGATCTGTGAGGCGCTTACAATATGGTCACCAGCAGAACAAAGCGTCATAAATGTAACAAAAAGTGCGCTCATTCCTGAGGCAGTGCAGATAGCACCTACGCCACCTTCTAGAGCCGCAATTCTTTGCTCTAAAACCGCAACAGTTGGGTTGGTCATGCGACTATAGATATGACCACCCTTTTCAATATTAAAAAGAGCTGCGGCATCATCAACCGTTTCAAAAACATATGAGGTTGTTTGGTACACAGGAACCGCTCTGCTACCAAAGGAGGGGTCAGGCTGATATCCAGTATGTAAAGATATTGTTTCAGGACCAAAGAAGGATGATTTTCCCATAAACGCTCAGATTAAAAAAAGAGAGAATATTTTCTCACAAATGGATGCTAAGTGGTTTTAAATTTCCTTTTAAAACTTAAACTGCCAAGGCAAGCTCTGAACGCATTTCGTCAATTGTTGACTTGTAATTTTCAGTATTAAAAATTGCAGAACCAGCAACAAATGTATCGGCTCCTGCTGAGGCAATCTCTCTGATATTATTGGTTTTTACTCCACCATCAATTTCTAGCCTTGTACTAAGATTCCTGTCATCAATCATTTTTCGAACAACCCTAAGTTTTTCTAGTGAAGAGGGAATAAAAGACTGGCCACCAAAACCTGGGTTTACAGACATCAATAAAACCATGTCTAGTTGCTCAATGACATGCTCAAGGTAATGAAGTGACGTTGCTGGGTTAAACACTAAGCCCGCCTTACATCCGCTTTCTTTTATGAGGCCAATTGTACGGTCTATATGTTCAGATGCCTCTGGATGGAAAGTAATATAAGAGGCTCCTGCTTTTGCAAAATCAGGAATGATTCTGTCAACTGGCTTTACCATTAAGTGGACATCAATTGGCGCAGTAACCCCATGACTTCTTAGAGCATCACAAACCAAGGGGCCAATTGTTAGATTTGGCACATAGTGATTATCCATCACATCAAAATGAACAATATCAGCACCAGAGACTAGAACGTTGTCTACCTCTTCGCCAAGCTTAGCGAAGTCTGCTGAAAGTATTGAGGGGGCTATAAAATTCTGTTGCTTCATGGTGTTCTCCGTTTATTTTTGATCTTTTATAAGGCTTTGGCCTGTCATTTCTTTTGGTTTTTCAATATCCATAAGTGCTAATAATGTAGGCGCTATATCGGCAAGTGTACCAACAAGAGGCTCTAATAGGGAAGCTTTCCTTTTCCCAATATAAACTAATGGCACGGGGTTTGTTGTATGAGCAGTATGGTTTTTATCTGTTTTTGGATCAATCATTTGTTCAACATTTCCATGGTCAGCAGTAACAAGTATTTCGGTGTCAGTATCGAGGCCAGTTTGATAAATTTTTCCTAGACAATTATCTACAGCCTCAACCGCCATAATTGCCGCCTTAAGTTTGCCACTATGACCTACCATGTCGGCGTTGGCGAAATTACAAACTATTAAGCTGTATTGATTTGACTTAATCTCCCGAACTAGATTATCAGTTAATTCATATGCACTCATTTCTGGTTTTAAGTCATAAGTTTTAACATCTGGGGATTGAATAAGTTTTCTTTCTTCTCCAGCAAGTTGCGCTTCAACGCCGCCATTAAAGAAGAACGTTACATGAGCATATTTTTCAGTTTCAGCAATTCTTAGTTGTTTTAAACCAAGGCTCGACAAATAGTAGCCTAGCGTATTAACAACTGTAATTGGTGGATATGCGCACTCTAGATTAAAGTCTTTCTTATATTCTGTGAGACAGATAAAATTAGTTACTTTAAATGATTCTCTCTCAAACTCTTGAAAGGTATTCGAAGTCAATGCCTGAGTGATTTCCCTAGCACGATCAGCACGATAATTCATAAAAATTACAGCGTCACCTTCATTAATCATAACCGACTCACCAACAGTTGTAGGCGCAATAAATTCATCAGTTTCACCTGCTTCATAAGCCATTTGAATTGCACTTATTGGAGAATCTGCCTGTCTCTCACTTTTTCCAGTCGCTATTAAGTGATAGGCCTTTGAAACTCTCTCCCATCGATTATCCCTGTCCATAGCATAGAAGCGCCCTACTACAGAAACAATCCTACCAATCTGTAGTTCATTTATTTTTGCCTCTAAAATTTCAACAAAGTCTCCCGCACTATTTGGAGGCGTATCACGACCATCAGTAATGACATGAAAATAGACCTGTTTGCAGCCTTGTTGCTTTGCTAGTTCTAAAACTGCATGTATGTGGTTTTGATGAGAATGAACACCTCCATCCGATAAAAGTCCAAGAATGTGAACGGCCTTATCATTTTTATTTGTATCCTTTAAAGTGTGACATAGAGAGCCATTTTTAAAGAATTTACCATTTTCAATATCATTTTCAATTCTTGTAAAGTCTTGATCAATAAGTCGTCCAGATCCGATGGTTAAGTGACCCACTTCGGAATTTCCCATTTGCCCATCAGGAAGCCCAACACTTGCTCCAGATGTGCCTATTAAAGTATTAGGATATTTAGTTACTAGGTGATCCCAGTTAGGTGTATTAGCCAATGCAATAGCATTGTTTTCAGCGGATGGAGAGTACCCCCATCCATCTAAAATTAACAATAATTTTGTATTTTGCATTATTAAATTAATGTTTAGACATTAAATAAAAAATGAACTACATCACCATCTTTGACAATGTATTCTTTTCCTTCGGAGCGTAATTTACCTGCATCTTTAGCTCCTTTTTCACCTTTATTTTCAATAAAGTCGTCAAATGAAATCGTTTCTGCTCTTATAAAGCCCTTTTCAAAGTCACCATGAATTTTACCTGCTGCAACTGGTGCTGAATCCCCAATGTTAATTGTCCATGCTCTAACTTCTTTAACTCCAGCGGTAAAGTATGTTTGTAGTCCAAGCAAAGAGTAACCTGCATTAATCAAGCGATCAAGTCCAGATTCAGCTTGACCCATGTCTTCTAAAAATCCTTGCTTATCTTCATCATCAAGCTCTGCAATTTCAGCTTCTATATTTGCACAAATAGCAACAACTTGACTATTTTCATTATTTGCATAATCTAATAATTTTGTCAAATGTGAGTTATTAGTAAAGCCGCTTTCATTGACATTGCCAACATAAAGAACAGGCTTTGATGTAAGAAGCTGCAATCCCTTTATCAGCTTTTGTTCTTCCTCGTTATACTCGAGCGACCTAACAGCATGTCCTTGTTCTAGTATTGGAAGAATTTTTTCAAGCAGGTTTTTTAATGGTAACCCTTCTTTTTGCCCTGATTTAGAGTTTTTAACGGCTTTTTGGTAAGCTTTTTCAGCTGTATAAAGGTCTGCTAATGCGAGCTCAGTATTGATGATTTCAACATCATCAATAGGACTAACTTTTC
>Ga0315328_10001146_pt1 | contig 12098 bp, 6 predicted proteins | sample M120032315metaG_FD_203462 | JGI IMG/M metagenome (GOLD analysis project Ga0315328, IMG submission 203462) | Ammonia-oxidizing marine archaeal communities from Monterey Bay, California, United States - M1 200m 32315 | ecosystem: Environmental > Aquatic > Marine > Intertidal zone | place: USA... | reverse complement strand
GTCGGAAACGCAGTCCCTCCCCTCATGGCTCAGGCCATTGGGGAACTCCTGAATGGCCTACTGGCTGACGACTAGGTCAAGGTATGTTCGCCTTCGACATTGAAGAGGCGAGCCAGGTGTTTCGCCTTTGTCCGAAAGAGCATCCCGTGGTCCCGTGTGCCTCCTTCTGGCTTCTGCCGGATGGTGTGGTCGACGAAGACGGTCCCGTCGGACAAGAAGTGGGTGAACGCCGAAAGGCGGGGCGTCGAGGTGTGGAGGACCTTGCTGAGAGCGAAGCCCCTACCCCCCGGCATCCGGACTTCAGTCGCCTCAACCCAGAAGGTCTCTCGGTGCTTGTTGGCGAGGTCTTCCTGAAGTTTCGCGAATTCCCAGACGGCGACTAGTTCGGCACTGTGAAGCGGTCCCCACTTTTCTCGAAGGAGCCCGCTCTGGTAGTCGACCGATAGCACCAATTCCTGCGGGTTGGGGGCCCTGCCATCTACCGAACACTGGAGGTACTTGAGCCCGTCCTCCTTGAAGTACCCGCACTTCTCGAGGAGGCCAGCGTACGAGCCGACCGGACTCATGTCACGATCGAACATCTTGGCGAAGAGGGTCTTGTTCGAGTTGCCACGGATCGATTTACCGCTCTTGATCTCGATGCCCTTGTAGTCGGGCTGCTTGCTCGAATTGGCTTTGATCCCTAGGGCAGTCTCAACTGCGTAGCCAACTGCCGTGTCTCCTCGCCTCTCGGTGAGGATCGGCCCGGCTGAGGCAATCATCCTCAGCCGGTCTAGTAGTTCCACAGCCACGCCCGTGGCTCCTGTGGGACCAGCTGGGAAGAGTCCTTGGACTTCACTGAACCTAGATTGGGTGGCTTCCTGGTCGGAGAGGTTCAGCGCAGCACATGAAGCGCCGTCTTGGACGATCGCTATGACGTCATCTGGGCGGACTTCGGTACAGAGGCTCGTAAGCCGGTAGATCCAGAGCCGCGGGTCCCCTTCCTTCGTGTTCGGCCGATACATCGACATCTCGGTCTCGACTAGTCCGTTTGGCGTCAGCAAGGCCAAGTCGACGATGACCTTGTGGTCCTCGCCTTGTGGCTGCGCCTCGTAGTAGTGAAAGCCGGTAGCGGCGAACGAAGTCCGGATCGAGAAGTTCGCGTCGACGATGCTCTTCTCGAGTTGAGTGGCAGTTACTTCGAACAGCCCAACCTCCGCCCCTTGAATCGACACAAGCCTCCCAAGGAGGTCCTTTTCACCCTGCTGGAGTTCTCGCACTGCTTCTACCCACCACCAGTCAGGCTGCAAGAGGTCGTAGTCGTTGCATCACTTCCGTCCAAGTTGGTCTGAGGACGTTTCCTTCTTAGTCGAACGGACCTCTCGATCGCAGCCGCAACCGTTTCTGGGTCGTCGTGCTCCCAGAACCGCAAAACAGTCCATCCCTCGGCCGCTAGAAGGTCGTCGGTTTCCCTGTCTCGTCCCTTGTTCCGATCGATCTTCTCCCGCCAGTACTCAGTATTGGTCTTGGGTTCCGTGTAGTGCTTCGGGCAGCCATGCCAGTAGCAGCCATCAATGAAGACGGCGACACGTGCTGGACGGAACACGAGGTCGGCGGTACGACGGACCCTTGGTAGGGGGCGGTGGTTGACTCGGTAGCGCATGCCACGCTTGTGGACTAGGGACCGCACCCGGAGTTCTGGCTTGGTGTCTCGGTTGCGGTTCCCGAGCATCTTGTTGCGTGTTGCCTCGTCGGTCGCCCACGATTCCTTGGTCCCAGTCAAGCCCTTGTTCATGGAAAGGCCAGCAGATGGCTCTTGCGTTCCACCCACGCCAGTCCCTGGACGTCGTCGCGGATTTGGCGAAGGCCCACGATGCGAACCTGCGAACCCTCAGACAGCCCTCCAGTGGGTCCTCGGGGGATGTCGCTAATCGTCACATCTCCGACGACCGTGCCCCTTTCCACTCGAATCTTTACTGCTGAGAAGTCGTTTCGCGCCGTGGTTGGTGAGTTCAGGAGCTTTCCTTCTAGGGCGTGCCCGCCCCAGGGCTCGAGGACTTGCTCCCTCTCAATCTCATCCCACACCTGGTCGCAGGCGCATACGTGGTTGCACCAACGGCAAGCGCCTTCGCTTGGCATCGCTGGTTGTGGTCCTGGCGAGCGTTGGTCGTAGGCCTGAGTCTCACCGATCGCTCTTCGAAGGTATTGGTTTCGCTGCTCTTCACTGACGTCTACTGGTACGAGTCCTTCGCGAAGGGAGAGCAGGTAGGCATCAGCCGAGCCGATGCCTAACGTCTCGACGCTCAGGTGGGCATAGAGGAGGAGCTGGTCGCTGTAGCCCTCGTCCACACCTCCGTCGTCGCTTACGAATCCAGACTTGTAGTCGACGACAAGGAGTCGTTGCTGCCCGACGAGGACGAGGTCGGGTGTGCCTTCGAACATCCCATCGCTTGATACAAGGGTTTCCTCAATGAGGGGCTCGCTCGTCCACTCTGCATCGTCAACGAGTTCAAGGAGGGCAGGCAACCGTCGGCGGAGCCTAGAGAAGGCACGCCGGGAGTTGGGGGCTTGCGTTGGATCGCTTCCCTCTGTGGCCATTGCCCGGCAAGTAAGTTCCCAGGCCCTCTCTAGGGTCTGGCTCCGATCGCGAAGTAAGGCCTCAATGCATCGATGGACTGCCGTGCCCACCAATGCCATAGGGTTTCCCGCCGATCGTTGGCCGGGCCCACTTGCCTGGTCGAAGGCCACCCTTTGGGGGCACGAAAGCAACTTTTGTAGGCGGGTCGGAGAGATCCGACCAATCTCTTGGGACGAGGTGGGGATTGTCACCCGGCCTGCCGAGCCATGATCCAGCCTGGCCGGCGTTGGAGGTCGAATGACGATACGAAGTGGATATCCCGGCTCCCAGCCCGATCCTCGGCATCGACATAAGCCGAGTCCATCCGTTCAGTCAGGTGAAGGTGCTCAACGGCATCGCTTTGTGTTGGTTGTTCGAATGGGTGCCGGACGATCAAAAGGCTGCCGCTCGTCAAGATTGCCGACACATCGCCGTCGAGGGTGATGTCGCTTCCGCCAAAGTCCTCGGCATAGGACTTGGCGAGATTGCGCTCGCGGCCGGCCCAGTACTCGATGCCTAGGGGCCGCCCCAAGGTGATGTCGAGCAAGTCTCGGCCTAGCCGCCAGTCGAGGAGTGGGTGGAACGCCGAGTTGTAGTAGTCGCGTATGCAGTCGTAGCAGGAGGAATCACAGTCACTATGCCCTTGGCCTGCGAGGGAGTTGGCGACGTAGCGATCCATGTTCTCGAGGAGATTTGTCAGGTGCGGTTCCGAACCAAGGTGGGTTGCGTAGCCGGCTCCGTTCTCGAGCTGGTCGGAGAGGAAGGCCGAAACGGTGGGGTCCGTTCCGTCGTGTCCCATCGAGAAGCCAACGTCGAGCTCTTCGACGTTTATGTCAAGTTCCTGGCATGCCACGAGTCGAAGGAGGAAGCCGAACGAATACCACGCTCCGCGCCGACTTGGATCGTATGGCAGTAGGTCGAGTCCTAGCTCGTGGCCCTTCGGGCGAACCAAGACGGCGTCGGTCTTCTTGACCACACCTAACGCTCCCTTCCACCAGTCGCTCTCGTCATGGCGGATCTGCCCAAGCGTGAACATTCCCTCCTCCCAGAGGTCGACGTCGACGTAGGAGTCCCCGTTTTCGGTGGGAGCAAACGTGTAGAGGCGCCCATTGTTGTCGTTCACGACGAATACGTCGCCTGGCCCGCTCAGTGCTAGGGCCGTCTCGGTCTCAGTCGAACGCATTTCGCCTTGACTGGGGGCAATCCTGGGAACCGAGGAACGTTGGCCTCGGGCATAGTCGCCTTCAAGGTCTCGGCCCCTCCAGTCAGATCGGAAGCCCGTCGGTTCTGCGAGTTCCAACTCCCTAAAGGAATCACCCGACGCCGAGCACTCGGGGCATGCGCTAGGAGCCTGGCCTTTCCCTACTCGTCGGATGCTCGAACACCTGTGACACATCGTGATCTGGTGGCGGACCCCAAGCGGATCACGATCAGCCACCGGTCGGCCATATCCGGCAGGGGTGAAGTTTGCAAGGCCCACCGCAGTGTGTACCCGCTTGTCCCAAACGGTTTCGGTTCGAGGGGCAAAGGACGTGATGGCTAGGTCCAGCTGGCGGTCGAGCTTCTTCCAGTTGGCCTGGTTGCTTCCTCTTCCTTTGCCGGCCTTGGGCCTTTCGACATAGAGGTTTCGTACCCGCGTCGGGAAGCCGAACATGGGCAGGATCCCTCGTTCTGCGAGGCTTTGGCTTAGGTCGGCAGAGCCCCCGGGGATGGCGAGTGCGTCGTCAATTTCCTTGAGGAGGGATCCGCGCCCATCGCCACAAGCCCAGTCGAGGAACCCTTCTCGCTGCCCCACTAGTTTGGCGTCGGCGTTAGACAGCAATGTGTCGAGGATTTCGGCGATCGTGGGTCGAAGGTCCCCGAGGGCTTGGCCAATGGCGCCGCGCCTAGATGGCCAGTCTTTTACGAAGCCAAATTCGCCGTGCACGTTGGAGCCCAAGTCGCGGTCTGGGTCGGCCGCCACTCGGAAGGCCTCGCGTAGGGCCGCCGCTGCGAGTGTCCTCCTGAGGATCTCCGGACGGCCAAGGTCGATGAATGGAGTCGGCGGCGGGTCGTTGGTGATCCGATCTGGGTCCAAGAAGTAGTGGGCGTCATGGGTCCTCTCGCGACAGATGGTCAACGCGAAGGAGAAGGGCTCCCCGCGTCGACCGGCGCGACCAACGCGCTGTTGGTAGTTGAATCGACGCGGCGGCATGTTGCCCATTACGACCGCCTTGAGTGCGCCGATGTCGACACCCGCCTCCATGGTGGTCGTCACGCTCAACAAGTCGATCCCGTGGGTCCTCGGATCCTCGTCGTCGAGGAAGACGTCTTGGAATCGTGCTTGTCGCCGGCCAGCGTCCAACGTGGTCGTTTGCCCGGTCAACTCCTCTGCTCGGAGGCGAAAGGTTGGCTGTTCGGTCTTGGCGAGGTACGCGTAGTGGTCGTCGCTTCCCTCCAGCGCTGGCCCAGGTAGGCCGTCGAGTTCGCTCCCACAGGCAGTGCAGATTCCGGCAGCTCGATCAAGGTGTCGCCTCGTGCACTTGGGACACGTCCACTGACGGTCCCCAGGGGGCTGGAGGACCAGTCGCTCTGGTTGGATCAAGTAGTCGAGTACGGCTTCCTCGTCCCTGGGCGCCCATGCCTCTTCCACGCATGACGCCAAGTCGTCCTTGTCGACGCCGTGGAGGGCGGCAACCCTTCCCCAGTATCGCTTTAGGCTCGTAGGTACCTTCGTCTTTGGTTCTTTCAGGTGAAGAATGAGTAAGGAGTCGCCCAAGATCCTGACGCTGGCTCGAACGGCCTCTTCGAGTACTGACGGCTCCATTCCAGGCGGTGGTTGGATGTCTTTCATCCCGATCGATGGCTTCGCAATGGCCAGGCTCTCCAAGTCCCGACCGTTGCCGGAGAAGATGTTTAGGAGTACTTCCTTCTCTAGTCGGTGTCCGGTGCTCCTTCGAAGGACCTCGTGGGATTCGCTGGGCAACACTTGCTTCCCTGCGGGCTGGCCATCTACTGGCCAGTCGTAGAGGTCGTGCCATTCGGCACGAGGGTCGCCGTAGGGCGGCTCCACACTCATCGAGTGCCAGGGACCAGCCGGGTTGGAACCCTGTTCCAGTAGTCGGTCTCTCGTCAGGGCCACGATCTGTGAGACGTTCTTCCCGAGCCGGATCTTGCTAGTGAGGCGTTCAACTTCTTCGTTTGCTCCCTCATCACCATCCCTCAGGTGTTCGAGTGCATCTGCCAGATCCGGATAGTCCGCCCGCACCCTGTCCCTTGCCTCACGGTTGCGCTCCCCCTGTTGGCCATTGGCCACCTTTTGGGCGTAGTCGACTTCGGCGTCAACCTGCTCCATTCCGTCGGCCATTGCGGATTCGAAGAAGAATTGCCGAAGGATGTCTCGATAGTGGTTGACTTCGACACCGGTGGCGAACTTTGCGGCGTCCTGCCTGCTGTCGGAGAACATCACTAGGCGCCCGTGCTGCCCGTAGCCTTCGCTTCGGAGCTCTCGGATCAGGCTGTCTACAAGCACCTGGTTGACCTTGGCCAAACCAGTACGCATGCCGCGAATGGGCGAACGGGTACGAGCCTCGTTATGGACCGATCTTCTGGTGAAATTGCCTCCATCTCCCTTTGTCCAATCTGACTCCCAATCCACACCGCATTGGGGGCAAGCAATGGGAAGCGCGGGAACCTTGTCAATCTCCGTGTCGGCGGACGAACCCCTGTCCACTGACGACTCGAACGTCCATCCAGTCGACTCGGCTTGCTTTGTGCCCTCTAGCTCTCCTGTGGCGAAGTTCAGTCGCGCCGGCAGGAACTTGAACTTGTACTTCTTGTCGCCATCAGTGCGCCTCCACTCAGGAGCGCAGGCCAGGTCATCCTTTCGAACCTTCCTGGGCCAGAAGAGGGCGAAGTTCCTGCAGGTCTCTCGGTCAGGGGCCTTGTCTGGCGAGGCCTCCATGTCCCCAAGGTCGGCAATCAAGAATCGCTCGTCCCTTCCGAATAGTGGCTCGTGGTCGCCTAGCGACGGTGCGAGGAAGCCCCCGAGGAACATCTCGCCACAAGGCTGGCAATAGAGGAGCCGAAGTACCTTCTTGCCGCACCGGTCGCCACAACGATGTCGAGGCTGGTCCCACAATCGTCCAACGGTCCGCTCAGGATTGCGAAACTGGGGCTCGACCTCCGGGCATTCAGGATCCGTGCAGGCCCAGATTCCGCTCACGTTTCGGAAGAAGAGGTGGGCCCGAGCCCGTGGCACCCGTCCTTCGCCTGAATGCGTTCCCGCGATGTCCATGGCGTGGAACAAGCCGACCATTGGCTTCGAGGCGACCTCGTCGCCTTCCCTGGGTGCCCCTGGGAAGAGTGTCGCGTCCAGAACGCTAAGTCGCACCGCATTGCCGGCACAAGCTGCATCCATGGCCCCTGCTGCGTTGGCCGCGACCAAGAGGTCATGCGCTTCCGTCGCACCTGCATCCGATACGTCATGCGCGAGGCGCTCAAAGTCTTCTCGGAAGTTTCCGGGATTGGCTCCCGTGCCTTGCTGGGGTATCTCGATTTCCCCTTCGTGGACGTCGAACGAGTCGCTCCTCGCCCCAAAGAAGTCTGCGAGGAACTGCAGGCCGCGCTGGCCTGGTTCAAGTGAAGCCGAGGTGGCAATGAACCGGACTTGGTCGGAGTCTGGCTTGAGCCCTAGTTCGTGGAGCAGGCGACGCAAGAGGTAGGCAACTTCCGTGCCTGCGGTGCCCCGGTGCATGTGGAGCTCGTCGACGACGACGTGGAACACGTTTGACGTGTCTTCTCGTAGCCATACGCGCGTTTGTTCGAAGATCGAGCGTTCCTTGTCGCGCATGAGCATGACGTTGAGCATCGAATGGTTCGAGATGAGGACGTCTGGCGGGTGGGATTGCATGTCCCACCGGCTTCGCATCTCTGCTCCATCGACTCTGGGTAAGTAGAACCGGCGTTCCGGGTCGTCTCCAATGCGGTCAGCGCGGTGGGAGGCTTCGCGCATTAGCTCACGCAGTTCGCCAACACGACTTTCATTGTCGGAATCCCCGGAGACAGGTGACCGGCCTGTGTAGCGGCCAAAGTAGAACCTGTGGCCATTGCGAAATTCGTCTAGCCAAGCACGGACCGGGTCTGAGTCGAAGGAGCGCCGGAGGCGAACCAACTGGTCCTCGACTAGGGCGTTCATCGGGTAGACCAGGAGGGCTCGGACCGCTGGCAACCGGCCCGTTTCGGCTGTCCTCTGTGCAGTCCAAGCGCCCTTGTCGGCCTTCCACCAGTCGCTGCCCGGTGGGGATCCTCCCCCCCAGGCGCCGTCGCCGGATTCTCGTAGTAGGGCTGAGATGATCGGTAGGAGGAACGCCTCGGTCTTACCAGACCCGGTGCCGGCACTTACGACGACGTTGCGACCAGCCTCGGCACTCTGGAGCGCCTGCTGCTGGTGCTTGAAGACGTCGGGGTGCTCAATCAGGCCAAGGGAAGCGAATTGGGCGAGGTCGGGTGGCGCCCCAGCCGCCTTGAGTGCTTGGTCGAGGCCAAGGCCAGTAAGGGCGTAGTCCCGCAATACCTCGATCCACGGCTCGCGCCAGAGCCCGCCATCGCGGTCGAGCAATGATCGACGTTCATCCATCACCTCGTCTAGGCGAACCTTGAACGGGGTGTCGTAGTAGCGCAAAAGGTCTTTGCGGAGCCGGTCGAATCCCGTAATCCCATCTGCCACTGTTACCCCTGACCCCTTCGAACTATCCGTGGTGTTTGCCCAAGCTTTTGGGAGATCGACTGACAAACCCTTTCGGGAACATTCGAGTAGCGCAAGTAGCCCGTCGGGCTCACGTCCGGCACAACAGGCACGCGACCATCGCAGATCGTTAGGGCCCTCTCAGCAACATCTGGTAGTCGAACGTGTCTATGAACTTCCAGACGGCTCGCCATACTTCCGTTGGCCGCCTTCTCTGTCCATTCCATCACTTGCTGGCCAGCGTCTCGCAAGGCACGGAACTGCCCATAGGCAAGGTCGATTTTCGACCACTTGCCAGCCCCGTACCAGAGGTGGCGCCTCCTCTCCGTCAACTGTTGCCGGTAGAGCCCCTCCATGGGGGTATCACGGCTTTCGCACTCCTTCCATTCGACCTGATGTGGGTTGAACCATTCCGTGTCAAGGTCGAAGTCCGGTGGGGAGGTCCGCTGTGGGTCCTGGTCGTCGAGGGACGGCATGGAAGCCGCTAGGGACGTGGACGGATCGAATACGAAGTTTGCACCCATTCGCGTGGCGACCTCCTTGGCCACGTCAAGGCTCGCGCACTTGGCAAAGATCGCAGTGGGGGCCGAATCACGGTTTCTCGGCTGGCGCATGGTGAAGTCGAAGACGTCCCGGTCATTGGCGGCATCCCTGAAGCGCTGGATGAGGTAGTAGGGCCGACTGCCAGTCAGGACCACGCACAAGCCCAGGCCAGGAACGACGTTCATGGTTGGGCTTGCAATGCTCCAACATTGATTCTCCCAGTCGATGTCGAGGTGCCCAAGCAACGAGAGGTCCCTTGCGATAAGCCATGGCCTTCTTCGCAAGCCATGCTTTCGAGCGACGTGTCCGGCCGCGGCTCGAAGCGCCTCCCACTTTCCACTACCAGCCTCGCTAGCCCACTGGAGGAGTTCGTCCCCAGGGGAAAGGTCAGACATCACAGTTGCCTTCGATGGCTTCTCGGTATGCCTGCAGCAGGACGGCTGCCGCCTCCGGGGCGTCCTCGGCAAGGGCTGTTTCGCACAGAGCCTTGGACCAACTAGTACCTGCAGCGAACGGCTCCGATGTAATCGGTGGCCGCTCCTCTAGTAAGTGCAACTCGTCGCTTTGCCCTTCCGAACCTGATTTCAGTACTTGCCAGATTGGCTCGAAGCTGGTCCAAGCATCGATATGACGCCAAGCAAGATCCCCGCCGCCTTCGGCCATCTTGAGTGCGGCGTTGAACCATCGCGGCCGGCAGACGGAGTCATACTCGGTTGGGCCGCCGGCACCTAGGAGGAACGACTCCTTCAGCCCGATCGGAGCCTTCACCATCCAAGGTTGAGCCACCTCATCCCGATCGTGCACAACGGTTCCCTCAATGTTGCCATTGAGGCGAACGCTGCCAGCACCAGGCCCAGCCGCAGCGGCGATCCCGTCGACAATCTCCAGGCGAACTGTGGCAGGCCCTTGTCGGATCTTGTATTGACCGGGTTCGAGGCGCTCCTCCCACAAGGGGACCTCCTCCCTTTCCGATTCGACCTGCCCTTCCGATTTGAGCGGAACCTCCACCTCTTCTCCATCTGGCCCAACTCGATAGAGGCGTGGTCTGTCCTCAATGAGCTCGTTGAGCCCTATTGCTGGCTCTCCGTTTACGAGATAGGTCCGTTGGTTAGGTCCGACCTTGAGACCCCCAATGAGCCGGAGAGATAGCCCAGTGCCGGCTGCCAGGTACTGGGCAAGGACCTCTGGGGGCCTGGTTGCAGGTCGCGAATCGATCTTGAACGGTCCGATTAGCCTCCAGTCGGCCAAATGCGGATCATCGGACACCGTCGCCGCCTCTCGATCTATGTCGCTGTCCTCGGTAAGCGTCGCCAAGAAGTTCTTGACCTCATCGACATGCTTGCGTCGCGTGAGGATCAGGTGGGTCCACCCGATTGTCATGAAGTCCACGGACACGTAGCTGAACATCTCCTCGTCGTACCTCAACACGTGGGCCGCAGATCCTAGGAGTTGGAACTTCGTAGGAGCTCCGGCGAACTCCACGCCGTCGGAAAGCCAGTCGTCGATCAAGGGTGGGCTGAACTCGCCAAGAGGATTTGGCTCGAACCATTCGGAGTCGCCCTCCCGTCGCAACGAACTGGGTCCATCGCCGGGCACTACGAGTTCCACCTCATTACCAATGCGCTCATCCCACTGTGCGAAGAGCTGGACGCCAGGGTGCTTGCGGGACTTGATGGCCAATCGCAACCTGCCAACCGCGCGACCAGTCATCACGTCCCTCGGCATCCCATCCCATCGTCTGGCTTCTCGAATCAAGAGGCGTTCGCAGTGCTTGTGCAACTCATTGTCCAGATCGTCCAGGCAGGCCTTGTGTAGCCGCCTAGCCCAAGCTTCCTCCTTGTTCGAAGTCCAGCTCTTGAGCGCCCGCCGGAGTTCGCCGCCTACTGGGGGCTCACCTGCCGGCTCGATCCCTAGGACCCTAAAAAAGGCGTCTAGTCGATGCAGGTCGGAGCTTCGCAAGAACGCGTGTTGCAAGGCCGAAGCAATGTAAGGAAAGTGGCTACCCGTCGTGTCGGCCTTGAGGATTCCGAGGCGGCCCTCAAGGGCGACCTCGGACCACTCGCGCACCGACTCCCAGAGGCCCAGTATCTCGTCTCGAAAGTCCCCCGGGGCACCCCTTCCGGGGTCACCCGGATCAAGCAGCCTCCTCAGGGGCACGTAATAGTTGGTATTTGCAATACTCTCGTCAGCTGCCATGCGCGAGGCAGCCAAGACGGTCAATGCCAAGACCGGTAGTGCTGGGTGCGCTCCTGTCCCTCTCCTCTCCCACGCCCTTGCCGCAGCGGAGATATTGCCCAACCTCCATTGACCGCTGACCCTGGACTTGACAGCCCTGGAAAGGGAGGCTGCACCCCCGTCTTCCCCCTCTTCGCTGAGTGCTGAAATCTCGGCAAGTACGGTGTCATCTATTGCGAAGAGGATGTCCTCGCCGCCGTTATCCGTGCTGAAGAAGGTTTGGAAGAGGCGTTCTGACCAATCCTCATAGTTCCAACTAGAGGCCTCAGCCATTGCCATGGCTCCGAACAATCAAATCAACGCGCCCGGTCACGTTGGGATCGAGATTTCTAACGCGATCAGTGAATAACCCGGACTAGGCACCTTCACTGGGTACCACACCAGGTAGACGCATGCTTAGGGTCGTACCGCCGACCCCATATCAGCATCCATTCTTCTGGGGCGACGAGTACCGGTTCTGGTCCGGAGACTCGTAGCCACAGGCTTTCGGCTGCACACCCAGTAGAAACTAGTGCTCGTGCCGTAGCACTGCCCGGACGGCGTCCTCGTCGCCGTCCCGGTGCAGCAACGCCATCGCCCGGTCGACCTCATCTAGGCCCACCACGGCACCTAGCAGGGGAGCGGTCGGGAAAACGCCCTCGTTCAAGATCCGGGCCGCCTCATCGACAGAACCGGCATCGCCGCCGGCCCCACCGAGGACCCGCAGACCCTTCATCACGACCTTGTCGGTCACCACTGGCACGGCCTGGCGATCCTTCAGCCCCGCCCAGATCACGGTGGCCCGGTGGTGCACCAGGTCGAAGCACAAACTCGGGGTGCCCGGTGCACTGGCCAGATCCACGGCCAGTGACGCACCGAACCCACCGGTAAGGTCCATCACCGCATCCACCGGATCGTCGACCATCACGTCGATCACATGGTCGGCGCCCACCTCGAGCGCCACGTCGAGGCGCAGACGGTCATCCGACGTCCCCGTCACGATCACATTGGCCGCGCCCA
>Ga0315328_10001144_pt1 | contig 12111 bp, 11 predicted proteins | sample M120032315metaG_FD_203462 | JGI IMG/M metagenome (GOLD analysis project Ga0315328, IMG submission 203462) | Ammonia-oxidizing marine archaeal communities from Monterey Bay, California, United States - M1 200m 32315 | ecosystem: Environmental > Aquatic > Marine > Intertidal zone | place: USA... | reverse complement strand
GGAATACGACGACGATAATCGACAGGGTGGCCGGCATCACCAGAGCCGCGCCTAGTCCCATCACGGCCCTCGCTCCGATGACGTGGTCCGAGGTCGTGGCATACAGGGCCGTGAGCGCTGAAACGAGTCCGACCACTGCGAGCCCCGTCAACAGGGCCGGCTTGCGCCCGAAACGGTCGCCGAAGGCCCCCATCACCAGCAGAGTCCCGCCGAACACCACGACGTATGCATCCATAATCCACTGGAGTTCGGTATTGTCCGCCCCCAGATCCTTCGAAAGCTCCGGCAGAGCAACATTGACGGTGACGTTATTCAGCAGGGTGATTACTAGGCTCAGACTCATCACAGCGAGTATCTGCCATCGCCGCTCATGCACCTTCTGCGCGTCCATGGCCTACCCACCAACAGGCGACACATGAATGCACAGGCTGTGAGTAGGATTGATGACGGTCGAGTCGGAGCGGAGCACGTGAGCCTACCCCGGTCCTCGATGAACATGATGGGTTTCGCCGTCTGCTGCTTATGCTGTGACGAGCCAGATGTCGCCGGCTCGGAGCGCTGCCGCTCATGCATAGCGTCACATGCTAAGACGAGGGAACGACTGTCGACTCAGGCCACATCTAAGGCTGACAGACTGTCAAGAGAATTTGTGACCATGTTAGCCAACCCTGCTGCTTACACTGAGGATTCGACGCACGGGGAGATGATGATTCACTACTCTACACTCATAGATGCGCATCAGGGCAAGGCCCCGGCCAAGACCATCGAGGAAATTATTGCAGTATTCGAGAAGCAGAAGAACAAGAGACAAAGATCCCTAATTCGGGATGTTGCCAACAACAACGAGTGGCAAGATGTAGAACTCAGTGAAGATCAGAGAGAGCAGATGCTGGCAAAGATTACCGGAGAGAGACCCAAACACATGCCGTCTTGGGACGAACTTCTTTTCGAGGTTGAAAAACTCCTGGAAGAGGATGAGGGATGAGTGGCGAGAGGGACCCGAGGGCCCACTGGCTCGATGACGACCCATTCGAAAAGAAGACATCTCCGGGCAGTCACAGCGCAGCCCGCGACGACGGAAACCGGCGCCAGCCACACATCCGAGTAGTCCACGCAACAGGCTCAGGCGCTCCTTTCGTGAGGATATTCGGGGTTGAAGAGCAGGCCAGACCCATTCTGGTTCACACCGGTTCTATCTGGCACTTTTCAAAGACTGAGATCGAGCATCTCACTCAAGCAATCTTTGCCTTCACCATAGCACTGGCTTTCATGTCTGTAGGTGGCATATTCGGTGCTTTGGAATTCCCTACCACTTTCATCTTAGGGGGAATTTTCTGGATAATACCCTTAGCACCAGCATTCATCGTCCACGAAGTAGCACACAAGATTGTAGCCCGTAACTATGGCTGTTGGGCGGAGTTTCGAGCATCCCCCGCCGGTCTTCGGGTTGGAATCATCCTCGCCGCAATATTCGGATTTTTCATCATGGCCCCAGGGGCAGTGATGGTAGCTGGTAACACAACAAGTTCGCAGTTTGGGAAAATTGCACTTGCAGGCCCAGTCAGCAATATTTTGTTATGGGCTGTAGGTTTGGGAATGGTGGCTTTGGGTTTGGAAACTACAAACTTCACTTATGGAGGACATGGTTTACTCTTCTACTGGTGTTGGGGTAATGTTGGATTTGGCGCTTTCAACATGCTTCCATTCGGACCTTTGGATGGTAGGAAGATTAAGACTTGGTCAGACAGCATTTATTGGTTTTGGGCCCTTATCTTTGTGGGCCTTATCTGGTTCAACCTCAATCTGCTACCCACTCTCTTGAGTTAGATCGCATCATCGAAAGTATCAGGGCTGAGAGGAACCTCCTCTCCGTCTTCGGCTTCGTGGAAGCGCAGGAATCTCGCAAGGGCAGAGCCAGAGAGAGATTCTAGGAAGCCGCCGAGAAGGACCTTCGAGAGCACCTCTTCTCTCGAACCCTCAGCTGACATTCGCTTGAGCTTGCGCAATTGGTAGGCCACAGAGGGTTGGCTCACACCAATCTCTTCAGCAATCTCTCGCTGACTGTAGCCCAATGCGCGCATTTTGGCGATGATGGCGAGTTTACCTGGTTCCATGAAGTGTGGGAAACCACCATTTTATTGAATGTGCCTATCAATGATAGGAATAAGCCCGCAGTTATTCGATTACTCAATAGCATTCAGCACAGGCTTCTCGTCGCAGTGGAAGAATGTCATCAGTGCCCACCAAGTAATCATATCAAGGCTGTTTACGAGATTCGAGACACCCGTGTTTTCCTCTCCGTAGTCCTTGCCGGTGGTGTCCATCCAATCCTCCATCTCTTCCAGAGTGTCACAGGTCTGGTGGTAACACCAGTAGCCGTCGACCAGCCCTCCGAAACCTACGGTGACGGTGCCGAGGTTGTCCTGAAAGCTTGCATGATCACTCCTCGCAGTGGTGTCCTCGTAGACAATAATCTCAGGTCTGTCCATATCCATCCAGACATCAGTCTTCCATGTGTCTGCCGTGTAGTTCAACCCGACCAGCGTACCCATCTGCTCTTCAAGTCCGAGAGCATCTCCTCCTATCCATTGAGACAACCCTACCATCCCTGGCTGGTCTAGACGGTCGTGGTTAGGTCCGGGGCCAATGTAAACCCGCATCGGCCAGACCTCGGAGTCCTTTGGGTAACCGTCCTCGTCGATTTGTGGGTCGGGATCTCCATGCGGCGCTCCACCACCGCCTGGCCAGTTCACCCCAGCCATGTCGAGATTGATGTAATTCGTGACTGTGACTTCAGGGTGGTCTTCCTTGACGTAATACTCGGTCCAGTAATCGGAACCACGCTTGCCCCCTTCCTCTCCAGACCACAGGCAGAACACCATTGTCCGGCGAGACTCGAATCCAGCTAGGACCTTTGCAGTCTCCAAAACCATCGAGGTGCCTGCTGTGTTGTCGTAGGCACCAACACGCGTACCATATGTTCTCGAGCCAGTTGTATGTGGGTCAAGAAGCACAGCGTTAGCAGGCGGTGCAATATCGAAGTGTGCTCCGAAAACCAACCATTCATTGGGCGTCTCGGAACCCCATTTGTAAGCGCAGACGTTGTACGCCTCAGGATTTTGAATGTTGAAAATGTCAGTAAACTCGAAGCGATGAGTCATCACCTCTAATCCGAATGAATCTAATTCAGAAATGAGGTATTGAGCTGCATCCTCGTACGCTGGGTTACCTTGTCCCGCCCATCTGTCCCAATACCCGGAGCGCCCATCAACGTCGAGAGCCAGCCCTGGATCTGTAATCTCGTGCAGTCTGTCATACACTATCCTACCATGCAGTAGCCCACTGGAATGCGCACCACCCTGATCGAGCCCTGTGGCCTGTGGCCTGTCGGAGTCAACGATCTTGACTGAAACACGCCCACCTCGCTCACTACTGTGGTTGACAGTATCAAGTGTCGAGTTCTCATCATGGGCGACGCGCATCACCCCCCTGCCATCTTTCCCAGCATCCCCTCCTCTCATCAACCAACTCATCCAGGATTCGCTGGCATCACGTGCAGGCCAGTGCTCTCGCCCCATGTCTCCTACCATCAGCAGCACACTATCGATTCTCGGCGGCGCGAGTATCTCCAGAGTGATGCCCGAACCCGATGAGAGGTCAATCACGGTAGAGTTCTGCACATATCCTGTTACCGGGTCGATGACCAAGTATGGGACATAGACCGACATGGCGGCCTTGGTGCTGAGCTCGACCTGTTGGAATACTCCTGCCTCGAGGACCTCGGGACTAATGCTTAGACTAGATGCGTTCGCCGGACTCTCTTCTTCAGGGAATATGCACCCTCCAAGTGGTGCTGAGACCATCACAGCGACCAGCAGGAGGGCGATACCGCTTCGTGAGCGCACGCCCATGCGAGCAACGACTTCGTGTTCAATGCCTCGGTCAGACAGATATGTTCTACTGTATCTGCGTCGGTTCCTTCGGATCATTCAGGGCGATGGCCAGTATGCCTCCAAGAAGTAAGAAGCAGACCCCACAACCTGAGAGGCCAACTCCTCCCAGAATCCCCATAATTCCGCCAACAGCTTCTCCCCCTTCCTCTTTCAGGATTTCCCAAAGATCAACGATTTCGTAATCTGCATTCGCATTAATGGTATATTCTCCGCGGTCATAATCCTCTGACCAAATCGTAGCCATGTGATACCATCCAGGAGGATCGTCTTCCCATCCCCATGGTTTTTCTCCATCATCTTCACAATCGACCTTCACATGATTTTCGTTAGTTGCATTTGTCATAGTAATTGTAAATTCATCACACCTAACATTGTCACGAACCATCACAAGTTTATCCTCCCAATCACCTGGGTAAGAATAACTCGAATCTCCTACGGCTCCACTAAATTCACTCTTTTCTTCGGGGTCCCAATCTCCTGCATCTCCTAGGGAGTTTCCACCACTTCCTGCCATTACCAATCCCAAGACTAGTATTGCTGTTCCAAGCCCGAGAAACACCTTTCCAGCTATATGCATGGCCTTGGCTGGGGAAAGACGACCTTCAGTGTTGGGGCATATTCTTACCGGTTAAACACGGAAAGACAAGTCAGTGAACCATCAGCCTGCCTAATAGCGTCCATATCCACAGTTGTTATCGAAAAACCAGCATCCAGCATGACTTGCCTCGTGGTTGCATATCCATCAGCGATGATTACCCGGTCACCCGAGTAACCGATTGTATTGGCTGCGTATGAATCTGAATTAGGGACCCACAATATCTCTTCAGCCAGATGACCTATCTGGTCCTGAGTCAAGTGTCCTTCCGCTGCGACCAGTGTACCTTCACGGGGTGAGGAACATACAGTGGTCAGGTGCAGTGTCGAGGAAGGGATATCGATAAGCTCCACATCGAAACCTTCCTCTCTGACCTGTTCAGTCAGGAAGTCTGCTCCAGCCTGATTTGTGCGGGTTGAAACCCCAATCAGGTATCGGTCGTCGAAGAACACAACATCACCACCGTCGAGGGTTGCGCCCTTTGGCATCCTGAGGATGTCTGAGTCTTCGGAGAGATACTCGGCCACGGCCTCTTCCTCCCCTCTTCGGCTGGGCGCACCTAGGTTGCTGATCAGAGCTACACCATCGATCATCACAGCACAGTCCTCGACGAAGCAGCAGTCAGGATGAGTATCCATGGCTCCCAGTACCTCAACATCCGTGCCATGAGCTCGGAGAGCCATCACGTATGCATCATGGGACCCCTGTGCGGCCACAGGATCGGGGGTTCGAGTGCCGAAATACTTCGACAGGGCCCGGTCAAAATTGGGCGAAACACGCCTCACAACAGCCTCTCGGCGGCTTCTGTCGTAGGCTCCAGGCACGACAGGCCGTCCGACCAATCTCTCTTGAACGATTCGGAATCCGGGAACCATCTTCCGAAATCAGGAATCCGGGAACGAGGCATTATGGACGGTTTCGCACCGCTTACACACATGGACCTAGTCGATAAGACAGACGAGTCAGGCCAGCACATCAGCCCAGGCCTCCCCGAGGGGATGAAGAATTATCTCATCGACATTGATGGTACTGTAGGCGAGGACATACCAAATGAAGAAGCTCACAGAATGTCCACCGCAGAGGCCTATCCGGATGCTATCGAGACAATCAACGGCTGGTACGACGAGGGTCACCGGATCTGCTTCTTCACGGCTAGAACTGAGGAGCATCGCGAGGTCACCGAGGTCTGGTTGGCCGAGAAGGGGTTCCGATACCACACTCTGCTGATGGATAAGCCGAGGGGTGGGAACTACCATTGGATAGACAACCACGTAGTACGAGCCACCCGCTTTTCCTCGAGGTTCACCGACCTTGTCAAACGCAAGGTCGAGATTGAGGTCTTCGATGATGAGTGATTCTCCGACACCGCTGGACGATCTTCTAAGACAGCGTGAGACGCATCTCGGCAAGGCCCTCTCCATCGCTCATGGCAAACCCCTCCATATTACTCACGGGCATATGCAGTACCTGTACGAAGCAGACGGTACTCGGTATCTCGACCTTGTGAACAATGTATGTCATGTTGGCCACTCAAATCCTAGAGTAGTCGAGGCAGGCCAGCGCCAGATGGCTTTACTGAACACCAACACTAGATACGTCTACGATGGGCTCACAGAGTATCTCGGCAGGCTCGCAGCAACCCTTCCAGAGAATCTCAGCGTTGGTTTTCTAGTCAATTCAGGCAGTGAGGCCAACGAGTTGGCTGTACGCATAGCACGCGCACATACGGGCGCCCATGATATGGTGGTGGTCGAAGGCGCCTATCATGGACACACAGGGATGCTAATCGACCTTAGTCCGTACAAATTCAGGGGGGCGGGTGGTAAGGGGGAGCCTGAGCCATGGGTGCATGTGGTCCCAATTCCAGACATCTACCGTGGTGGGGAGAGGGACTATGCTGCAGAGATGGGTGAAATTGTAGCCAATACCGCCTCGATTGCGGGTTTCCTAGTTGAGTCGATGTTGTCTTGCGCTGGACAAATTCCACTGCCGCCCGGATACCTCTCTTCGGCCTTTGAACACGTTCGTGCGGCAGGGGGACTATGCATAGTCGACGAAGTTCAAGTTGGCTTTGGCAGAATTGGCACACACATGTGGGCCTTTGAGGAGCATGGGGTGGTGCCCGACATCGTGGTGATGGGCAAGCCGATGGGCAACGGCCACCCGATGGCTGCGGTGTTCACAACACCAGAGATAGCAGCCTCGTTCGAGGAGATGGAATTCTTCTCGACCTTCGGCGGAAATCCTGTGTCTTGTGCTATCGGGATGGCGGTGCTCGATGCCATTGAGGAGGACGGCCTGATGCAGCGTGCCACAGAGTTGGGCGCGCGCTTCGTAGAAGGGCTCCGTGAGTTACAGGAACAATACCCGGTCATCGGCGATGTCAGGGGGCGAGGGCTGTTCCTCGGTGTTGAGTTGGTTCGCGACCGCAAAACGCAGGAGCCAGCTACCGGAGAAGCAGCTAGTATTGTCAACGATATGCGTGAGAGAAACGTGCTACTGAGCACCGATGGACCGCATCACAATGTCATCAAGATTAAGCCACCCATGGTACTATCCAAGGGAGATGTAGACATGACCCTGCACTTGCTAAACGAATCGCTCAATCAGTCTCTTTGAAATAGGGTGGGCTAGGCGGCCCGCCCATGGATTTCGCTGCCTTCACACTAGTCTTCATTCCACTCTTGGTTGTGGTAAACCCTCCTGCTTCACTCGCACTATTCTTAACTTTAGGAAAAGATCTCGATATGAGTGAATTGAGAACAATCGCGCGGCGTGCTTGCACTTTTGCTGCTGTGGTGCTGATGGTTTTCCTAGTATCTGGAGAAGACCTCCTCTATCACTTGGGGATAGAACTCTACAGCCTCCGTGTCGCTGGTGGCCTGATGCTCGGTATAGCCGGAATCAACATGCTCAAAGAAGGACAAAAACTCTCCAAGAAACAATTCTCTCTCGCTTCAGGAGACGAGATTTCAACTGATGAATTAATTGATTTCGGACTAGTACCTATAGGAATGCCAATGCTCGCTGGACCTGGCTCGATTAGTCTGATTATTCTCCTAGGAACTACCAACAGTGCACCAATGGTAGCAGGGGCAATCCTTCTGGTTATGTTAGTATCAGTGCTGATATTCTATGCGGTTTCCAGCATGCAGCAAGCCATAGGGGAGAACAGCACTAGGGTAATCACGCGTGTGATGGGCTTACTCACAGTTACCATCGCTGTACAGTACTTCTTCGATGGATTAGAGGGCTGGTACCTCGTACTTTGATGGTGCACGTAGCGAGATTTGAACTCGCGGCCTCTTCGTTGCGAACGAAGCGATCTTCCAGGCTGATCTATACGCCCCTAGTCCAATTCGCAGTAAGGCCGGCTTTAGTATTCACTAGACTCATTCTTGCTGTTTAGGTTTGAAATCGGTTTTGCCTCGATTTGCAAATGGCACATTCGAACCATATCTCACAATTTCATTGCTTGATGGATGCAAAAAACCGAGCTCAGTAGCATGTAAACAGATTCGGTTGAGGGGGTTCATTGTAGCCCCATGCACAATGTCGCCGACCACCGGGCAGCCCAGAAACTGCATTGCCATTCGTATTTGGTGCCGGCGACCGGTCTCTATTTTAATTTCAATCAAAGATACAAATTCATCTTGATCTTCAACCCGCCAATGCGTGATGGATTCTTTCGATCCTTTGAAGGTTGATTTGACACGTTTAACATGCAGATGTTTGTCTTCCACAAGCCAAGATGAATCTATTCCTTCAGAATTTTTTGGCCTGCCCTCCACAAGGGCATGGTAGACTCGTTCTACATCACGTTGAGCAAATTGAGTTTGCAATTTTTCTTTTATTTTATTATTTTTAGCAAATACCATGACCCCGGATGTATCGCGGTCCAATCGATGCACGATGTGGCACCACGCACGCTCAGATTGATGCTTTACATAATCCACACAGCGACTGTGCAGGGTATCATCCTCGAGCTTATCTGTGGCGACAGAAAGTAGACCTGCTGGTTTTTCAACGACCAAAATAAAATCATCCTCGAACAGAATTTTCAATTTAGATAGTTGCTTTTTTGTTTTTGGGGGAGGAGATTTTTTCACCGCATCTGAGTGATTGATAATCTGTATCTTGTCGCCACCAAAGAGTAATTCTTTGGCCTTGTAAACGGGTGTTCCATTGACCAATACTCTACCCCCTGTCAGCATTTTCCTCAATTTGGTTTTCGTCGATTGAGGAAACATCAACGCCAACGTAGGGAGCAGAAAACTTTCTTCCTCGACATTGTATTCCATATTGGGCCTCCTCGCTCCGATTCGCAGGGCAGTATGCTTTAGCATTCTCTAGTCATCATCGGCCCGCTGCCAGCCCAACCATCGCTGGACAGAGTCTCTGGTAGCCACCGTGATGAGTAGTGCTACTACTATACCACCTAGAACTATCAGTGTTGGATCTATCTCTTTCTCCCACCGAGAGGCATCATTTGGATAGAAGTCGGCATTATCCCCAACTCCATCTCCATCGGAATCCACTGTCTCATCGGAATCCAAAGAAAAAGCATCACCATTGTCACCCACACCATCTCCATCCGTGTCTATCCATTCGTTTGCATCAAAGGGAAACACATCCATATTATCCCCAAACCCATCCTCATCGGAATCAGCCCATTCGTTCGAATCCTCTGGAAACGCGTCGCCGTTATCTCCAACTCCGTCATCGTCAGTGTCCTGCCATTCAGAAGCATCTTCGGGAAAGACATCGGAGTTATCCCCCACACCGTCTCCGTCAGAATCGGACCACTCCGAAACATCTTGGGGAAATTCATCACCATTATCACCGACCCCATCGAAATCACTGTCGACAGTCTCTGAACCATCACTCGGAAAAGCATCAGAGTTGTCACCAACACCGTCTTCGTCACTGTCGTCCCATTCGTTTGGGTCCATTGGGAATTGGTCTTCGATATCGGGGTCACCGTCACCGTCATCGTCTTCGTCCACTGTATCGCACTGCGAATCTCCGTCGCTGTCCATCGGCACATCCCCCGCATCCATCGGATCGGTCAGGCAGCCTGACTCGTCTGTGTCCGACCACCCATCATTATCATCATCATTGTCAGCGTTGTCACCGATTCCGTCATTGTCATTGTCTGAGTGCTCGGATGCATCTAGGCGGAATACATCCTCTGAATCTATCCAACCGTCATTATCATCATCATTGTCAGCGTTGTCACCGATACCGTCACCGTCAGTATCCACCCATTCATGGGGGTTCAATGGAAAAGCATCATCAAAATCTTCCCAGCCGTCGTTGTCGTCATCTGAGTCAGAGTTGTCACCGATACCGTCGTCGTCTGTATCTTCCCATTCCGTCGGATCGCTTGGGAAAACATCCGAGTTGTCCCCCACTCCGTCGTCGTCTGTATCTTCCCATTCCGTCGGATCGCTTGGGAAAACATCCGAGTTGTCCCCCACCATGTCACCATCGGAATCATCCCACTCGTTCGGGTTGTATATGAAAACATCAACATCGTCTCGGTAACCGTCACCATCGGAATCACGTACGAAGTCCTCTAGCGCCCACTCTAGTGAGAGATTAGCCCACCCTGGGGCATTCATCGAGGGTGCGTGGCTGCCCCCGTTAATCCTCCAGTGCGATACCCTGTTGCCGTCGGTACAGTTCAGGTGCTCAAACTCATCAGTCTCTGCAACACCATCTGAGCCAGTGATGTCGATGCTGCCGAGATTTGTCCAACTCACATCACATCCCGACCTATCTGCCCAATACTCTGTAGACTCCGGTGCTGAAGGGTATGAACCCCCATTCAAGGTGCCTCCGTTGTATTGTATGACGCTGTCAGCGGTGCCATGGACATTCAGGATGTTGGGCCTCCCTGTGTCGGGGCAGTCGCTTGAAAAATCCTCCCAAGTAGCCCCGTTTAGTGATACGATTGATTCGATGATACCACCTCTGTCGCAAGCCATCCTGTGACTCATGAAAGCACCGTTGGAGTGTCCAATTAGTATCACACCCATAGGGTCCGCTCCATAGTTCAGGACAGCTTGGTCAATCAGGCTCTCGAGGAAACCCACATCGTCCACCGAGGTGCCGAATAGGTTGCAGCAGGCATTGGTAGCGTTCCAGTACCTCATGGCTATGATATTCGTGGTACCGTCTGGGGTGATTAGGAGATGTTCATTGTCATGGACGCTGTCATACATGCTCATCCACGCGGCGTTGAGTGTCCCCCAACTGGAGTAACCGTGCAGGGAGATGACCAGCGGCAACGGTTGATCGTAAACATGCCCCCCTGGCATGACTAGGGTGGCTGACCTGCCTTGCGAGGTTAGCGTGGCAGATGTATGCTCATCGGTGTAGTTTATTGGACCATAGCCATCGTTTGAGTCGGTCCAGCGCTTATCTTCAAGACCCCTGATTTCCCCCTGTTCGGAGCTAGGTAGCCCGGACACTATCAGCATCAGGCAGATGAGAATCGGCGTGTGGAAGCGGTTGCTCACGCGTCTTTCCTCGAGCACGCCGCTAAGAAACTGCCTCAGCAGCGCGTATTGCAGTGGGTGGTGCAGAGGACAGGATTCGAACCTGCGAAGCACTACGCACTGGGACCTCATCCCAGCCCCTTTGACCACTCGGGTACCTCTGCTTGGAGCAGTAGCGAGACCCCCAGTGTATATCAGAATGGCGAAGCCACAGAAATCAGAAGTCCAAGTCGTATTTTTGGGCCATCGGAGGGGCCTCGCCGGTTTTGGCGTAGTAGTACAGCGAGGCACGATTCACCGCCTCGCAGGCGGTGAAGAACAGCACACTGAGGCCGATTCCGATGAACATCAGAGTGAAGGCTAGACCCATTCCGAGTTCCCCGAGTGCAAACAGAGGCATACAAATCAGCACGACCAGCATGATGACGAGGAAGTTGACGATTCCCGTACCTCCGGTGCTGATGACGTCCTCACCCCATGTCTGCTTGAACAGCTCCGGGCTTCTGCGCATACACTCGCCAACTTGGTAGCCCTCAAGCACCAACATCGGGACGACGAAGAAAGTGGTCATCCACCAAGCCACCTGCACTAAGAATGAAGCCAAGCTACCAATCACCCGGACCACTGGGTTGTCATCTTGCGCCATGCCCTCAAGGAGGCCCACAATCAATCCGACAGTTCCCGATATCAGACCCCAGATGATTATTGCAGGTAGGCGTTTCGCGGCTTCTTTTATGCCATAGGAAAAACTCGGGTTCGTGCCTGTTGTAATCCTCTCATAAGCGCTTGCGATTATCGCAGCATTCCAGAAAACCGTAATCATTCCCACTGCCATGTAAGTCAGGAACATGCCGACGAGCATTCCCGACTCAAATCCCTCTTCTCCCCCTGTGAAGAAGCCAATCCCACCAGTAGCAGTCAGCAGGAAGATTACCGCCCCTATCGAGAACAGGCCCGAGAGAAACGTGTATACCATCAGTTCGGGATCGGCTCTGACCACATGCATTCCTAGTTTGGTGATATTCCAACCTCTTCGAAGCCTCATTCGGAAGCCTAGCCT
>Ga0315328_10001142_pt1 | contig 12131 bp, 17 predicted proteins | sample M120032315metaG_FD_203462 | JGI IMG/M metagenome (GOLD analysis project Ga0315328, IMG submission 203462) | Ammonia-oxidizing marine archaeal communities from Monterey Bay, California, United States - M1 200m 32315 | ecosystem: Environmental > Aquatic > Marine > Intertidal zone | place: USA... | reverse complement strand
AAAAGACTTCATGAAAGATTCTGAATACAATTATAAAGCTGTTAAACAATTTTTTTGGGATTAAAAAAAAATACCTACACCGGTCATTACGACTAGTGTAGGTATTTTTATTTATTTTGAAGCTAAATATTTTTTCATAGCTTCATCAACTGCTTTGCGTTTCTTTGCAGCTGTGACTGTTGCTTTATTGAATGCATCTTTCTCAGCCATTCCTTGTTTAACCATGTCTTGAGTATCCATACTAATATTTAACTTTTGAATCTCATCTGCTACATATGTATGAACATCTGTTAAATTCTCTGGTACGTCAGGATCTGTACCACCTTTTAAGATAGCTACTGCTTGCAATAACTCTGCATCAGTAGTACCTGTATCCCTTAGGATGTTAGTATCTTCGGCTCTTGCCATTCTGTTTTCTCCTTTTCATTCACATTATCCATGTGGCTTATTAAACCTTGGACAGGGTGTGTATCATTATCTAATTCAAATGGACCATATTCTATAACCCATGTTGATTTCTCATGGTCAGTATCATCGACCACTGTAAACATTGCTTTGCATGTTGCCATTACTTATCTCCGTCTACTAAGTTGTATCCATATATTGCCATACTTTTAAGTAAACTTTGTAAAGCTGTTTCAGCAGCCATTGCTAGCTCATCTGAAACGTTATCATCTGAAGCTATGCTATGCGCAGCGTTGGTCATTTGCCATAACTGAACACCAATGTTGTGAGCAAAGCTATCTGTTTTATTCGTGCTTTCTTTAATTGTCATATCTTCTCCATAATTTTTAAGTCTTTCGTTATAATTATCTAACATTTTACTTTTGGTTTCATCAATCATAAAGGTATTCTCCTTATTTATTCCAGTCACTTTTCCAAAGCGGTCTGGGCTTATGATTTGTTTTCTTCTTTTCAGAACGTAATAACATATATAACTCTGTGGTCCTGTCAACTTGCACAAGACCCCAGGTTATTTTTTTCTTTGAACTTAAAGCCACGCGGCAATTATAGCTACTGCTACTATTGCTACAAACACCGCTAAGTTTTTATTCTCTGTTATTTTCATAAGCACTTTAGTCTTAATATTCATCTATCAACACCTCTATTTAGATAACTCACTTGTTATATCTTTATCAAGTAACTTCCAGATGATACCAGCAGCGATAATGCCCGCTAGTCCCGCGTTACCTAAAGTCCAAACTATATCAAGTATAGAACCAATTACATTCCCAGTTAGGAACGCTACTTTGTTTCCAAAGATAATTTGTAATACAATTGATAAGCTTATTAGTTTAATGCCTACATCTATCGCAGCATCTGCACCATTCTTTATTTTATCTAACATATTTTACTCCTATATATATTTAAATTACCAACCCCATTCTCCGACCATTCCAACGGTAGAGTAATCTGTTACTGTCTTTTCAAAGAAGTTACTCAATGAATCTCCAGACGTAAGATCTTCTACCCAAGGTAAAGGATTAGTTTTTACTTTAAAGTTTCCTTTAAAGCCTAGTTGAATTAATCTTCGATCAGCTAAATATTTTATATAATTTTTAACTTCACTCTTATCTAAGCCGCCAACATCGCCAGCTGCATAAGCAAGATCAATTACTTTTTCTTCTAACTTAACTACTTTCCTAGCCATCTCATATATCTCTGACTTGAATTCATCAGTTAGAATTCTACTATGCTCTCTACAGAACTCTCTAAACAACTTGCTCATTCCTTCAACATGGAGAGTTTCGTCTCTTATACTCCATTCTATAACAGTTCCCATACCTTTCATCTTACCACGTCGTTGGTAGTTTAATAGCATAGCAAATGCTGAGAACAGAGTAACGCCTTCATTAAATACAGATAATGCTAATGACTTAGCTAACCCGTGATGGGTATTAACATCTGCATCTCTCATGAAGTCGGCTTTGTTTACCATCTGTTTATATTCTAAGAAAGTACTATACTCTCTTTCATGTAAACCTAATGTGTCATTTAATAACGCGTAAGCTCTTTGATGTATACCTTCTCTTGCCGCTATTGATAACAGCATAGATCGTATTTCATTATTAGGGAACTTAGGTATATAAAAGTCACAATAGTTTTGAGCCACAATAACATCGGCTGAGGTAAACAACCTAAGTATAGATGTGATATGTTCTTTCTCCACATCAAGTAACTCTCCGTTTTTCCATTGAGTTACGTCTTCAGCTAGGTTTATTTCTTTTTCTGTCCAATGTATATCCTCATGTTGCTCGGCTAATTCTATAGCCCAAGGAAATTGGAACGGTTTAAACACTATATTTTCTTCCATTAATGTCATTATACTACCCCTCACATGCTAAACATTCATCTTCAGCTGCATCGCCAATAGCTATTCTGTCTACTTGTTGACCGACATTTTCCGCTACTTGAGTACTAGATGTACGTAGATAATATAATGTTTTTAGTTTCTTGTTGAATGCACTTATATGTACACTGTTTACGTATGATTTATCAGATCCAGCTGGGAAGAATAAGTTTACACTTTGTGATTGACATATATGTACCTGTCTATCGCTTGCATGTTGAACTACCCAGTGTTGATCTAACTCAAACGCTGTTTTGAATACATCTTTTTCCCAATCAGTTAAGTAATCTAGTTGTTGTACAGATCCTTGATGATGACCGATGTTACGCCACTCAGCTTCTAACCAATCTAAATCTTTACCTAGTCTTAATCTGTGCTCTTCCATTACCTCTTGCAGGTGTTTGTTTCTAATAAGATGTGATCCAACTCTTGTTTTATGAATAAAGCTATTTGATTTTATAGGTTCTATTGATGGTGAGGTTCCAATTATCATTCCGCTATTCGCATTTGGTGCTATAGCTAATAAGTGACTGTTCCTTCTACCTGTTCCTCTTCCATACATGTATTCACTTTTAGTTTTACATAAATCTTTAGTAGCTTTTAATGCTCTCTCTTTTATCTCTCTAAACATCATTTTATTTTGACCAACTGCTATAGCAGATTCCCATGGTATACTTTTTGATTGCAAGTATGAATGGAAACCCATAGCACCTAGTCCTAAAGATCTTTCAGTAAGAGCTGATGACGTAGCTTTAAATAAAGCTGGCTGTGGTGCGTTGTCTATAAAAGCAGTCAACACATTATCTAACATTTCTATTAGATCTTCTACTATTGTAGAATCTTTCCATTCATCAAACTTTTCCAGGTTTAAACTGCTCAAGCAGCATACAGCTGTTCGATCAGAGTTAGTTGGTAGTGTTATCTCAGCACAGAGATTACTACCTTTTATTTCTAATCCTTTTTTCTTAAGCGGTTCAGGCAATTTCCTATTGCTTTCGTCGATAAAGTGAATGTATGGTTCACCTGTTCTAAACCTTGTTTCAAGTATTCTTTCCCATAATTCTCTGGCACGTATCGTATCACGGATAGAACCATCGTGAGGGTCAATAAGATTCCAATCACTATCACTTGAAACACAATCCATAAAATCATCAGTAATATTGACAGCATTATTGATATTAAAACACTTGCGGTTTGAATCACCACCTGAGGGAATTCTGATATTAAGAAACTCGATGATGTCCGGATGACTGATGTCCAAATACGCTGCATAACTTCCCTTCCTTGTTTGTCCTTGTTTGTAAGCAGTCATTGCTGAGTCTGCTACTTTAATAAATGGTATTGGTGATGGAGCTTTATCACTAACAGCTCTAACATCTGACCAATGTCCACCAACTCCACCGCCTTTTACTGACAGCCAAGCTAACTCTGATTGATGGTCTATAAGACCCTCTAATGTATCAGGAACGTAATTTAAAAAGCAACTGATGGGTAAACCAAGGGCCTCTTCATCAGGAGCTGGTGCGTTACTTAGGATTGGGCTGCTAAACATAAACCAATTATTACTTACTCCGTTATATAATCTTTGAGCTAGTTTTTTGTTACCATTAGAATAAGCAATACAAGCTCTAGCATAAGCTTCTTGTGGTGATTTTTCTTTACCTCTAAGGTAGTGAGCTCTTAATAAATCAAAAGCTTGATCTGTCATTTGCTTATCTTTAGCTCTATCTATTTGTATTCCTAAATAATTACTCTTCATTTCTTCTCCTTATTGACGATGACCTCTATTGTTTGATCTCCATCATCATCTTTATAAACTTTATATTGTATTTTTTGTTTAGCATGTTCAGCTAGTGCATAACATACTCCTTCTTCAAATGACATTTGTTTTTCTTTACGCATCCACATATAAATAAATATGCATGTACCTATTGAAGCTAATATTATTTCATATAATTCCATTTTATTTCTCCTTAATGTATTTTATTATCATTTTCTAAATCTAAAGTTAGATATTCAAACCCTAGTTCTTTTAATTCCTCACATGTTTGTAACCAAGCCACACACTCCATTAATACTATTTCACTATCAGTATTATCTATTACTGTTTTGATCTTACTTTTAACATCATTAACGTGTATTTGGCTGCTCATATTCCTCTCCATCTATTTCTAATATAACATAATCTTCTTTATCTTCGTCATATCCTCCAAAATGAGATGAAAAACCAGTTACTATTTCGTTGTTATCATCTTCAATAGATCCATGTTCAACCATAGCATCCATTAAAAACTTGTGCAACGCCCATGTAAAGTTATCTATATCTCGCTTTCTTTTAGTTGCGAAATATAAAGTATAGTGTATCGTTAGTTTATTATATTTAGGCAGAGACTCCACGAAGTTTTTTACTTCTTCGTGGTAATCTTTTTTTGCCTTAGCAAGTGTAGCCCAGTGTAAGTTTCTGTACAAGTTTCCTGTAAGTATTCCAGCTTTACCTTTCTTTACATACAATGGGAAGTTAAGTCTTGCTATCAATCTCTTGCTCCGATCTTAGTAATTGTCCAACGATCTTTGTCTTCATTATATCTTACTCTTACTCCAGCACCTTGATGAGAATGACCTTCGCATAGTGTTATTAATTCTTTCTTCATAGTTTCCATACGTCCTTCTTGCAATAGCTTTTCATCTCTAGCTTCTTTCCAAAAGAACGCTAACTCTTTCCATTGCTCATCTTCACGTTTTAGTATATCATTTGGTCCTGGTTCTGGCTTTCCTTTAAAGTATTCTTTCCAAGCATCAAGTATTTCTTCACGTAACTCAGGATTTGAGTAGTGAATTCTATGCTTACCTTCTTTATTGTGTCTATCATAAACCCAGAAATGACATTTATCTTGTTCAGCTAACATCATTTGCTGTTCCATTTGTACTTCATATTGATGAGGTAGAGATTCATCATAAATCATTGTCTTCCATAATGGTGATTCTGATCCATTTAAAGGTACTTTTATCTCAAGTATTTCTGGTTTACCAGCTCTTGTACCATTTATATTAGACCATGTTTCTTTACCATCTAATGAAGCCATTAAAGGCATTCCATCAATCTCACCAACTATGCAACATGGTTCAAATACTTTTTGAAGTTTGTTTTGAAAACACTCTCGTGCTTCATCTTCAAACTCATTACCTATTGTCATAGCAAAGTTTTTCTTTACTTTTAACTCGCCATTCTTAAGTTCCCATAGTTGTAATGGTGTCTTAGGAATCCACGGACTAACACCCATAGCTGCTGAAGCCTCTGAAGCTGTTCCGTACTTTTTTCTAGTTTCTAACCATAGATCACTACCTTGAGGCAACAAAGTATCGTCATATTCTATTCTATTTACTACTTCCATATTATTACTCCTTTTTATTTTCTACGTTTAGCCCATTTTATCTGAAGATGTTTAATATAACTCATCGTCTCTTTGTTAGGCTTTTCTGCAACGGCATCTTTAAATTGAGGAAAACTATCAAACCGTTCTTTATACTTATAATTTGCCCAGTTATCGTTGTAACCTTTGATTACAGTATAACCGAGTAATTGTTGATAGAATTCTCTTTTAAAGTTCTCACCGTATCTCTCTTTTCTTTCAACTTTCTTAGTCTTTTTATTAACTAGACCTAATTCAGCGTCTATAAATTCTACATAAGAGCTTTTACTCTTATGAATCTTACCACATCCTGGACATATATTACTGCCACTAAATGTTCTAAAGCAACCTTCACATATTATTGTTGACTCTTCTCGTTCTGCAGGCTCAGTTCTTTCATTTTCTTTTGCTTTGCCTGATGTTAGTATCCAGTTATGATCGTCTGTTGCAAATCCGTTAGTGTATACAGCGCCAGAATGATCTATTATTATTGCTTTATCTTTAGTTGGATGAGGTCTTAATACTCTTCCAACCATCTGAATGTACAATCCTAATGACCTTGTTGGTCTTGCTAGTACACAAACTTGCGCTTTTGGTGCATCAAATCCTTCAGTTAGCACCATACAGTTACATATTACTGTTATTTTACCTGTATCAAAGTCTTTTAATATTTGTACTCTTTCTTTTGTTGGTGTCTGTCCGTCTAAATGAGCTGCAGATACACCAGAATCTATAAATGTTTCACATAGATTTTTACTATGTTTAACACCTGAAGCAAATACTAATGTTTGTTTACCATTTCCTATATGTTTCCATGTTCTAACTACATCTCCAACAAGTTTTGGTAAGTTCATTCGTCCACTTAACTCTTTTGTGTTGTAATCACCTGCAATTAATCCTATACCTTTGAGATCTGGTATACTTGGTGAATAGTAAACTGCTTCAATTAAGCTTCCAAGTCTTGTTAATTCTTTAATTCCAGGAGCTTTAACCATATGTGAATAAATAGATCCTAAACCTACACCGTCAGATCTTATTGGTGTTGCTGTTAAGCCTACAATTAAGCTTTTACTATATAAATTTATAAGTTTTATATAAGTATTACTTAATGATCTATGAGCTTCATCTATAACTATTAAATCAGCTATAGGTAATTCCATTTTCTTTTTTGTTATAGCTCTAGCGCGTAAAGTATCTATTGAAGCTACTTGTACTCTTGCAAATGAATTTTCTTTTTTATGATTAGCCATAATGACTCCGTGTCTTACTCCAAAGTCATTTAATTTGTCTGATGTTTGTATAATTAATTCTCGTCTATGAGCTAAGAATAATACTTTTCTGCCTTTATCTACAAAAGCTTTTACTAATGCTGCAGCCATAACTGTTTTACCAGAACCTGTAGCAGCTTGTAATATTATTCTACGTTTACCTTTTCTTTCTACTTTAACTAGATCATTTAAAACATCTTTTTGATATTGTCTTAACTTCATGGTCTGTCTTTGTACCATTCGAATAGTATACTTAGTAAGAAACCACCGAATATTAATATTTTTATTATCATTTTATACTCCTTGTTATTATCTATCGAGGACACTAAAAATTACAACTAATGCCCTCTGTAGATAATACCGTTTAGAACGTTATATCATCATCACCTTCTGTTATTTCAGTTAGTGATTTTTCACTTTTTTCAGAAAAGCTAAACTCTACACTGTCACTAGTAGCTCCAGTATATTCATTTAACTCTACTACTTGCACAGCTATAAGCTCTGCTGACTTACCTTTTTGACCTTGAAACTCCCAATCACGGACAGAGTACTGTACGTTACATACAGAATCGTTACCAATAATTAATGGGTCCATTGTATCGCCAAATGAATCAACGACCATTGGTGGTTTCTTAGGATCTCCAGAATTACGCCATACGCAGTCTTTCTTAAGTTTAATGAACGTTAGTCCATCTTTATCTTTAACTGCTGGTTTAACTCCAGATTCTTTCCAGGCTTTAGCTTGTTCAGGAGACAATAAACAGTCTACTGACCATTCTTTATCTTCTGACATATACTTAGTACCTGCGTTGTCGCCTAATTTAGGCCATACTACTTTAGTGTTTTCTAATATCACTTTTTTACTCCTTTATTGATTGATTAAACATATTTTTATCACTATTTTGACCTGGTATATCACCGTCCATGTATGCTACAAAGAACGTTGCGTAATTTATCAGGTCCACACAAGAGTCTTGTATCGACTCAAAGTTTTCACTGTCACGGGTTTCCATTTGTTCCATGACAGATTTAATTCTTAGCATTTTTGCCCACATAATATCATATATGGTAGCTATACCTCTTGGATAGTAATCAGCCATTTGTACTGATGATTTTCCAGTATAGTCTTCTGCTTTTGCTTGCATTAAAGCGTGGCATTTTGCCAGCGTTTCTTGTGGTGTCATTTTATTACTCCTTATTATTTAACAAACGTTTCTTGCTGAATAGATTGACCAAAGAAATCAATCATTTTAACAATCTCGTCTACATCACGTTCGTATATATGTAGACTATCAGCACTAAAAGTCAATTGACCCATACTTAAATTTGGATATACTGGCTTTAAGTCTTTTAACATCTTTTCCATTAAATAGCAAAACCAAGGTAAATCATAAACAGGACCAGTAAAAAGATCTGCTGATCTCATTCTGACTGTTGAATATAATTCATCTTCACGTATATGAAAGTTTTGATACATAGTACATACAAAATCTTTTGGATTTAACTTCGCATGTTTTGCTTTATTATAACGACAAATAGCTTGACGAGTATCTTTATCTTTCTTCAATGCCTTTAAAGCAAAGAAATATGGTGTAGTATAAAATTCAGTACGATCAAATAAAGTTATATGACCATAATTAGAATTTATTTGACCTTCTTCATTTTCTATAGTTTTCCAAAAGTCACTTGGAGCAGAATCTGCTGAAGTTTCACCTGATAAGTACCATTGTAATTCGCGTTCTGTATAATTTTCTATAATTTTATTACGCTTTTTATCTTCAGTTACAATATGTTTGCTACTTGGATTATTTATTGTTACTTGTACATTTAATTTTTCTCTGATTGCCATATCTCGTGGCTTGGATTTAAAATCCCATTTAGCATATACATGCCAAAGCATTTGATTGTAAGCATCAGATATAGTTGTTGCTTTCATTATAGCTCCTTATTATTTTTCTTTTATAAAATCACCTACTTTATTTAAATGACCTTTACGATCTTTTATTTCATTATAAGCAGATGAAACACAACTAAATAAATCTAAACCTTGTAATTCACATTGCATAACTAATGTTACCACAATATCACCTATAGCATCGATTATTTCGTCTGTGTTATTTGTATTAACTGCTTCTAATAATTCATGACATTCCTCAAGAGTTTTTATAGCTTGAGTTATTGGAATACCATTTGTTGTAATTTTTCTATCACGACCCCATATTGCTATCATAGCCACTATATGATCGAGTCCTAGCCTTTGATCTAACTCTAAATTTATTTTATCTTCTACAGCCTCTTGTAATGGTTCTGAGGGCATATCTATTATTATTTTTCCCATATTATTACTCCTTTTTTTTAAATATTAATTTTGGATCCATATAGTATCCACCGTATTGTGATTTTTGTAGTTTGTCTATTATATCTTTTGCTAACCATGTAGCATGTTCTTCTATATTAATTGTATCACCAGCGATTAATAATTCATTTTGGTTACGATCAGATTTTATAAATAGAAAATGAGTTAATTCACCTTCACTTATATTTCTTGTCCACCAATATTTCTTATCACCATTTTTACCACCTACATTGAACCACTTATTATTTACTTCTTTAACATCTATATACATATCATCAAAGTAAAAATCATTTTTAATACTGTCAGTTTTAGCAACTAAACCTAACGATATTAAATAGTATTCTAATAATTGAGCATCTATATTTACTTCAGCTTTAGCGTAACCTAAATCCCATTGTTTCTTTCTATATTCTATAAAGCCTTCAGTTACAGGTACAGCACTTAGATTGTTTAATATATTATTTAATTCTTCACTCATAAGCATCTCCTTTTCATAATAATATTATATTCGCCGACTCTATAAGGGAGTGGTCGAATTAACAAAAGAAATAGTCAGAATACATTAACTCTTTTAGATCTAGCTTTCCTTTTCTAGGTTCTGCATCTGTAAATAATGGATCATTGCTAATAATCTGACTTCTCATATCTTTAAATATATTTCTATCGTATATGTCAATAAACGTTTCTTTTGTTATGTGTAGTAACTCAGGTACTTTTTCAGCGTGGACACTAAAACTATCGTGTATAGCACCAAAGGATAGTATACCTGATTTTTCAAGCTCTACAATAACTAATGACATATGCGCAGCATCCATAGAATGCACATAATTAGGACTAATTCCTGATATCATTTCGTGCATTGCTGGACGCGTTGTTTGCTCATGAACAACAACTTGTATCCTACCTTGTGTAAATGGTAGTTCTACCTTCTTTTTGTTCATAATCCACTTTTCGGACACACAAGGAAAGCCACTAGGACTCATCCAGCATACCGTATCTTCATTTTGTGTGTCTACCCTATGCTTGACTAAGGCTTGTAAGTAATTTTTAATAGAAACAGGACCAGAACAAATTGCATTATAAGTCTGTACAAGATCTTTTGACAGCTTTTTAGCTATTGTTTTTGTAATTCCGTATTTTGTAGTCATACCAGCATCATAGCAATCCATGTATATGATATCTGCTATACATTTAACACCAGCATCATATGCTTTTGTCATAGTTCCACGTTTACTAATCCCTTTTCTGATTAGTTTCATTGGTATTTCTGCTAGTATTTTTCCTAAGTCAGTACCGACATTTCTATTAAGAATTCCTTTCGCTACAATAATATAAAAGTCTATAGGTTTTTCTTGTTCCATAAGTCCAACCATTCGACCAGCAATTTCATCTTTAGACATTGCAGCAAGATGTTGAGTACCATTAGACGAGCCATCAATAGCTATTGGTAAGTTTGAATAATGCTCTTCATTAGTTAATAGCGATCCATGATAAGCACATATTTCAAAACATATAGATAAGAAAACCCAAGGTTTTTCTGCAGCCATCCAAATGTCTTTTGTTGTTATTGGATCTTCTGCTATATTCCAGAATAATTCAGTATTTTCTTCAGACCATTTTTGTCTGTCTTCTAATGACATTTTATCTACTGAAAGATCTGGAATTCCATCAGCAACAAGATCACTTATATAATTTGTTGTTGTCCATTCTAATTCTTCTAATTCTTTTACAGTATATGATTGGTTATAACTATTTGCAGCATGTATTAACAAATATTTAAAACCTTTTTCTGTTACTAATTGTTTTTCTGCAAATTGTAAATGACCTCTTGCTAAGTCATTTGATTGATATGAAAAGTAAGGATCACGTGCATAAACTCTACCACGAAAATCTAAGAACATAGATAAGTAAAAAGTATAAGATGCCCAACCATTTATACCATGTATACTATTTATTATTGCATGATTACGAGCTGCTTTTGATTGTGTTGCTAAACATAATTGTTTTGCAGTCCACATTAAATTATGTTTATCAAATAATTTATTAAGTTTATTTATTTTATTTAAGCATAATTTCATAGCTTTACCATCTTTCTTCAGTGTATTCTTGCGCTTTTCTTCTTTATTCAGTGCTTCTTCAATAGTTTTCACTGTTTTAGAATTTCCTTTTTCTGGTTCAAATAATGATTCGTCTTTGTATAAATTTATATCTTTATATGCTTTGTTAATATTTTCTCTACGAATATCTTTTGTATCAAACTTTATATTAGATCCATTTTCATCTTGTAGTATTATTATTGTTTCAGTTAGTTTATTAGTTAATTGTTTACTAACTTTTGCCACATTTGTATTAACTGCCCATTTTACTTTTTCTAATCTATTAACAGCTTTTACGTAATCGGAATATTGATCTATTTCTTTTATTGAGCTTTTGATTAATCTATCTTTAATACCATCAACCATTCTAGTGTTTTTCTTCCACGCAGGATATTGATGTCTTGATATACCTATTCTTTCTTTTTCGTCTAATACAATATTTCCATATTTATGAGCCATTTCTAAATGATATGGTTGTAATCTAACACTTTTCTTTTTACCTTTTTCCATTATTTCTTCTATTGTAAAGAAAGGTTCTCGTGTTAATATTAAATACTCTTGATCGATAAGTGTATTAAGTATTAAACAACCAAGTTTCATTTTAAGTACTATGTTAGCATTTTCTATTGCTAAATGTTTAGTACATATTTC
>Ga0315328_10001140_pt1 | contig 12150 bp, 14 predicted proteins | sample M120032315metaG_FD_203462 | JGI IMG/M metagenome (GOLD analysis project Ga0315328, IMG submission 203462) | Ammonia-oxidizing marine archaeal communities from Monterey Bay, California, United States - M1 200m 32315 | ecosystem: Environmental > Aquatic > Marine > Intertidal zone | place: USA... | reverse complement strand
CCAAACGCGTCGAAGCCCATAGGAAAGAGGACATTGTATCCGTTCATTCTATGAAATCTAGCCAGCATGTCTGAAGGTGCCATAGCCCACCAGTGACCGATATGAAGATCACCTGACGGGTACGGGAGCATCGTGGCGTGGTATCGATTTGGTCTATTAATATCAGTATCGGGTGTTAAATAAAGACCCTGTTTATCCCAGTTGTCTTGCCATTTTTTTTCTAGTACCAATGGCTGATAATCGTCGATAGATCTTTGACTGGTCATTAAGAACATTCCAATTGGTGATATCAAAAATATTTCGACATCGATAGAGTTGTATTACCCTGTACGGTACAGGGAGATTTGGTAGAACGAAAGTTATTTTGCAGCGGAACACACTAACTGTATTTGTGACGGCAAGTGATCCGAGGAGATATTTTGATGATTATAGTGTTTCTCGCGCTTTTAGTTCTTCATTTGATTGGCCTTATTGTTCTGACCGCCAAAATTCGCCAAGTTACCGATCCTGAATCAAAACAACGTCTTAGCAAATTTTTGTTGCTCTATAGCTCCCTTGGAGCACCTATTGCGATAGGAATTCTATTAAGTGCTTAGCATGAGATGCTGGAGATGACTATTTTGGACTTATCAAGTAAGAAATAGAGATTTAATTGATTCGGACTCTGTAAGATTTTCCGATGTAAAGCCCTCATTATCTTGTGCTGTTCTATCTGATCCAGCGTCAAGTAATGCTTTTATAGCGCTTGAATTTTCATTTACGGTCGCTATATGTAACGGTGTGTGGCCATTGTCATTTTTCAGATCAAGATTTGCTCCGGCTTCAACAAACGCTGTGATGATTTCTACTGGGGCGTCAATTGCAGCACAATGTAGCGGGGTCCAACCAGATGTTGCGGGTGTCGAGGGGTTTGCTCCATGACTTAATAGCGGGCCTATTAGGTCAGGCCGTTTTCTGTCTACGGCCTGATAGAGAGCTGTAAATCCTCCCTCAATCGTTGATTCTGTATCAGCTCCTGCTTCTAATACTTCTAATAAGCCCTCTCTGTCACCATGGTCGACTGCCACGTGTATCGCAGGCCAGTTTGAATTTATCGAATCGCTAACTGGTTCTAAAACCTCAGCAACCGAATCATTGCTGTCATTGGCTTTTGTATTTTCTGATGTACTTTTTTTGGTTGGCACGAGCTCATCAGCCCCAATTTCGGAAGCTTTTAGATTGGAGGCTAGATAAGCCCCTAGGGTTATCAAGAGACCGATGAGTACGATTAATCTTTTCATGGTTTAGTATTTCCAAACTTGTCCAAACTGAACCAAAGGTAGGGGTCCTCAATACAAAAAAATAATGTCAGATATCTAGACATTCCGCCCTACCGCAAGTCCAATCATCATTGCTATTAAACCTAACCCGAGTGTAGCGAGTAATATCAATCCGCTCCAGAGCATGTCGTCTAATTCCTTATGAAGAATTACTTCGTACATATAGGACGAAAATGTTGTGAATCCGCCAAGCACTCCTACTGCGACAAGAGTTACTAAATATTTCGGGACTGCTGTCCGTGATTCGACGTAGCCAAAAAAAATACCCAACAACAAGGTACCAACGACGTTCACGACGAGCGTTGGAAGTCCGAAGATTATCAACGGTCCACTGAGGATGCGGATTAGCGAGTAGCGAAGTGTGGCACCAATCGCACCTCCGGTCGCAACAGCAATGAAAATTAGCATGATATAGATTGTATTCCTTGTTTTCGGGTCGCGCTTTTCGCTCAACCGTGCGATGCTCCGTTGTACGTTTAATTTAATTTGTAGATTAAAAGAATATGTGGAGGGAATTATGACTTTAGATTTTACGGACCGAGTTGCCATTGTTACTGGTTCAGGTAATGGGTTGGGGCGATCATATGCGCTCGAGCTTGCTAGCAGGGGAGCGAAAGTCCTTGTTAATGATTTAGGTGGAGACATTTTTGGTAGCGGTGACGATGCTGCGGCCGCCCAAATAGTCGTTGACGAGATTAAGTCAGCAGGCGGTGAAGCAATCGCGAACTTAGGTTCAGTTTCTGACTATGAGAATGGGCTTGAAATGGTTCGTCAATGTATGGAAGCATGGGGACGAGTCGATATTGTTATCACGAACGCGGGAATTCTACGCGATAAGGCCATGCATAATATAACTGAACAAGACTGGGACATCATCATGGATGTCCATATGAAGGGTACTTATGCCGTTCTTCACCACGTATGGCCTGTGTTCAGACAACAGGGTTATGGACGTGTAGTTTTGACTTCATCCTCGAGCGGTATTTGGGGTAACTTTGGTCAGGCAAATTATGGAGCTGCAAAGTCTGCGAACCTCGGTTTGATGAACGTCTTGAAGCAGGAAGGCTTAAAGTACAACGTTACAGTTAACAGCCTTATGCCTGGTGCCGGAACACGGTTAACTGCGACAGTTATGGATGAAGAGCGACTTGAGCAGATGAAGCCAGAATTTGTTACTCCAGCCGTTGTTTACATGTGTTCGGAAGAAAATAAAGATAGCGGTATGATGATTGAGGCTGGAGCTGGTAACTTTAACCGTGCGGTAATGGTCAAGGCTCCAGGTATCGAATATGGTACTGATTCATTACCAAGCGCTGAGTGGGTTGAGGAGAATTGGGGACAAATCACTAGTCTCGAAGGAGCTACCCCAATGTGGAATGGGCGTCAGACTGTCGATGAATTCAATGCATCCGACGCACCTTTGAATGGTTAAATTGTACTTGTATTGATGGTGATTTAGCTAAATAATCAGAGATGATTGAAAGAGTGGGAGGATATGTCCTCCCACTCTTTCTTATTTTCATATCAGTTATGCGACAATTCCTTGATCTCGTAGTGAGTTGATTTTGCTCGAATCATATCCCAAATCCTCTAGCACTTGATTGGTATGTTTACCAGGACTTGGAGCCGTTGTTCTGACCTCGCCTGGAGTGTCAGAAAACTTTGGTCCTATGCCAACCTGTTCAACAGTCCCGATCACGTCATCTTCAACTTGAACCATCATCTCTCTGTGCTGCTGATGAGGATCGTGTAGAGCCTCATCAATATTTAGAACGGGGGCCACACAAAGTTCGATATCTTTTAGTTCAGCGAACCAAGTGTCGCGGTCTTTTTTAACGAACATATCTTTCAAATGTGTTGCGAATTCGTCATGTTTACTTGTGTCAGCTTCTGATTCAATCAAATCCTCACGCCCTGATATTTTACAAAGATTTTCCCAGAATCTCGGTTCAAGCGAACCGAGAGAAATATATTTGCCATCAGCACACTCGTATACGTTGTAATGAGGAGATCCACCACCTAATCCCGGCATGCCTGGCACAGGGGAAGCCCCGCCAGCCAGCACTCCTCCACTTTGGCTCGCTAATAGATACAGCACATTGTCCGACATCGACATATCAAGATATTGGCCACGATTAGTGTTTTGTCGAGCTAGAAGGGCGCTTGTGATTGCGAAGGCCGTCATTAGTCCCCCACCAGCGAAATCAGCAATTACGTTTTGAGGAATTGACAGAGGCTGTCCTTCTCGCCCAATCATCGCGAGCGCACCTCCGACCGATATGTAATTGATGTCATGGCCAACCATGTCAGAGTAAGGGCCAGTCTGTCCAAAACCTGAGAGCGAAGCATATACGATTCTAGGATTTACTTGAGAGATCGTGTCATAGCCTACACCTAGACGATCCGTGACACCGGGTCTGAAGCCTTCGAGGAAGACGTCAGCATTTTTCGCTAATTCATGGACTATTTGCCGACCTGCATCTGTCTTCAGATTGACGGTTATCGATCTTTTATTTCGGGATAAAGGATTGTAGGCGCGTCTTCTCTCTTGCGCGTCCTTCGAGCCTGGGCTTCCGGCCGAACCTTGCACGGTCCCCGGAGGGGCCTCAACCAAGAGAACATCCGCGCCGAGATCAGCCAGTAACATCGACGCGTATGGTCCGGGTGCTAGTCGTGAGAGATCAACTACTTTAATTCCTTCTAGTGGCCTCATATTTTCCCCTTTTGTTTTTATCATATCTACTTGTTGGTCTGAGAATGAGTCTAACCGACTATTGGCTATTTTCTATGATTGTCGGTGGAGAGATTTTATTTTTAGCTCTGACTCGATCAAGTAGTTGTGGTGCGCTAAAATTATGCCTACTGCGGGCGGGCCCGTAGCTCAGCTGGGAGAGCGCCACACTGGCAGTGTGGAGGTCATGGGTTCGAGCCCCATCGGGTCCACCATCTAAACCCCTTATATAGCAAGGGAAAGCAGTTTCACCGTCTATACCTTGTGTGCTTTAATCCTGAAAATGGTCACAATTTGGTCACAATTTCTTAAAAATTGTCCTGGTTTGCCTATACAAAAATGGGTCTATTTTGCGTCTCTTCTGCGCTTCGCTTTGGCTCTGCAACCCTCGCCACAGTATTCTCGACGTGGTGTAGTGCCTGTTTACTTACGAGATTGACTATGTTGCCTACCCAATCTAGTCAATATCGTAGATATTCCTGCACAGGCAAAATAGATGAATCGGGATATATAACAAACAGAGAGTATGTAATAACTAACGGTATGTTTACCTAGTAATAGTAGTGAATCTCAATCACCCGACTTCTTGAATTTTCCCTTTGAATTGATAGCCCTACATGCGAAGGCGTATCGAGAGGTACGTGGGTATTCCACTGTAATTTCTATGTAATCTACAGAGAGTTTCCGCAGTTTATGCAGTCTGCTTTACTTCATTGACTAGCTTGCATCGAGCGCACTTAATGACGGTCCCAGATGTAGTCACTTCTGCTAGTAGCTTTCCACAAGACTTACACCGGAAATTATCTATCGTCATGATTTCAGCATAATATGTTCGACCAGCCCCCACCCGTGAAGAAGTTGGTTGGCCGCTAGTCATTAATGTATCCTGAGCGAGATGCCATCAATGAATAAGCCACTTTCCCTAAGTTATAGTTTGTGGCAGTCTGCCGGTCACTGGAAATTGCCGATCTCACTTGGGCTCCTGACTATAGGAGTATATGGAGTAGGCTCCTACGGATTTGGTCTGTTGCTTTATGACATAACGAACACTACCGGATGGTCTGTAAGTAGTATGTCTCTCGCAAATACTCTAGGGTCGATTGGAGGCGCTGGTTTCGGTGTCCTAGCTGGCATATCACTTCGTTGGATATCGGCAAAGAAAATGATGTCCGCCGGACTTCTGATAGGCTTAAGTGCCATCTGGGGTGCCAGCCTCAGCTCAACACAATCCAGTTTCATCATCTGTTGGACCGTAGGTGCATCAACTCTCCAAGCTACACTTTACTACCACATCAGCATGGCATTAGTTGCGCGAAAGCATAAGAATGACAGAGCAAAGGCTTTCATGATCCTGACTTTAGTCGGGGGGTTTGCAAGTCCTATATTTATCCCCCTAGGCGGGCTCATAGCGTCCCTAAATGACTGGCGGTTTACTATGCAAATCATGTCTCTAGCGGCAGTACTATTTGCTATACCGGGTCTCTTGGCGGCTCCATCACGGCCGCTAGTAATAGAAAATATCAGGCCTGACGCCATAAATAATTCTAAGGAGTCCAATGGGCGCAAACGTGGCATCGAATTACTGCTCAGGAACAGACAACTCATATTCATCACGTTTGTGTTTTCCCTTAGCGGCCTGGTAATCAATGGAATTCAATTTCACCACGTAGCAGCAATTCAAACATTTGGTTTTAGTCTTGCCACCGCAGTCAGTATCTCTAGTGCGCGTGGGTTCTTGTCTCTTCCTGGACGAGCGGCATTGGCATATATGGAAAATCAGCTAGGTACGAAACGAGCACTGAGCTGTGTTTATACGATGACCTTGATTTCGATATTACCATTTCTATTAGAGCCAACCCTTCCTACCATGTGGGCTTTTGGAATTATCGGGGGACTTGGCTTCGGCACCATACTCCCACTCCAAGGATTACTCGCATCTGAATCAATAAGTGATTCCAATTTTGAAGCAAGTCTGGCAGCACAACAAGGCGCCGCATTATTCATTGGCTCATTCGGTGCACTCACATTTGGTGCACTCTATGACCTGACATCGAACTATCAGATTGTTTTCTTGATCGCAGCCGTCATTCAACTATTTGCAATAGTGCTTCTGCAATTTCATTCAAGGCCCGAGAAATGACCGAAGAGTAGTGGCAAAAGTCCTGAAGTCAGAGTCTGGGATCTCATTGAATTATCTCCGACCACTCCCCATCGTTAAAGAGTAGCCGAGCAAACTTTGACCCGTACCCCCTTAATTGTGGTCACAAATTGGTCACAATTCCACAAATTATTTGTGATAACTCATGATAATTACTGATGACGAATACCCTTGTAAATAAAGGGATTTAGAGACATGTAATAACTACAAATAACGGCTCTCAGACACTGGCAGTGTGGAGGTCATGGGTTCGAGCCCCATCGGGTCCACCATAGTTTCCTTATGTATAGCAAGGGTTTCACGTTTCGGTACAAAATGAGAGATATACCGTGAACCCTCTCTGCCGTTAAAGTTTCGATTTATGCCTATATTTCGGGCAAACAAAAAGCCGCCCGTAGGCGGCTAATTGCACGATGTTTACTACCTTTATGCTATGAACTGACTAAGAGCATCAGCCGCATCATCCTGTCCTTTGTCAGTTATATGTCCGTAATATCTATCAGTTATGCCAACACTTTTATGACCCAAGAACTTACTAACATCAGCCATTGGCATACCTGACATAAGCAGAAAAGCAGCACAGGTGTGGGAATTTTCTATTTATGTACCTAAATTAAAGGCTTTTAGCTGCTTTATTAGCTGCCCATTTGCAGCGATCACAGCAGCGAAACAGTCTTGCTACACGCGCCTCTACGTCACGTAAGAATGTTTCAAAAGACGCTACACTCATGCCACCAAGAAGCGAACGGAGAATAGCAATGGTGGTTGAATTCTGGACTATGGGTGGCTGGCGCCCGAATGACACTCCAGCTGGTGATTTCACAGCTGCCGATCAGGCAGTTCGGGCGGAAGAACTCGGTTACGACGGCATCGTCTACGTGGACTCGCAGAACATGGTTTCTGACTGTTACGTCAATATGACCCTCGCGGCCCATGACACAAAGACAATCAAAATCGGTACCGGCGTAACTAATTCGTACACGAGGCACCCTAGTGTCACGGCTTCTGCCATCGCTACGATTCAGGCGCAAAGTGGAGGACGCGCCTACCTTGGCATCGGACGGGGAGACTCGGCCCTGGCACACATCGGCTTAGCTCCTCACTCCGTGGGCGAGTTCGAGCGATATCTCGAACGTCTCCAAGCTTACCTCCGAGGCGACGATGTACCCTTCGACGACCGGGACGTCGATGCCCTTGGATTAGCAGACACACCGGAGATCAGTCGCATCCCATGGATGCAGCAAGCCGGCCCCAAGGTGCCTGTCGACGTGGCCGCCACCGGGCCACGCGTGATTGCAGCGGCAGCGCGTCACGCAGACCGTATAAGCCTAAACGTCGGTGCCGACCCAGAACGGACCCAATGGGGAATGGATGTCGCACGAGAAGCACGTTCCGAAGCAGGCCTAAGCGGAGAACTTCCTTTCACTGCCTATCTCCCGCTCGTAGTCCATAACGACCCAGAGGAGGCGATGCGTATCGGAGGACACCAAGTATCGTTGTTCGCACGATTCTCCAACATGTACGGCACTGTTGTCGGCCCAACTTCCGATCGCTCACGCTCCGTGCTGGGGGACATTCACGATGCGTACGACATGAACGAACACGCACGCCCGGGAAGTGCGCAAGATCAGGCCGCGACCGCAGAGTTTTCACGAGAATTCGGCGTGTTCGGTCCGCCGGATCACTGCGTCGAGAAGTTGTCACGATTGATTGAACTTGGCGTTGACCGCTTCGTTCTTCGCGGCTCGCCACTCGATCCAGCTGATCCAGATTCCATGGCGAGCGAGCGATTTACTCAGGAAGTGATTCGCCAGCTTCGGACGTAGCGATTACAGTGTAAAAGTCGATTTGGAGTGAACTCGATTTGGAATTTGGGAACCGTCGCGAAGAATTTTATGAACCACTGGAGCACCGAAATGTGTTTCACGGCGTTGAATATTGCTGGTTTGACTGGTCACCTGAGAGCGACTCAAAAATGCCAACTGTGTTGTTGGCTCACGCGACAGGCTTTCATGCTAGGTGTTGGGATGAAGTTGCGCGCTATTTACCAAACCATCGAATAATTGCAATTGACTTTAGGGGTCACGGCCGCAGTGGTCGTCCTGAAGATCCCTATTTGTGGGAGCATTTCGGAAATGATTTAATTGCACTCATTGAATATCTAAATCTCGACGAAATCCTTGGTGTTGGTCATTCCATGGGTGGACATTCTGTTGCTTATGCTGCATCGCACATCGAAAGAGAAATCTTTTCGAGTCTTCTCTTGATTGATCCGGCCATACAAAATAAGAAGCCGACTGAAACAAAAAGGGATCCGAAATCCACCCCATTTGTTGCTAAACGAAGAAATTTATGGTCCTCGCCTGATGAATTGGTCGAACGATTTCAAGCGCGAACACCGCACTCCTTATGGGATCCGAAGGTACTTGCTGATTATGCAAGATATGGTCTACTCCCAAACCCTCTTGCTACGGCTGGTAATAGTGATGACCTGTTCGAACTTGCTTGCCCACCTGAAATCGAGGCCTCCGTAGTTTTGGACCCCGCCGCCGCTTGGCTCGGTGACTCGCTAAAAAAAATACTCTCTCCTGTTCGAATAATACGTGCAGCTCCACCACCAGTTGGTTATAAGGGGGGATTTTTATACTCTCCAACTAGTGCCGATCTAGCAAGAGCTTTTGTTAATGCTGAGGATGTTTTTCTTCCGAAGTTCACACATTTTATTCCGATGCAAGATCCTAAACTTGTTGCCCAGCATATTTTTGAGATGTCTTAATTGTTACTAGGGTTACTACGTTAGGTATAAAAGGTAGTAACAGTAGTAGGGAAGTGATTTTGAACACCTGATATCAGTTTTGCTGGTAGCTTATGAACTCAGACCCCTATTATTAGTTAATGCATCGCGCTAAAGCCCAAGCATTTAGTGTTTTTTTATTCATCTTGGCCCTGTCCAGTTGCGTAACGATCAATAACAATGATGGTTCAGTCGAGGCAGCGGAGTCAAATAGCTCAAATCCTGATGCAATTTCAGTTAGCCCAGCTGCTACTCAGGCGTCATCAACCTCAACCGCTCTCACTTCTTCCACTAGCCCTACGGCTACCGCGACTACTACTGATACTCCGGCAACCACCACTCCATCTCCAACTGCAACTCCAGTACCCACTACGTCGTTTCCGTCTCTGGACGTCCGGCCTTTTCAGAATCAAGGAGTGGCTATGCAGTTCTGGGGCAGACAATGGGTGCCTTCGGCTGACGATCCTCTGCGAGCGGAATTTATTGAGTCATTAGATCTTCTAACCGAAATGAATATCAACTACGTCAGCATCCATTTCAATGTACAAATTGGCGAAGGTTGGGGCCCAAATGGAGTAGTCTTTGACCGCAACACAAATGTAACTCTGACGGATGCTCAGGTCTACGACCTGGTTGCACTACTGAAAGAACGAGGGTTCATCGTTAACCTCAAGCTCGGTTTCTGGCACCCCGACCCTAAATTTACTATGGCTGGATACATTCCCAACGACGTGGACCTTTGGTTCACCAATTGGGGCGAAGAGCTTGTGCACTTTGCGACCCTTTCCGAACAGGCTGGAGTAGATGCGTTCGATGTCGCGTACGAGATGGCCAATTTGACCACAGATCAAAAATATACCGCCCAATGGAACACCCTCATAGATGGAGTGGAAGCTGTTTATAACGGTCAGGTCACAGCGAACTTCCTGAATCCTGTAGAGGCACAGGAGGCTGTCTTTCTGAATCGGCTCGATACTGTGATGACTAGCATATTCTATAAACACGTTGCCACCGGGAACAACAATCCAACCGTTGACGAACTTGTTGAAAGCTGGACGGACACCTCCACAGATCTTGATTCGGTCATCGACTTGAACAGGTGGGGCATCTGGGGAATTGATGACTCAATCATGAACGAGATTGAGGCTATCCACACCATAAGCGGCAAGCCCATCATGATAGGCGATATGGGGTTCATCAGTTTAGATGGTGCTGCCAGTAACTGGAATTCTAACTTTGGAATAGAAACCAATCCAGCTTCTAACGATGACCAGGCCGACCAATATGAAGCCTTCTTCCAGGCGGCGAGGCAGTTGGACCGCTCTTGGTTCAAGGGAGTTCTATTTGTGACATGGTTTCCCTTCGATTCCACCAATTCCACGGGTCCTTACGCTGATTCCACCTATCGTACTAATGATATCGGCCCCCGAGGCAGGGCTTTTCGTGGCAAACCAGCAGAACAACTCATCATTGATAAGTTTGGGGGCCGGTAGCCAAAACACAATCGAAGAGAAGTACAAGTTTTGTAGCCGACTGGCCCCCTCTTCTGCCGCAACAGTCCCTTATTTTGCATGGTATTCGGGTGATAGATCCCAGGGTGAATGAATCAGGTGCGGTCGCCGAGTAAAGCTTCTGAGGAACGTCGCAAGGAATGGGCTGACGAGGAAGATGCTAAATAACCCTGGTACTCGCTTAATCGAAACCCTGTAATATAACCACGGAGGATTATGATGCTAGTGGTCACGCTTCTAGGAACTGGATCTCCAATTCCTGACCCTCACCGGGCTGGTCCCGCAACACTTATCCAGGGCGGCAAAGAGAATTATCTTGTTGACGCCGGCAGGGGAGTATTAATGCGACTTGCAGCGGTTGGTGGCTCCATCAATACCATCAGTGCTGTACTGCTTACCCATCTCCACAGTGACCATATCACCGACCTGAACGACATAATCACGTCGTCATGGATACTGAATCGTCCAGGTGATCGAACACAGACTAAGCCCTTGCAAGTGGTTGGACCTCCCGGCACACGAGAGGTCATTGCTGGGATTATCAGTTCTCTCAGTCTCGATATTAGTTACAGAATGGCCCACCACGACGTTTTGACTGGTCCACCAGAGATAAATATCATAGAAATAGAGGACGGCGCGGTAAACCTAGGTGGTCAAGTTCGGATCAGGGTTGCCGCCACAGATCACCGTCCGGTAGAACCCACTATAGGATTTCGTTTTGATTACGAGAAGGAAGCTGTCGTAGTGGCGGGAGACACAGTACCTTGTACAGGATTGGATGAGTTGTGTAAAGGTGCAGACGCTCTTGTACATACAGCGATGCGCAAGGACATCATCGGAAACTTGCCGAATCAGCCTATGGCTCGGGATATCCTTAGCTACCATTCCTCGGTGGAGGAAGCTTCCCAGACAGCAGCACGCGCGGAGATGGATACTCTCATATTGACTCACTACATTCCCACATTTCCGCCAGATGGAGGAGATGATTGGATGAAGATCGCCGCACAACATTTTTCTGGGAGTATTGAACTCGGCAATGATCTGCACCGTGTAGAAATCCACAAGCCATAGGTCTATACGATAGCCGGTATTGTTTAGTCAGAGGTCGTCGGTTCGATCCCGATCGGGTCCACCATAGTTTCCTTATATATAGCAAGGGAAACGGTGATAACACTTCCCCGATCCACGCACTGAAAACCCTAAACGTGTCACAATTTCTTAAAAAAGTTATTGATTTACCTATACAACCAAGACCAGGAGAACCGGCCTACGGGTCGAAGTTTGCGCGTCTCTCTCTTACCGGTGGGGAGTGGTCGTAGATAATTTAATGAGATCCCCGATAGCCCTGATACATGCAGTTATTCACTCGCGGTCAAAGGGATAGGCTAATTTCCCGATTTTGTTTGAATGCGATCCTTGGGTTATGCCTAAACCTAATATCAGCCTTACCTACTATCTCGATACCGACCTTGTCATATCTGTCTAGACCGTCTTCAGGCATGCTCTTTTTGTACGGGTCGAGTAGATCATCCTCATCCTTTGTGAGTAGGCAGAAATTATCCCTGAGCTTTTGAGACAAACCGAACATGTCCCTTATGTTGAATAAGTATTTAAATCTTCCGGGCAGGTCGCTCCAG
>Ga0315328_10001138_pt1 | contig 12178 bp, 13 predicted proteins | sample M120032315metaG_FD_203462 | JGI IMG/M metagenome (GOLD analysis project Ga0315328, IMG submission 203462) | Ammonia-oxidizing marine archaeal communities from Monterey Bay, California, United States - M1 200m 32315 | ecosystem: Environmental > Aquatic > Marine > Intertidal zone | place: USA... | reverse complement strand
TGTAGTTCCATTATGAGAATGGGTATTTTAGTAGCTCAGAACTTTAAAATCTATATCTAAGTTTAATAGTGAAGTTGTCACTCTGAGGATCGTTCCAAGGTCTTTTATATAGTTCATTTAAACTATCCTCCTCATCGTACATAGCAACTTTACCTCCTTTTGTATAAACAACATATAAATAAGCTAAAGGTTGTATTTCGTATCTATATCTAACCTGAAAAGCTAGTTGGCTCACCGTAATTGGCGGAAGAGATGTTTCATAAGGGTTTAGATTTCCCTTAATATCTCCGAGGAATGGCTTTGGATTTCTTGCAGTAAAAGCAACCATCTGGGCTTTCAGTCTTAATTCGTGTTTAGTGCCTTCAAACCATTGAATGCTGGCAGTGGTAGATCTTTGCTTCTTATCGTATGTTGCTAAGAGGTTATCACTTATCCAGTTTAGCCAATTACTTTCTTCAGCATGTCGGTAACTTATTCTGGCAATTAGAGTATCGGTAGGAGAAATGCTTACAGATCCTCTATATGATGAAGTCCATCCTAATTCAGGAGAATACCCATCTCCCTTTTCTCTGTTTGCATATAAAGAGTACCTTAGGAAATTATCTCTAGGTCCATTAAAGTCCATCTCAATACCATAGCCTTTTGGCATGTTTATAAAAGGAGCTAAAGGAGAATTCCTAGTAATTCTGTTTTCCCTCCCATCAGTTCTATAAAAAGTTCCAAATTTGAATTGAGAGCTATTCTTCAGTTGATTATCAACAGAAAACCTAATCGATGAAGGTTCTTTATCAAATGAGGAATCTGATTTAAGAGACCATCCAAATTCATATTGCCTATCTCTAAATAAAGAATTGGAACTGAAATCAGTTTTCTTAATTTGATATCTACCGCCAAACATCAGCCAATCATTCCTAACCAGATACCCCATATCATTAACATTAAGATTTTCATCAAAATAATAAAGACCAAAGCCAAAGTGTCTTGTCTTATCTGGGTCATACCCCAAACCAAAATCAAACCCATATCCATTTTTATCATCTACCTTAGAATTAACCAACAACCCATTTATTCTTAATATTTGAGATGGCCTGTAATCAAAATCAATAGAATTAACTTGTGCCGTTCTATCTAGAACTGGTCTATCTACGTATGTTCCCAGATAACCTATAGTTAAATCATCTTTTTTAGTCCTTAAACGTACTGAATAGAAGTCCTTTCCTGTACTAAATTTTTCGTCAGCCTCCGAAGCGCCCAATAATCCGAAGTCTAAAGATTCACCTTGTTGTGAATACCTCAAAGCATAATCAATATCATTTGCTCCTATCTGATTATTGAGACAACTATCCTTTTGAGCATCTAGAAACTTAGAACAATCATAGTCTGGCGTTCCGCCAATACGTCTAGTATTAATAACATAAAGAAATCTATATGCAGTAACATCAAATAAACCATGGTTTTCTGAAAAGAAAGGCCTCTTATCCGAATAGAAAGTTTCTGTAGCAGAGAAATTGACAACTACGTCATCGCTTTCTACTTGCCCAAAATCAGGATTAAGGGTAGCGTTTAATTGTTTGCTTGAATCAATTTTCCAAAAAATCTCAGCGCCTACTTTATTATCAATTTCTCCATGAATCCTGTCTTCATTAATCGTTAGATAAGGAAAAAAATCTAAGCTTGATACTTGATAGTTGTTAAAGGTGTAATCATTAAAAACGGAAAGGTATATATTTTGATGAGAGCTGCCTTTTATAGTGGCAAGTACTTTTTGGGGTCCTGCCAACATCCTATAAAAGGCCATCCTAACTTTTCTCTTATTACCCGACTGGGCCTTCATTGGCGCCACAGTCCAAGGTATAAACATCTCTGAATACCAAACCCCGTCTTCAATAGTTGCAGCAGAAAGCCAGTCAGCGTCCCAGTCATAACTTCTATCATTTTCATTTTTATAAGTAGCATCTCCAATGGAGCCACTAGAAGAGACAAAAAACTGATAGCCCGTTAATTTATCAGCATCAAAATCTATAGTTACTCCATTCTTATCTGCAATAGATCTTTCATTATCTCTTTGATGACTTTGAGATCGCATACTCTCATTAGACTGATAGTTCTTAAAACCAAGAAAAATTCCTTCATTAGATTCTCGGATAAGAATCACTGTTTTTATATCTTCAACAGGATTAAGTGTATAAGGAAAAACTTCATAGAAAGAAGTAATTTGTCTTGCCTCTTTCCAATCGTCTTCATCTAACTTGCCATCAATAATTATTTCAGCCTGCAATACTAAACCTATTAAGAGAAGACCTTTAATAAAAAAAATATTCAGAAAAATTTTCATTTACTTTACGATTATTGTTATTTTTTCTGACATTAATGGTTTGGAATGAGGGATATGATACATATCACCAAATATAAGTTGTAATTGATGTTCTCCCAAAGGTAAATTAATAAAGGCTTCTGTTTGGCCACCTCCAAAATGCAAATGATTTTTGCTTGCTGGTATTGGTTTAGAGAGATCTAAGTTATTGACGTTAATTAATAAATGATGGTGGCCTGTATTTTCCATAGGCACACCTGCAGGTGCAACTCCCTTGCCAGATAAACCAAACTGAATAAAAACTGGGCTTTTTATAGAGTCCCCGTTTTTTAGATTTATAAAATAAACACCGTCTTCTGAAGCTATGAAATTTGAAAAATGTGTTAAGACAAGTAATGGAACTATATATTTTTTAATCAACTAAATACCCCCCGGAAACATAAAGTAAAGCCTTATTTTTATTATTATTAGTAACTCTAATAACTTCCCCAAAAAAAACTGAATGCGTTGAATAGTCAACTACTCTTGTGCATGAACAAATTATATTTGATACGGAATTAGAATTATAAACTAGCTCAGTTTCATCTACCCAGCCTTCATCTTCAAACCTTGATTCACCTTCTTCAAAATTACTGCAAACGTCAGAAAGCTCTCTTTGTAAATTAGATAGGACATTTATACAAAATTTTGCCTTTTCTTTAATAATATTATGTATTGCGGCTTCTTTATTAATACAGACAATCATAGTAGGAGGACTTAACGATAATGAGGTTACCGAAGTGGCTGTCATGGCATGGCGTTCATCGTTTAGTTTTGCCGAAATAACGTTAACTGTAGAGGTTATACCTCTCATAGCGATTAGGAAATCTTCCTTAGCTTTAAGATTGTGCATTTATGAAATAATAACTATTTAAATATAGTTACTAGTAACTTTAAAAGGAATAATATTAGTCATATGTCTAAAAAACAAGCTACAACTAGAATTATTGGAGGAAGTCTTAAGGGCTCCAAACTTCCTTTTAGAGAGAATAAATCTATAAGGCCAACTGAAAGTAAAACTAAAGAAACGTTATTTAATTGGCTACAAAATGACTTAAAAGGAAAGACTTGTCTGGATATGTTTGCTGGAACAGGGTCGTTAGGGATCGAGGCATTATCTAGAGGGGCAGAAAAAGTTGTTTTCGTGGAGAAACAAAAAAATCAAACTGATTCCTTGCAGGAAAATCTTAAAAGATTAAAGGTGTACAATTTTAGTCACGTCCTAAATGCGAATATTTTTTCTATTGATTTTGATAATTTACCTTATCAATTTGATCTATTGTTTATAGATCCGCCTTTTAGAGAGAACTTAATTAAACGTTCACTGGATTTTGTTAAGTCTAAAAATATACTATCCCCTAAAGCATTAATTTACTTAGAATGTGAAAGAGAATTAGAGTTAAAAGAAATGACTAAAGGTTTAAATTTACTGAAGAAGTCTAAAGGCGGCCAAACACAGTATTACCTATATGAGAGCTAGACTTATTTTAATATCAATAATTATTGCGATTATAGTCTCGCTATTCACTTATGGGAATTTGCATATCTTTCAAGAGACTAGAATAAATTTCCTAAGTAAAGAGATAATTCTTAACTCAGAAATAGTTATATCTTTGATAGTCTTACTAACACTCTTAGTAGTTTTAGTAATAGGATTGACTGATAAACTCCTTTTTACAAGGCAGCCGAAGAAAATGAATAAAAGAAAGGAAGAAAAATAATTACTTCCTTTTCATGGACTCAAAAAATTCAGCATTAGTCTTGTAATCTTTGAGTTTATCAAGAACCCACTCCATGGCAGCGGTGTCGTCCATCTCATTAAGCAACTTCCTCAAAACAGTTATATTTCTCAATTCAAGATCACTGGTAAGTAGATCTTCTCTTCTTGTTCCTGTTTTCCTTATATTGATTGCAGGAAAGACTCTTTTTTCAGCAATCTTTCTATCCAGATTAACTTCGGAATTACCTGTTCCTTTGAACTCTTCAAAGATTACTTCATCCATTCTAGACCCTGTATCTATCAACGCAGTTGCTATTATGGTTAGACTGCCTCCACCTTCTATATTCCTTGCCGCTCCAAAAAATCTTTTTGGTTTCTGCAAAGCATTGGCATCAACACCACCAGTTAATATTTTTCCAGACGCCGCTTGAGTTGAATTATATGCCCTTGCCAATCTTGTAATTGAATCAAGAAGAATAACAACATCGTGTTTATGCTCAACCAATCTTCTAGCTTTATTTATAGCCATATCAGCTACTTGTACGTGCCTAGTAGGAGCTTCATCGAATGTACTAGCTATAACTTCTCCTTTTACGGACCTTTTCATTTCTGTAACTTCTTCTGGTCTTTCATCAACCAAAAGCACCATGATTTTACATTCAGGATTATTTCTCTCTATTGAATGGGCAATACTCTGAAGTAGTAAAGTTTTTCCTGCTTTTGGCGGGGAAACTATTAAAGATCTTTGCCCTTTACCGGTAGGAGCAGTTAAGTCTATAACTCTTGAAGAAAGATCCTCGGTGCTTCCCGTTCCTAATTCAAAAAACATTCTTTCGTCAGGGAATAAGGGCGTTAAATTTTCAAAGGAAGGCTTATTTTTAGTTTTATCAGGCTCTTCAAAATTAATTTGTTCTATCTTTAAAATAGCAAAATATCTTTCTCCATCTTTCGGTGATCTAATCTTTCCTTGGATAGTATCACCTGTTCTTAAGCCAAATCTTCTTATTTGACTAGGAGAAACGTAAATATCATCTGGGCCTGCTAAATATGAAGAATCTGGCGATCTTAAGAAACCAAAACCATCTTGAAGAATTTCCAATACGCCCTCACCTTCAATGTCTTCTCCATTCTTGGCCTTACTCTTAAGTATTCCAAATACAATGTCCTGCCTCTTTGCTCTGGAAGCATTTTCTATGCCGCATTCCTCTCCCAACTCTATGAGTTGTTCAACTGGCATTTTTTTAAGTTCTGTTAATTGCATAAATTATCCGGATGCAGAAAAAAAGGGGTTTTTTTGAAAAAAGGTTTTCGAGACAGATTTAATCTATCACCCTTGTATAAGAGAGTCTAGCTTTTTCTATAAATTAGATTCTATAAATTCTGTTAATTGGGTTTTACTTAAAGCACCTACTTGTTGTGCTACTAACTCTCCTCCCTTAAAGATTGCAAGGGTAGGAATGCTCATTACGTTTTGTTGTACAGCTGAAGCCTGATTGCTATCTACATCTAATTTTCCTACTTTAAGTTGATCAGAAAATTCTATCGCAATCTCCTCCACTATAGGACCAACCATCTTACATGGGCCACACCAAGTTGCCCAATAATCTACCAAAACTGGCTTTTCTGAGGAGTTGACCTCGCTTTCAAAATTGTCATCAGTTAAAGTGACAACGTTCATAGTTCCTCCTTGGAAATGTTGATTTGAAAAAATCTTGAAAGTTTCATCTTATAAGCATTATTATTGGGTTTATCTTATTTTTTTTCAACTAACTTTGTTAAATTAATTTTTGGTAGTTACTGCCCCTTGCGAGGCTGAAGTCACTAATGATCTATATTTCCCTAAAACACCTGTTTCTTGATTCTTTTTGGGACACTCCCAAGATTCTTTTCTTTTTTTCATCTCTTTTTCTGAAACAGCAATATTGATTTGGTTAGAACTTGCGTCAATATTTATAGAATCTCCTTCCCTAACCAATGCTAAAGGTCCTCCTTCATAGGCTTCAGGAGAAATATGGCCAACCACAAATCCATGGGTACCGCCAGAAAATCTTCCATCTGTTAAAAATGCAACTTTATCTCCTAATCCTTTTCCCATGATCGCGGATGTGGGCCCTAGCATTTCTCTCATACCCGGTCCTCCCTTAGGCCCTTCGTATCTAATTATCAATACATCACCTTCATTTACGTTGCCTTTCATTATCCCTTCCATAGCAGTTTCTTCAGAATCAAATACTCTTGCTTTTCCTTCAAATGTCAGTCCTTCTTTACCGGAGATCTTTGCAACAGCTCCTTCAGGGGCCAAATTGCCATAAAGAATTCTTAAATGACTATCTTTCTTAATCGGATTATCAAAATCTTTAACTATTTTTTGATCTTCAGGATAATTCTTTGAATCACTAAGATTTTCTTCTAGGGTTTTACCCGTAACTGTCATCTGATCTCCATACAGAAGCTCCTTCTCAAGCATCTTCCTCATAAGAGGAACAATGCCTCCAATTTCAATTAACTCAGACATCAAATAATTCCCGCTAGGTTTTAAATCTGCAAGTACTGGTGTTCTTTTACCTAGCCTCTCAAAGTCATCTAGAGAAAGATCCACTTTGGCTTCATGGGCAATAGCTATTAAATGCAATACAGCATTCGTAGATCCGCCAAGCGCAATCACCATAGATATTGCATTTTCAAAAGCTTCTTTTGTCATAATATCTCTAGGCTTCAGGTCAAGATTAATTAAGTTACTTACTGCCTTTCCTGCCTCCATGGAATCTTGTAGTTTTGTTTTAGAAGTAGCTTCTTGTGCAGAACTATTTGGTAAACTCATACCCATAGCTTCTATTGCTGAAGCCATAGTATTTGCCGTGTACATACCTCCACAAGAACCCGGACCAGGAATTGCACTTGATTCAATCTCCAATAATTCTATGTCAGAAATATTCCCTTCCGAATGTTTCCCAACGGCCTCGAAAACAGATATTACATCCGTTCTTCCTTTCCCTGGTTTTATACTACCCCCGTAAACAAAAACTGAAGGTCTATTTAGTCTAGCCATGGCCATTAAACAAGCTGGCATATTCTTATCGCAACCTCCTATGGTCACTAAGCCGTCAAATCCTTGACCGCCCACTACAGTTTCAATTGAATCGGCTATAACTTCACGAGAAACTAACGAAAATCTCATGCCTTGAGTTCCCATAGAGATCCCATCAGAAACAGTTATTGTGTTAAATATTACTGCTTTAGAACCTGATTCATTTACACCCTTAACAGTTGAATCTGCCAATTTATCAATATGCATATTACAAGGCGTGACCATGCTCCAAGTTGAAGCAACCCCAACTTGCGGTTTATTAAAATCTTCATTTTTAAAACCTACAGCTCTTAACATAGCCCTTGAAGGAGCTTGCTCTACACCGTCGACTATCTTCGAAGAATGTTTTCTATTGTCGTTAGACATCGTTTAATTATAAGTCAGAAACTCCGAATACAATATTTTATGCAATAGAAGCAGCTAAAAGTTCTTTGGTGTATTCGTGTTTTGGGTCTTCAAAAATTTCTTCAGAAGAGCCGCATTCAACAATTTCCCCGTCTTTCATGACGTATACCTGATCTGAAAGGAATCTAATAACTCTTAGATCATGACTAATACATAAATAAGCTAATCCAAGTTTACTTTGCAAGTCCTTCAGTAGATTTAATATCTGCATTTGGATTGAAACATCCAAAGCAGAGGTAGGCTCGTCCAAAAGGATTAGTTTGGGTCTAAGTATTATTGCTCTTGCTATCGCAACTCTTTGGCGCTGACCTCCAGAAAGTTCGTGAGGAAATCTAGAATAAGAACTTTCATCTAATTCAACATCTTTTAATGCGCTTACTATCTTAAGAATTCTATCTTTCTTAGATAATTCAGGCTCGTGAACCTTCAATCCCTCTCCCACTACCTCCCCAATAGTCATTCTAGGAGACAGAGAACCAAAAGGGTCTTGAAACACTATTTGAAAATCTTTTTTAAAGTCCCTCATACTTTTTAGGTCTAAATTCTTAATATCTATACCATCAAATTCTATTGTTCCGTCCGCATCTTCTATTCCTAACAAAGCCCTAGCTAGAGAGGATTTTCCTGAACCAGACTCTCCAACTAAACCTGTCGTTGCACCTTTGAATATCTTTATATCAACCTTCTTAACTGCATTAAGAAATTCTTTAGGTTTTCCAAAAAGACTTCTTGAAACTACGTAATTTATATTTACTTGACCTGCATCAAGTAAAATTTCCTCCTCTTCATTAAGTATTTCTTTTTTTTCTGGAATTGAATCCAATAATTGCTTTGTGTAAGCATGGCTTGGGTTAGAGAAAATCTCTTCAACTGATCCAGCTTCAATTATTTCACCTTCTTTCATTACACACACATTATCTGAGAACTTTTTTACTATATTTAAATCATGAGTTATGAAAAGAATAGACATATTAAATTCTTCTTGCAGTTCGGTTAATAATTCTAAAAGGGTTTTTTCCACGGTTACGTCCAAAGCAGTTGTTGGTTCATCAGCTATTAACAACTCGGGTTCGTTTGCTAAAGCCATAGCAATCATAACTCTTTGCCTTTGACCTCCTGAAAGCTGGTGAGGATATGAAATGACCTTTTTTTTGGGTTCAGGAATTTTTACCCTTTCAAGGAGCTCTATGGTTCGTTCTCTAGCCTGCTTGGAATTCAAACCTCCATGTATTTTTAATGTTTCATCAATTTGATCTCCTACTCTTTGGTAGGGGTTTAGAGAAGTCATTGGTTCTTGAAAAATCATTGATATTCTGTTCCCTCTTAATGAGGTGATAAACCTTTTGGAGCTTCCAATAATTTCTTTTCCTTCAAACTTAATTGAAGAATCCTGATTATGACTGGCAGAACCTTCAGGTAAGAGCTGCAGAACAGAAAGAGCCGTTACTGACTTCCCAGATCCAGATTCACCTACAAGAGAAAGTGTCTTGCCTTTTCCAATTCCAAAGGAAATGTTATTTACAGCAACAAAAGAATCATCTTTCGAAGAAAATTCTACGGATAAATTCTGAACATCTAGTAAATTATTGTTCATTTGTTAGGACCTCTAAGGAAAAAGGAAACTCTACTCCAGTATTAGACGAGAAGGTACACATTAGAACACTTTCTTTAAATTCTTTTAACCCAGAAAACATTACATGCTTTCCTCCGGGCATAAAATTTACGTGTGCTCCTGGATCAACAACAAACATTTCTAACTTCTTCATTTTCATCACGCCTTCTGAGTCTACAATAGTTTCATGAAGACTAGCTTTTACTTTTCTGCATTCTATAGAACTAATGACTATTTTTTTAGTTTGATTGTTTTCTAATTTTAAATAGCCTGCAGCCATTTCGGCACCTTTTAATGGAAGGTATAAGTGTGCATCCTTTATAATAATGCCAGGTTTATTAATATCATTACAACCAGGCATTAATAAACAATACATAAAAATGCAAAATATATTTAAAAATTTATTCTTAATATTTAGTTTTATCATCTATTTTTCTTACTTCATGTATGCAGATTCCTTGCCTAATACTTCTATCCAAGAGATTTTAAAAGGTCCTCAAGATATTTTACCGGCCGATGAATCTTTTAAATTCTCTGCATTTCAAAAGGAAGACAGAATCATACTGACATGGGAGTTGAAAGAAAACTGCTTTCTGTATAAAGATAAATTTCAAATTAATACTCTTCCAGAGGATATTCTAGAAATAAACACTTTGGAAGTTCCTGTGCTTACATCAGATGAGTATTTTGGCGAAGTGGAAGTTTTTTACGAAAAAATTACAAAGTCTTTTGCTCTTAATCCTTTATTAAAAAAAATTACAGTGAAATATCAAGGCTGCAATGCAAAAGGGTTTTGTTACCCTTTAATCACTAAACAATTAATTTTAAAAGATGGTGAAATTTTTATTAATAAGGAAACTTAAAGGTATCAATAAGGTCTAAAATTATTTAAAATTCTATAAATTCTTAAAAAAAGCGCTAAAAATGTCTAAATTCATGCTACTTAATGGACCGAATCTGAACCTCTTGGGTACCAGAGAACCTGAAATATATGGTTCCGTAACCTTGGAAGAGATTGAAAAGAAGCTAGATTCGAAAGCATCTGCGAGCGGGCAAGAACTGATATGTTATCAAAGTAATGCCGAGCATGACTTAGTGGAGCAAATCCACCTTGCAAGAAAAGAGGACGTAAAATGCATAGTATTTAATCCTGGAGCCTTTACTCACAGCAGTATAGCGATTAGAGATGCTCTCTCTGGAGTTGGCATACCTTTCATAGAAGTGCACATTTCTAATATCTATAGCAGAGAGGATTTCCGACAGAAATCTTTTTTATCAGATATTGCTGAGGGGGTTATATCAGGTTTAGGTGTAGAAGGTTATGAATTAGCATTAGACTCAGGAATCAAGAAATACTCTTAAATACGAGGTAAGAAATGGACATAAGAAAAGTCAAAAAATTAATAGAAATGTTAGAAAATTCTAATCTTGAAGAAATTGAGATTCAAGAAGGGGAAGAGTCTGTTAGGCTGGTAAAAACTAATGGAAATATAAGTAATATTTCATCCACTCAATCTATAGCAGTTCCTCAAACTTCTACTACAATCGCTCCTCAAGAAGAGAATCAATCTGAAGAGGTAACCCAAGAAACAAAAGAAGGGAATTTTATTACGTCGCCTATGGTAGGAACCTTTTATGCCTCAGCTTCTCCAGGTACAAAACCTTTTATTAATGTAGGAGATTTAGTAGCTGAGGGAGATGTTGTGTGCATCGTTGAAGCGATGAAAATGATGAATGAAATTAAATCAGAATTTTCTGGCAAAGTTGTCTCTATAAAAGTAGAAAATTCAGAACCCGTGGAGTACGGACAAGCTCTATTTGAAATCGCTGAATAAATGATTAATAAACTATTAATTGCTAATAGAGGCGAAATAGCTCTACGCATTTTAAGGGCTGCAAAGGAACTAAAAATTCCAACAGTTGCAGCTTATTCCGAAGCAGATAAAGATCTCATGCACGTTAAAATGGCTGATGAATCGATATGCATTGGTCCTGCAGATTCTTCTCAAAGCTATCTAAATATTCCAGCGATTATTAGTGCCATGGAGTTATCTGGTTCTGATGGAGTGCATCCTGGATATGGCTTCTTATCTGAAAATCCAGATTTTGCAGAAAAGGTTGAAAAAAGTGGATTTGATTTTGTTGGTCCTCCAGCTTCTGTGATAAGAATGATGGGAAATAAGGTTTCTGCGAAAGATTTTGCTTTAGAGGCTGGTTTGCCAATAGTACCAGGATCTACAGGTCCGATTGAAGAAGATACGCATAAAAAAGCTGAAGAAATTGGCTACCCTATAATCATTAAAGCCGCTTCTGGTGGAGGTGGAAGAGGAATGAGAGTAGTGAACTCTAAGGAAGACTTAGAAAGTGCAATAGAACTAACTCAACAAGAATCAACAATAGCCTTCGGAGATTCAACCGTGTACATGGAAAAATTCCTTGAAAACCCAAGACACATAGAAGTTCAAGTATTGGCTGATAGGAAAGGTAACGTATTGCACCTTGGAGATAGAGACTGCTCATTACAAAGAAGACACCAAAAAGTTATTGAAGAAGCTCCAGCGATTGGTATAGATGATGAAAAAAGAGAAGAAATTTACGCCAAGTGCATAAATGCATGTAAGAAGATGAATTATGAAAGCGCAGGAACATTTGAATTCCTTTATGAGAATAATAATTTTTACTTTATTGAAATGAATACAAGAATCCAGGTAGAACATCCTGTAACGGAAAGTGTTACTGGATTAGATCTGGTTAAGCTCCAACTGAGAATAGCAAGAGATGAGACTTTGTCTGTAAAGCAAGAAGATATAGTCATGAAAGGACATGCTATTGAATGCAGAATAAACGCTGAAAACTCTGAAACTTTTATTCCCTCTCCTGGAAAAATAATTGAATACCATGCCCCAGGTGGAATAGGTGTCAGAATGGACTCACATTTATACAAAGATTACGTTGTTCCTCCTTATTATGATTCATTAATTGCGAAAGTTATCTGTAGAG
>Ga0315328_10001133_pt1 | contig 12188 bp, 7 predicted proteins | sample M120032315metaG_FD_203462 | JGI IMG/M metagenome (GOLD analysis project Ga0315328, IMG submission 203462) | Ammonia-oxidizing marine archaeal communities from Monterey Bay, California, United States - M1 200m 32315 | ecosystem: Environmental > Aquatic > Marine > Intertidal zone | place: USA... | reverse complement strand
AAGTATTTTGTGCAGGTACTGCCGCAATAATATCACCAATAGGATCAATAAAATATAACAATAAAGAACACCTATTTTCAAATGGAGATGTAGGGCCAATTACAAGAGAACTATACGATATTTTAACAGGTATACAATATGGTAATGATAAGGACCCATTTGACTGGATAATAGAACTATAACGTGATTTATACCCCTAGACAATACTTTAGATAGCATGAAAACACTCATATATGAATTATCTGGCAAAATCCAAACAAGAAAGGCTAAAATTGGTATAATCGGAATGGGCTATGTCGGAATACCCTTAGGATTGGAATTTGAAAAAGCTGGATTTACTATAATCGGATTTGATAAAGATAAAAAACGTGTTGATGATATTAACAATGGAAAACAAGTGATGAAGCATATCTCTTCTAATTTAATGTCTGAATTTATTAAATCTAATAGAGCAACTGCTACAACTGATTTTACTAAAATTCAAGAAGCTGACTGCCTGATTCTATGTGTCCCAACGCCTCTTGATGAACATGAACAACCTGATATGAGTTATGTTGAAAGTGCAACTAATGAAATCTCAAAGAATATCTCTAAAGGACAGTTGATTGTTCTGGAATCTACTACATATCCTGGAACTACTCGAGAGATTGTTATGCCATTATTAGAACAATCTAATTTGAAGGCTGGAAAAGATTTCTTTTTAGCATATTCGCCAGAAAGAGAAGACCCAGGAAATAAAGAATTTAGTGTGTCAAAAATACCTAAAGTAATAGGAGGATATACTAATAATTGTTTACAAATGACCTGTGAACTTTATGATACAATTGTATCTGAAACCGTAAAAGTGAGCTCTATGGAAACTGCTGAATCTACAAAACTCATGGAAAATATATTCAGAGCAGTCAATATTGCAATGGTCAATGAATTAAAACTAGTTTTCGACAGAATGGGAGTAAATATTTGGGAAGTAATTGATGCTGCTAAAACAAAACCTTTCGGATTCATGCCATTTTATCCTGGACCTGGTATGGGAGGTCATTGTATACCCATTGATCCTTTTTATCTATCTTGGAAAGCTAAAGAATTCAATACCGAAGCGAAATTTATTGAACTAGCTGGTGAAATTAATCGGAAAATGACCGAGAATATAGCTCACAGAGTAGGTAAAGCCTTGAATGATGATAAAAAGAGTATTAGAGAAAGTAAGATACTTATAATTGGATTGGCATACAAAAAAGACATAGATGATATAAGAGAGTCTCCTGCGATTAAAATCATGGATTTATTGAAGTACAAAGGTGCAAAGATAGACTACCATGATCCCTTTGTAAATGAATTTAGAAACTTGCGAAGTATAGATCTAACTACAAAAAATATTCAGAAATATGACTCATTAATAATTACTACAGATCATAGTGAAATAGACTATGAAATGATTGGAAAACATGCCTCATTAGTGGTAGACACAAGAAATATCATGTCATCTGTTAAAAAACCAAAATCTAGAATTGTAATGGCCTGAGAATGAATAGGCATCAAATTATACGAGATAAAATCATAAAAAAATATAGTATTTTAGTAGATGATGAAAAAAAATTTGCGAAGTCTATTAACTTACCTTTGAAACAATCTTTCAGAGTTAATACATTAAAAGAAGAAAAAGAACGTGTTTTAAATAAACTAAAAGAGTATGATCCTAAAATAAGAACCACCGAGTGGAATGATAATGCACATGTCTCTGAATTAGATAATTTGGGAAGTAGCCTAGAACATTTTGTCGGCCACATCTATATCCAAGAACTAACTTCAATGATTCCTCCATTAGTAGTCAAAGATTTAATCAAAAATACTAGTATCATCGATTGTTGTGCTGCACCGGGTTCTAAGACAACACAAATGGCTGCAATGATGGAAAATAAAGGACATATAATTGCAAATGATGCCAGACATGCTCGATTGAAATCACTTAGAGGGAACTTAGATCGGCTTGGAGTTACAAATACTTCAGTAACATTAAGAGATTTTAAATCATTTCCAAATACAAAAGCAGATTTATATTTTGTTGATGCTCCATGTAGTTCTGAAGGGACTATTCGCAAAAAAAAAAGTGTAGCCCGGACTTGGAGAGAAAAAGATTACCTCCGATTTAATAAACTTCAAAAAGGATTATTGGGAAAAGCATGTGAAATGGCGCCTTCAGGAAGTTCGGTTGTGTATTCTACCTGTACTTTTTCACCAGATGAAAATGAAAAAGTAGTAAGTGATATATTAGACAAATATAATATGAAAATGAAAAAAATAGATATAAAAAAACTGAAAAGTGAGTCTGGAATTACTAAATGGAATAATGAAAAATATAACTCTGAAGTCGAAAAATGCATGAGAGTGTGGCCTCACCATAATGATACTGATGCTTTTTTCATAGCGAGAATGGAAAAATGTTAAAACCTCTAGTAAAAGAAAAGAAAGAGCTAATTCAAGAGTATTGCGTTAAACGGTTTGGTATGGACTCCGATATTTGGAACAATTACAAATGGTATGCAGGATCTAAAAATAAAATATACCTTGCGAATACTTTAGATATTGAAAGAATAATTCCTGAGAGTAAAGGCATTTGTATTTTCAGACTTGATAAAAGTCCAAAACCAACAACCAATTTCCTCCAGTTATTTGGAAAATATATATCAAAAAATTATATTGAAATTAATAATAAAAATACTATCAAATATTGTAAAGGAGATGATTTAATCTTAGAAAGTAATAAGGCAATCGTCCCGGGGTTTGTTCTAATAACTAATAATAAAAGATTTTTAGGATGCGGACATTGGAATGGTAAATTGCTTAAGAATCAACTTCCAAAATCTAAATTTTGTAATATAAATTTTCTTTAAGAACAGGCATACTGCTTAATTATTGGCTTTTATACGGTTAAACATGGGTCAAATGACCTTCGATTTCGAAGCTGATGATAATACTCCTGTAGAACCTCAGAAAGAGGTTGAAAAAATAGAAGATAATGATAAAAAAGAAATCACGGAAAAAACGACACCTGAAAAAGAAAAGAAAGATAATACCGATAAGAAAGATATAAATGTGAAAACTAAGAAAGAAAAAAAAGAACGTAAAAAAAAGGGTCAACCCAAAACTAAGGCCCACCAACTTGCAAAAGAACAAAGAGATATTCCCGTTTCAGAATTCTTTGAACAAAACAGACATATTTTAGGATTTGACAATCCTACGCATTCATTAATTACAGCTGTTAAAGAAGGTGTAGACAATAGTTTGGATGCATGTGAACAAGCTGGTTTTCTACCTGAATTAAAAATAGAAATTGGTAATTTGGGAAAGGATGAATTGAGTATTGCTATTGAGGATAATGGACCTGGAATTGTTGAAGAAAATGTGCCAAATGTTTTTGGAAGACTTTTGTACGGTTCTCGGTTTGGAAGTGGAAAACAATCTCGTGGACAACAAGGCATTGGAATCTCAGCAGCTATAATGTATGGCCAATTAACAACAGGTCGATCTGCAATTATCAGTACAAGAATATCTAAAGAGCATTTAGCAAATCGAATAACTATGAAGCTTGATACAAGAAATAATCGAGGCAATATTGAGCGAACTGAAGATTTTGTTTGGAAAAATGATACAGAAGAACCTGATGAAGACGGAATTTATCCTGAAAAATATCATGGAACTAGAGTAGAATTTGCAATAAAGGGAAGATATCGTGAAGCTAGACCTTCTGTTTTAGAATATATCAAATCTACGGCTATTGTCAATCCACATGCTAAAATAATTTTTAAAAATCCAGATGGAAAAAATTTCTTATTTGATAGAGGAAGTCATGAACTTCCAAAATTACCAACGGAGGGAGTCAAACCTCATCCACATGGCGTTGAATTAGGGCAGTTGATGCGTATGGCACACCATAGCTCAGAGCATCAAATGGGGAATTTTCTCCGCAAAGATTTCTCATCAATGGGAGCTAAGAGTATACAAGATGTTTTGAGAAAAGCAAGATTAACTAAAGTAGTCAGACCTCAAGATACAACGCGTGTTGAAGCTAAAAAGTTAATAGAAGCATTCAAAACTACATCGATAAGAACTCCTACAAGTGGAGTATTGGTACCTATCGGACCTAAATTAATAAAACTAGGATTAAAACAAGTTTTAGAAAAATATAGACCTGATTTTTACACATTACCTATTAGCAGAACTCCATCTGTTTTTTCAGGCACTCCTTTTTTAGTTGAAGTTGGAATGGTTTATGGAGGAAACTTACCAAAAGATCAACCAGTACAAGTTCTAAGATTTGCAAATAGAGTTCCTTTGCTTTATCAGGCAGGAGGTTGCGCCATTACTAAAGCTATTCAGAGTATTAATTGGAGACTTTACGGACTTGACCAAAAAGGTGGAAAAGGCACTCCAAGTGGTCCTGCTATTATACTCGTTCATGTGGCTTCAACAAATATACCCTTCACATCTGAAGCAAAAGAAGCAATTGCAGACATAAAAGAAATTAAAAAAGAAATTAAACTAGCGTTACGAAATAATGCTAAAACACTTTCAAAGCACCTTAAGAAACAAAAGAAACGAGCTAAAGTTAGTGAAAAATTTGATTTAGTCCAAAAAGTTTTACCAGCTATTGCTGAAAAAACATCAAGTGTTGTAGGTAAGCCGGTGCCTAATCTAGACAAAATAGTAGCAGCCATAATGGATGTTGTTTGGATTGAAGAAAAAATAGAATTTGAGAATGAACAAATTGAAATCGAAATTGAAATCATTAATTATCGTTTAAGATCTGCTAATTTCAAATTAAGAGTTGAAGTTCCAGGTCATGAAATTACTGAAGCGGTACCAAGGCCTGGGAAAAGAGAAGGAAACCATGTTATTTGGTCAGTAGGTTTACCGACTACTGAATCTGCAAAATATAAATTTCTAGTACCGCAAGGAAATAGAAGTAGTTTTGAAGGGTTAGAAATATGGGTAGAAGGCATTGATTCCACAAACATTATTGGAGCTGAAAAATGGACCGGAGTTATTGACCCTGGAATAAATGAAGCTATAGAAGCTGAAAAACAGGGACTTGTATAAATATGAAATTGCCAGATGGCATTCGGAAAAAAAGATCGTTCTTAGAAATTAAAGAAAGAAATAATTGGATTTCTTGGAATCCTTACCATTCGAAATTATCTGCATATTTGTTAGCTAAAGGGAAATATTGGCCATTTACCAAAAAAAGTATTGTTTTATACCTTGGAGCTGCTGAAGGAAATACAATACGCTTTCTTAGTAATATTTGTTCTGAAGGTCGATTAATTGGTGTAGATATTTCACCAACTTCAATGGCTGAATTACTTCTATTAGCTGAAGAAAAAAACAATATTATCCCATTTCTAGGGGATGCACATTTCCCAAAACATTACCATCCACATACTAATTCTCCAAATATAATATATCAAGATATTGCACAGGGTGATCAATTAGATATTTTTATAAGAAATTATGATTATTTTAAACCTAAATGTGGATTTCTTATGCTTAAGTCAAAATCAATCAAAGGTGATGATAATTATATTATTAAGCAATACAATGATAATTTGAAATCAAAATTTGATATTGTAGAATGTATTAATATTTCAAAATGGGCTAAGGGCCATAGAGCCTATTATGTCCAATAATGGAGCCATCGGTGGGAATCGAACCCACGACCTGCGCCTTACCAAGGCACCGCTATACCCCTTAGCCACGATGGCTCAAAAATGCGACTGAAGGGGGCTAAAAAGAGTTTAGCACATTTGTAGTGTTCTAACCCATAACCTATTACACCCTACGCTATTCTGTAGCAAACGGTTAATCAAAAAACATGGTAACATACATATCTAATAGAAAAACCAAAGAAGAAGTTCTAGATGGTTTTGAACCTTTAATCAGTACTTGGTTTAATAATAAATTTGATGATTTGACGCCGCCACAAGCAATGGCTGTGCCATTGATAGATAATAATGAAAATGTTCTTGTTTCAAGTCCAACTGGAACTGGTAAAACCTTAACTGCATTTTTAAGTATTCTAAATAATTTTCTTAAAATTCATCGTGAAGGTAATTTTGAAGACGGCGTTCATGCCATTTATATTTCACCACTGAAAGCTCTAGCAAATGATATTGATAGAAATTTAAAACAGCCGCTGGATGAAATGATGGTACTGGCTGAAGAACTAAACATAGACGTTCCTGAAATTAAAGTAGCAGTTCGATCTGGCGATACATCACTTAAGGAAAGAGCAAGAATGGTTAGGAAACCTCCTCATATCCTAATTACTACTCCTGAGAGTTTAGGATTATTATTATCTTCTAAAAAATTTAGAGATCATTTTAGAAAAACAAGATATATTATCCTCGATGAGATACATGACTTAGCAAATAATAAAAGAGGAACTCATCTATCTCTTTCTGTTGAAAGATTAGCTCAAATTATAGATCATGAGCCTGTAAGAATCGGTTTATCTGCAACACAAGCTCCAATTGAAGATATTGCTGGGTTTCTGGGAGGATATAGTAAAGGTAAACCAAGACATGTAAATATTGTAGATGTTAAAGAAAGAAAACATCTAGACTTGAAAGTTCTTTGTCCTGTTGATGATCTTACTTTGCATTCTACTGAAGTCATTAATTCAAAAATGTATGATTTGCTTGTAGATTTAATTCAGGATCACCGTACTACCTTAATTTTTACAAATACAAGGGCTGGAACTGAATCTATTTCTTTACAACTTAAAGAAAGAGGTATCGAAAAATTAGCTGCACATCACGGCTCTCTATCAAAAGAAATGAGATTTGATGTAGAGAAAAAATTAAAAAAAGGAGAAATGGATGTCGTAATTTCTTCAACAAGTCTTGAACTAGGAATAGACATTGGGTATGTTGACTTAGTTGTTCAAATTGGTTCACCTAAATCTATTGCAAAAGGATTGCAACGCATAGGAAGAGCAGGGCATGCTTTGAGAGCCATATCAAAAGGTAGACTTGTTGTCTTTGATTCTGATGACTTAATTGAATGTGCGGTTTTAGTTAAATCTGCATATGAAGGTGAAATTGATCGTGTTTCAATACCTGAAAAAGCTACCGATGTTTTAGCTCAATCCATAATTGGAATGTCGTTAGATAGAACATGGAATGTTGAAGAAATGTATCGTCTTGTAATTTCAGCATATCCTTATCGGGACTTATCTAAAAACGAATTTTTAGAAATATTAGATTTCTTGGGAGGAGATGCACTTGAAAAACATGGTGTTTATCCTAAAATATGGTATGATAAAACTGGCAATGAAATTGGGATAAAAAGAGGTTCACGACAAATTTATAACATGAATATTGGCACTATTCCACAAGAAATAAACTATGCAGTAGTTCTTGAAGGGAGAGGTGCTCAGCTGGGGAATTTATCGGAAAAATTTGTTGAAAACTTAAGTAAAAATGACATCTTTGTTCTTGGTGGAAGAACCTACCAATTTTTGGAATCGAATCGCTCAACAGTTGTTGTAAAAGATGGTCTTGGAAGAAAACCTACAGTACCTTCTTGGTCTGGTGAAATGCTGCCACGATCTTTTGATTTGTCTGAAGCTGTTGGAAGGTTTAGAGGAGAAGTTGAAGAAAAATTAAAGCTAACTGAAGATGAAATTTATAATTGGCTTGGAGATGAATTTAAATTGGACAAAGGTGCTGCCAGAACCATTATCTCTCATTTGGATGAACAAAAGAAGATCTGTGGATTTATACCTTCTGATAAACGTCTTATGGTTGAGGGATATGTGGATAATAGAGGAAGAAGTGGAGCCATATTCCATTTCCCCTTTGGTAGAAGAGTTAATGATGCCTTAGCAAGAGCATTTGCATTTCAACTTGGTAAAGAAATTGGAGGAAGTGTTCGAATTTCATTGAGTGATGATGCATTTTTACTAACATTCCCCACTAGGTTAGCGATTGAAGGGCTTGCTGACAGATTAATGCCAAAAAATTTGGAGCCATTGCTACGGAAATCTATTACTAATACTGAGATTTTTGCACAAAGATTCAGACATTGTGCTAATCGTTCATTTATGGTTTTACGTAATTATAAAGGTAGAGAGATATCATTACCAAGACAACAATTAAGAACTGCCCAAGTTTTAGAAGCTATTAACGAAGTAGGTACTTTCCCTATGTTAGAAGAAGCATATCGTGAGGTTTTACATGACGCTTTTGATTTGAAAAATGCTCAAGTTATAATAGACGACATAGGAAATCAAAAAAGAAAAATTGACTACAGAACTTATTCACCTGTTCCTTCACCATTATCTCATAGTCTGATTCTATCTGGGCTTAGCGATATTGTTCTAATGGAAGATCGATCTGCTCTATTAAGAGAATTACATTCTCAAGTATTAGGAAGAGTTCTGGAAGAAGGAGGTGGAGATAAACCTAGATTTGAGAAAGACTTAATAGAAGGATACTTCAATGAAAAAAGACCAATTATTGGAAGTAATGAAGGTATAATTCAAGCAATAAATCAAATCGGTGGTATTTACTTACTAAGCGATCAAGAAAAATCAATCTATCGTATGTCTGATATGCCTATTGCCGAAATACAAGAACTATGTAACTATATGATTGAAGAAAACATTGTAGAATCAGTATGGAATGGAAATAAAGATTCATTATTTGTTGTACCTGCATTCGTTCCATATTATAAGGCAATTTATGGTATTGATGAAAAATTATCAAAAGAAGCTAAGAAAGTATATGATAAGTTGAAAAAAGTAAAAGATGTTAAATCCAAAAAGATTTGTGAAGAATTAGAGAAAAACTACTTAGTGTGTAAAACTCCAAATGGCATTCAGAGAAGAGATATCGCTACTACTATTTCTTACGAAAAAGCATTGGATTGGATGATTACAAAACATCTAGGTTTTGTAGGTCCTAGATCTAAAGAGGATATTGCTTTGGAACTTAAATTATCTGAAGACATTGTCAATCAAACCTTATATGAACTTGAAGAACAAGGTGTAATTCAAGGCGGTAATTTTATTCTAGGCCGAAGTGCCCCTCAATATCTTTTGGCTGAAGATATAATCTATTTAGAAGCTCAAGCTTTAGGTGATATAGATGTAGTTTCAGAAAAAATATTAAGAGAATATATCGATCAAAAACTCTTCCGAAAATTTTCAAGTCTCCAAACTTTATTTGATCAACATAATGATGTTGCATCACCTAGAACTGTTTATCATAGATTAGAAAATCCGGATCTAGAAGAATGGTGGGAGTGGAGAGACTCAGATGCCATACTCCAAGGAAGATTCTCGGCCGGGAAACTGAGATATGTACCTGCCAATAAAGTTGGAATGTATCAGGCTTTATTCCGAAGAGAGCCTGATGGAAAAATACAAAATTTAATCGTAGATATGTTAAAGAGAAGTCCACCTCTTTCCAAAAGTGAAATATCAAAAGAACTAGAAATAAAAACCGAATTGGTAGATGGCGCTCTAAGAGCTTTAGAAGAGAAGCTTATGATTCATCGTTATAATAGACATAGAAATCCTTGGACTACTCACAATCGTTATCGTCTTCTTAATGAATATGAATCTCCAGAAAAACCAGAACGAAAGTTGATGATGGATCAACTACGAAGTTGTGGACCTTTAACTTTTGCTGAATTAAGAAGAGAATGTGGGCTCCCACTGAATGTAACTCGGAATGTTTTGAATTCTTTACAAGAAGATGATTTGATAGCAAAAATAGTTGTTGTTGGAGCTACTCGCCTTTTTACCTATTGTCTTAAAGAAGAAATCGAACCAATTAAAAATACAGTGGAAAAAAGAAAAGTTAGAGTAACATCTTGGAGAGATCCTATTCTAACTCATATTAGAAGAGAAATGTATTCTTCATATGGAGAAGCTTGGACAAATCCAATTGTTCGTGGAGGTATGGTTTCAGGATATATGGAATCTTGGGCAATGTCTGGATTATTAGATGTTAGAGAAATAATCCTTGATAATAATACTCCAATTGGTGATTTTTTAGATAGTTTAGATGAATTCGCAACTTACCAAGAAAATTTCCATAGTAATATTATAAGAGTAAAAGCTTTTGCAAGCACAAAAGTTGAAGATTTAGATAATAAAATTATAAAACAATTTGAAGAAAAAGGATACCAAAGAATCCGAAATTGGTTAGTTAAAGGTCCTGTAATAAATAGAACATATCAAGAAAGAGAGATCTATGGATATCTATTGTGGAGGCAAAGTATACATCCTGAAAAAAGATACAAGAATGCCTCAATTGCATTCCGTGAAATGGGTGGAGTAAGATCGGAATATGAGCTATCTTTAAGAATTCAAGGACGTTTCTTTCATCCAAGAGACTATGGAAATGAGATGGAATTGGTTCAAGGTGTTATGATTCCAGGGTACTCAACTTATTGTAATGTTAGAGATGCAATTATCTATAGAGATGCGCGAAATGTGCCACCTGAACCTGATGATAGAAGACTATTGGCCCTAGCAATTGATTCAAAAGGATTACCAAGAGAAGAACTTTATCGTAGAAGTGGTATGGATCCTGACTCTTTCAAACTATCTTTAGCCAGACTTTATCAATCTTTAAATTTAGTTAGAACTGCAAGAGGAAACTATCGAACTTTACCAGTAAATAGAATATATGAACCAAAAGAAGCAAAGTTCAATGTTGTAAAAAGACTAATAATGTCATTTGGTATTGTTTCTGCAGAAGGGCTTGGAATGCTTCTAAAAGGTGAAATACCAATGGCCGAACTCAGAAGTATCCTACTAAGACTAGAAGATGAAGATATTCTGGTTAAAGGATTTTTAAAAGAAGATAGTGAAACGCTATATTGGATTATAAAGAATGATATTGAACATGTTAAAGGCCACTTATTTCAAGGAAGTTTTGTTCTAAATCAGGGCGATAGATTAGCTCATTATCTTAGTGAAGATGTTAAACAAAAATTTGGATTAGGTGCATGTAATGTTATTTTTAGTTCAACAAGAATGACTGGGGCATTTAAGATGTCTAAAAGAGGTAAGGATGTTACTATAATTGAATTTAAGGGAACCAATCATGAAAGACATGTTATCGAGGCATGGTGTAGGCAATGGAGACTGAATCTTGAATGGGAACTGAAAACTGATGAAAAAATTGAGGTCTAACTAAATTCTCTATAAACCTTATCAGGTATTACAGAATGAATTCTATCAGCTTGCTTATCGCTTATGATTTCTTCATCTAATGCTTTAAAAGTTTTACGAGGAACCGATTTGGGACCCATTACTGCACCAGGTCTGTTAGGGTCATCTAAATAATCTGTTTCTAACATAAAATCCGAATCTCGGACTGATGCATAACGTATGTTGGTTAAAGAAGAAGTCAGAGAAACTACTAAGCCATTGGGTTCCTCAATCGACCCTGGACCGCCATAATGTTTTACTAAACGGTCTTTAGGAAAATTAGCTTTAGATGCAATAAATGCTAAATCAGCCATAACGTCAGGAGTACCAGTCTCAGTGTGAAGTACAACTGAAGCATCTACTTCTTTCGCTCTAGATAATGATTCTGATAATATTTTATTGGATAATTCCCAAATTTCAGATTCAACACTAAAGTGAGGACGGCCAAGCTCACCTAAACCTACTATTTCATTTTCACTAACTAAATTTGTGCAGTGATTTACAGCTTCAAGATATAATTCTGAAGCTTCTAAAATAGATTTAGAATCTAATAATTTAACTAGAGTTATTGGATGTGGTGCTGCAACAACGGCAACTTTAGCGCCTACTTGACGAGCTTTGGAGGCGAGATTTAGAGTCGTGTTGACTTGCGTTTTAAATTCTTCGAGTTTATTCCATTTATTATATGGCTTATGAACTAAAACCAATCTTGTCCCACCTGCATTTAAAAAATCTTTAACGGCCAATTCTTTTCTACCCTCTGGATCTAAATGAAAATGATTGTCTGTAATCTCCACAAATAAGTGATTAGATGACTGCGTATAGGCTTTACTCATTTAGCAGCATAATTTTTATATCAAGTGGTTGTTAGAATAATAATAGTATGACCTCTCTAAGAACCTTCATGTTTTTGGCTGTGATGATTAGCCTTAGCTTTGCTATAAGCTCAGCAAGTGCTGAGGAT
>Ga0315328_10001129_pt1 | contig 12209 bp, 11 predicted proteins | sample M120032315metaG_FD_203462 | JGI IMG/M metagenome (GOLD analysis project Ga0315328, IMG submission 203462) | Ammonia-oxidizing marine archaeal communities from Monterey Bay, California, United States - M1 200m 32315 | ecosystem: Environmental > Aquatic > Marine > Intertidal zone | place: USA... | reverse complement strand
TGTGAATTAACACAAAAACTAGAACTAACCACGCTCCTTGCCGCTTAATGAATTCGACAAGAGGACTAAAGTAGTCAAGCAGAGCTTGGATAATGCCCCTTGAAACAATGGGTTCAAAATTCCGCTTGGGTTCTCCCATAAAAACCCCTACCAAGATTGCAGGCAATGCAAACACTCCGCAAGATATATAAGCTACAGACCAACCCAAACGGCTGGACACGATTAATGCCAAAGCGCCGGCAGATGCGGCTCCGATACGCCAACCATATTGTGACATACCTGAGCCCGTACCCAATTGATGAGGCTCTAACAGTTCAATGCGATATGCATCAATAATAATGTCTAGCGTTGCCCCCAATACACCAAGAGTGACTGCGGCAAAAGCTACAGTGGACAGCGCATTATTGGGATTGACTAGCCCTAAAAACGTCACCGCTATAATCACCAATAAACTAGTTAGCCATAACCAAGAACGCCTTTGACCAAAGCGACCAATAAAGGGGAGTTTTACGTTATCTACCAGTGGAGCCCATAAAAATTTAAAGTTGTAGGCCAAAAATGTGAGCGCAAATGCCGTTACAGCACTTTTAGATATGCCATCTTGAGCAAGTCGTGTAGTCAGTGTCGCTCCAATTAGCGCATAGGGAAACCCTGAAGATATCCCAAGAAAAAACGCAGCCAATGGTTGCGCTTCAACATAAGGACGCATACCACCAGGCAGCCAACCTCGCCATCCATCAGCTGGGTAGCTTTCAGTTCTCGACATGTATTATCCTATTCGTTTCATATGTTGATCGATAAAAACCAAAGAAAGGGCAATACTTTCTCATTCAGATTAGCTTCAACAGAGCTCGACATTATTATTTAGAGTTCTTAACTGGTTAGCAATTAATTCTTACGAGATTGGTAACTATTAACTAAACAGAGACTGCTTCATCAATCTCGAAAATTATTGTATTGAAGAGGGATCCCAAGATTCAATTCTTTTAGTACTGACATAACACTCTGCAAATCATCTCTTTTTTTGCCAGATACTCTTAACTTGTCCCCCTGAATAGCAGTTTGCACTTTAATTTTAGTTTCTTTCACTTTCTTAACAATTTTGCGCGCAATCTCCGAATCAATCCCTTGTTGAATTTTTACTTTCATACTAGCCTTTTGCCCGGTCGTCTCCACATCTCCCTCAACAAAAGATTTAATATCTACTCCTCTTTTAACTAGTTTTGCTCGCAATATTTCCAGCATTTGTCGTATTTGGAAGTCGACCTCTGCTGAAACCATAACTTCTGACTCTTCAGTGACTACAAACTTGGCATCAACCCCTTTAAAATCGAAACGCGTATCAACTTCTCGATTCGCCTGACCAATGGCATTATTGACTTCGTGCATGTCTACTTCAGATACTATATCGAATGAAGGCATTCCAACTTATTCCTCTGTTAGATTCATGTTGATAACCAATTTAGTCAGTCTAACACTTGGATTAAGAGCGATGAAGTTTCCAAACTCAATACAATTTAGATTGGTCGGTGTTCTTCTCAGTAATATTTGCGTAAGCTGGGAAAATTGAGACATTAAGGAGTAGCGCTCTCAGTTCGCGCTCATCTGATAATGCATACTCAAGAATTATTTAGTGACAATATTGAAACTACGCTTACTGGCATTCTAACGTATAATAGAGGTTTTAATTGTTCGTAAAACTCAAATTCGTAGCGCAGCGAACCATAACACTTAATTCGTTATCATCCTACAGACTAAATTTTGAGCCTTGCGGACTCAAATACTGAGCATTTCTTTTGATTAGCTCCCGACACTATCTACTAATAGGAATACTTTTTGTCCTAACTGGAATTTCAATTCTATTTTCGCTTCTAAGCGGAAGTATAGATCTAGAGTTATCGGTCGTACTATCCGAACTCATTGAGCCAGGGTCAGCGCTAGAGAATCAAATCTTAAGGGAAATACGCATCCCCCGAACCTTGGCAGCTTTTACCACCGGTGGGTTACTCGCAATGTCTGGGGTGGTTATGCAGGTGCTATTAAGAAACCCTTTAGCAGATCCTTATATATTAGGAGTCTCTGGTGGTGCCGCGGTAGGTGCACTCTCGGCCATTTTATTGGGTGCAGGTAGCGTATTTTTCACCAATGCAGCTTTTGCTGGCGCTTTGTTTTCAATCTTGTTGGTGTTCGGAATCGCCAATAAATTCGGACAATGGTCTGTCACTCGGTTGCTCCTAACTGGAGTGGTGATTTCAGCTGGTTGGGGGGCGATTATAAATATACTATTGACGACGAGCTCAACCAACAATGTACAATCTATGTTGTTCTGGCTTATGGGGGATCTCAGCCAAAGCCAAGTACATTTCGGCCACCATATACTCCTTGCAGCTGGGTTAACCGGCGGACTAATAATAAGCAAATCTTTAAATGTGCTCTCGCGTGGAGAACTTTTTGCGCAAGGGTTAGGTGTCAACCTTGGCATGTTGCGAATTACTCTCTATTTTGCGGCTTCCGTATTTACAGCGACAGCCGTAACAATAGCCGGTTCAGTCGGGTTTGTAGGTCTCGTAATTCCTCACATATTACGCTTGTTAGGTGCAAGAGATCATCGAATTCTACTACCTTGTTCAATTCTACTAGGGGGAAGTTTCCTGGTAATTGCGGACAGCCTCGCTCGAACTCTTATTGCCCCGCAACAGCTTCCCGTAGGCGTAGTAACAGCAGTGATCGGCGTGCCGAGTTTTATTATCATTCTGCGCAGCACTATTACGAAGTAGCTATGACATCTCTAAAAATAGAATCACTAACCTTATCGATAGCTGGCAATATATTGTGCAGAAATCTGAATCTTAAGATCAATGAAAATGAATGCTGGGGATTATTAGGCAGAAATGGGGTCGGAAAAACCTCTTTAATTCATAGCATTATAGGAATTCGAACTATTGACTCGGGCCAGATTCTACTGGACGGTCAAAATATCAGCGAATTAAGTAGGCGGGCGGTTGCACAAGAAATCGGTGTTTTATTTCAAGATAGCATCGAAACTTTACCCGCTACAGTACTTGAAACTATCATGCTGGGCCGCCATCCTCATGTTCAGTCTCGGATTAAAGACAATCGCAATGATCATGCAATTGTCGACTCCGTGATTTCAGAATTATCGCTCTCTGAGTTACGTGATAGGGAACTTGTCTCCTTATCCGGCGGAGAAAGACAGCGGGTTGCTATCGCCACACTTCTCGCACAAACACCAAATATTTTTTTGTTAGATGAACCTAGCAATCACCTAGATATAGCATTCCAGATTAGCGTGTTAAATACCCTTAAATCGAAACTTTATGAAAGACCTGCAAGCATCTTAATGGCAACGCATGATATAAATCTTGCAGCAAGGTTTTGTGATTATTTTGTATTGTTGCTCGAAAATGGGGGACATTTACAGGGCAGCAGAGAGGAAGTGCTTACTGCTAAAAATCTGTCTAAAGCCTATGGATGTGAAATTCAATCAATCCAAACAAAAGAAAACACCCTCTATTACCCTGTATAAAAGTTCGTGTTAGAAATTTTCGAAGAGATGAGAAGAATGCGAGGGGTTAATTTTCTTACAGAACCAAATGCCGAATATCTGCCAATAATTTCGCCAAGTAAGTAGCAAATAGGCCACCATCCACGCCGTTAACTGCTTTATGATCATAAGCCAATGTAAGTGGTAACATTTTGCGCGGCTTAAATTCACCCTCCATATAAACTGGTTTGATTTCCGTTTTTGCGACTCCAAGAATCGCAACTTCAGGCGCATTGACAATAGGGATAAATCCGGTACCACCAATGGCTCCTAAACTGGAGATGGAAAAACAAGCGCCCTGTAAATCTTCTAAGCTTAGCTTTCGCTGCTTGGCCTTGCCTGAAAGATCCGCCACTTCAACGGCTAGTTCCAAAATTGACTTCTTATCAACATTTCTAATTACCGGCACAACTAGTCCTGCTTCCGTGGCAACCGCAACACCAATATGAAAATACTTTTTCTGAATTAGATACTCACCAGAGGAATGGATAGATACGTTGAATTGTGGATATTCCTTTAATGCCTTAGCACAAGCTTTTAACAAGAAGGGGAGGAAAGTAAGCTTTACTCCTTTCTTTTCTGCTTCGACTTTAAGTTCAGCCCGAAACTCTTCTAGATCGGTAACATCCGCCTCATTAAATTGCGCCACATGAGGTACAGTAGTCCAATTGCGGTGCATGTTTACTGCAGTAATTTTCGCAATCTTGGTTCTAGGTATTTGATCAATTTCTCCAAACTTACTGAAATCTATATCTGGAACTGCGCTCACTATAGAACCCGTAGGCGTATTCAGTCGGTTTTTTACAAATTCTTGTATATCTTCTTTAGTGATTCTATTTTTCGCACCAGTGCCAGGCACCAAGGCCATATCTACACCTAATTCTCGAGCTAACTTACGCACTGCAGGGCCAGCATAGACTTTGTCAGAAGTCATGCTCGAAACTGACACAGCAGTTATTATTTTTGAACCCTCCGAAGTAGGTGCAGGTTCAATTATTGCTGGCCCCGGAGCGTCAACTTGAGCCGTCGGCGTAATCAATTCATTACTAGAAACCTGTGCTTCCTCACCTTTTACTACAGCTATTGTCGACCCAGTCTTTACCTTATCGCCGATGGAGACTAATAACTCTGCAATTTCACCTAACTGTGGTGAGGGCACCTCCATCGCAGCTTTATCCGATTCTAGTGTTATTAGGGGATCGTCAACTGCAACGAAGCCCCCTACTTTGACATGAATTTCAATAACATCGACTTCATCTTCAGTGCCAATATCTGGTACTTCGATCGTATTTGATACAATTGTGGAGTTTGAACCTGCAGGAACTTGTTGTTTTTCAGAAACTATTTCTGGAGAACCCTCTAGCTCTGACCCCCCTCCAGATTCTGAGGACTCACTTGGTATATCTTTACTGGATTCTGCAGATTCTTCTTTCGGCACCCTCACAGATGGCGAAACAGGAGCCGAGTCTACTTCAAGACTTAACATTTCGCTGCCCGTAGTTACTTGGTCGCCTAAATTTACAGCGATGCTCTTTATCACTCCGGCCATAGGCGCAGGAATTTCCATCGCGGCCTTGTCACTCTCCAAAACCAACAATGAATCATCTTCTGCTACGGCTTGCCCCACAGAAACCAATAGCTCAATGACTTCGACCTCGGCAGCATCACCTAAATCTGGTACTGTAATATTTTCTATTGCCAAGAATTTTATCCCTTGTTTTTAGTGAGCTAGCAAAGCGCTTATTGATGCAAAGGATTAGCTTTAGCTCGCTTTATGCCAGTTTTCTTCATATGCGCAAGAATCGCTTTTGGGTCGACTAAACCAAGTTCTTTTAAATCTGTCAGCGCGGCCAGAACCACAAACTTACTGTCAACTTCAAAAAAATGTCTTAAGCGCTCACGGCTATCACTGCGCCCGAAGCCATCAGTTCCCAAAACACGATAAGAGTCAGGTACAAATTCTCGAATCTGATCTGAGTAAGCTTTCATATAGTCTGTAGCTGCGATGATCGGACCCTTTTGTTTAGCAAGCTTTTCCGTGACGAAAGGCAATTTAGGCTTCTTATCGGGACATAGCATGTTTTCCCTAGAAACAGCCAAAGCGTCTCTCCGTAATTCGTTAAAGCTTGTAACACTCCAAACATCAACCGCCACCGAATATTCCTTTCGTAATATTTCGGCAGCTTTTCGTACTTCACGCAATATGGTTCCACTTCCTAATAGTCGAAGTCTAGCGTCTTTATTCAGTGGTTTTGTAAGTTTGTACTCTCCTGCACCGCCATCCTCCAACAAGTACATGCCTTTAACTATGTCAATTTCAACACCTTTCGGCATTTCGGGCTGTTGGTAATTTTCATTCATGGTAGTGATATAAAAAAATACCGATTCCATTTCTTTATACATCCGGCGTAAACCGTCTTGTACAATGACTGCTAATTCGTAGGAATAAGTCGGATCATAACTCACACAGTTTGGAATAGTGGAAGACAGCAGATGGCTATGCCCGTCTTGATGCTGCAGGCCTTCACCGTTAAGCGTTGTTCTACCAGCGGTAGCACCAATTAAAAATCCCCGGGCTTGAGAATCACCAGCGGCCCAACAAAGATCACCCACTCTCTGAAACCCGAACATAGAGTAATAAATATAGAATGGTATTAAAGGGTAGTTATTCACACTGTATGAAGTAGCTGCAGCAAGCCAAGCGGAGAACGCGCCAGATTCTGTAATGCCTTCCTCCAGCATCTGACCTTTTTTATCTTCTCGATAAAACATCACTTGATTCGAATCGGCTGGGTCATAGAGCTGCCCTACTGCCGAATAAATACCCATTTGACGAAACATGCCCTCCATACCAAAGGTACGCGCTTCATCGGGCACAATCGGTACCACTCGCTCACCTATTTCTTTGTCTTTACATAAAGTGCTTAGCAAACGCACAAAAGACATAGTAGTCGATAATTCTCGCTCCCCACTACTTTGGGTTTGGTTTTCAAACGCCGAAAGCTTTGGAATGTTTAAAGCGTAAGATGTAGCTCGGCGCTGCGGAACCGGATCACCTAAAGACTTCCGCATTTTACGCATGTATCGCAATTCGAGGCTTTGTTCAGGAGGCCGATAATACGGCACGTCAACTAGCTTCTCGTCTTTTATTGGAATACCAAAACGATCTCTGAATTTTTTAAGAGATTCGATATCGAGCTTTTTAACGGAATGGGTAGCATTCTGCGCTTCTGCAGATGCGCCAAATGCATATCCCTTGATTGTTTTTGCCAAGATTACTGTTGGTTTCCCATTCGCTTTAACTGCTTCCGCATAGGCGGCATAAACCTTATAAGGATCATGGCCACCACGATTCAAAGCCATGATGTCTTGATCAGACAGATGCTCAACCATTTTCAGAAGCTCAGGGCTTTTACCGAAAAAGTTTTTCCGCGTGTAATCACCACCTCTGCTTGCATAGTTTTGAAATTCGCCGTCGACAACTTCATCCATACGTGCCTGTAAAATGCCATCTCCATCTGCTTGTAATAAAGGGTCCCAATGCCGACCCCAAATTACTTTTATGACATTCCAGCCCGCACCACGAAAGACTCCCTCTAGCTCTTGAATGATTTTTCCATTTCCACGCACCGGCCCATCAAGTCGCTGAAGGTTGCAGTTAATAACAAAAATTAAATTATCCAAGCCCTCTCTACCAGCTTTGCTTATAGCACCTAGAGATTCCGGTTCATCTGTTTCTCCATCGCCCAGAAACGCCCAAATTTTTCTGTCTGAATTATCCATTAAGCCGCGGCTGGATAAATATCTCATTATATGAGCCTGGTAGATGGCTTGAATTGGACCTAAGCCCATCGATACGGTTGGGAATTGCCAGTAATCTGGCATCAACCAAGGATGAGGGTATGAAGACAAACCATTGCCATCAACTTCTTGTCGAAAATTATCCAGTTGCTCTTCATCAAACCTTCCTTCCGTAAACGAGCGCGCATAAATTCCTGGCGAAGAGTGTCCTTGGTAATAAATCAGATCACCTTCATTATCTTTGTTTGGTCCTTTGAAAAAATAATTGAAACCGACATCATAAAGCGTCGCTGACGAGGCAAAAGTTGAAATGTGACCCCCGATACCGGGATTACGTTCATTAGCTCGCATCACCATAGCCAAAGCATTCCAACGAACAATCGCTCTGATTTGACGTTCCATGAACATGTCGCCAGGCATTCGCTCTTCGTTTTCAGGGGCTAGCGTATTGCAATAAGGAGTGTTGACTAAGGTGGATAATGTACTTTGACCAGACCGACTTATATCAGTCGAAAGGCGCTTAATAATGAAATTAGCTCGATCCATTCCCTCTTCGCTGATGACGGATCTTAGCGCTTCGAGCCATTCCTTAGTTTCTTCCGGATTAGCATCATTATGCTTAGTCATAACTATATCCTTTGAGCCGCCAGGATCACTGGGTTGCCCTTTGCTTTGTAAGTGGGTATTTTTAATAGATTGTGTAATTTAATTACAAAGCAGAGCGTATTTTACTGCATATATACCAGTAATTCTAATCTGTTTTGGTTATTTATGTAGTATTACTACAAAAAGTGTTAATCAAAGTAGAATCAATGGTTTGTAATTTAATTCTTTAGAAATAATTAGTTACGAAAATAAAATAGCTAATCGAGTAGGCAGCATTCAATGATTTGATCAATTTCTAACCAGATACTACATTTTTAAGTTTAGTGCGCAGGCATTTTACGACGGTGGCACGGAGAATGATTTCTGTTTCGAGCTAAAGCAGTACTCACAAACTCAATCTATCAATAGACCAAATATCGTATTCATAGCCAATACGCTCAGTCAGACTGAGCTCTATAGACAGGTAAGAATAACGAGAAAGTTCATAAAGAAAATTTATCGCTTTATCGGCACCAGTTAATTGACAAATTTGCGGTAGCTGTCCCATTCAAAATAAGGACCTGGATCAGTTTTCCTTCCTGGGGATACATCACTATGCCCCACGATTCTGCGAGAGTTCAAGCTTGGATATTCCTGAATAAGCAAATTTGTGATGGTAATTAGCTTCTTATATTGAATATCGGTAAATCTCTCATAATCTGTCCCTTCAAGCTCAATACCAATTGAAAATTCGTTGCAATTTTCTTTACCATCAAAGATAGATTCACCAGCATGCCATGCTTTCTTGTCGAAGGGCACGAATTGAGTCACCTCTCCAGCTCTACTTATAAAAAGGTGGGAAGACACTTTTAGATGAGATATTTCTGCGAAATAAGGATGAACGTTAGGGTTCAATTTGTTACAGAACAATTGTTCCACATATCCAGTTTCGAATTCCCCTGGAGGAAGGCTAATGTTGTGAATAATTAGCAAATCTATTTGTTCAACATTTTCACGCTGACTGCAATTTGGTGATATTTTTTGAGTCGCGCCGATCAATAGATTATTTTTTATACTAAAACTCATAGACTTTGGCTGAAATTTCTCTGACGCAAGTATCAAATACCATCTTAACACAGCCAATCATGATACATCCCATACATAGTCTAGAAAGAAAACGAAATGAAGTAAGTTATGACTCTTGTTTGTGCATGTGTTAGCGGATAGGTCAGCAAGCACTGCCGCTCGCCGACCGTGATCGGATCCAATTATGATTACTTACTCTAGCTTGGAAACTACAGCAGTAAAAAAGCAAAGAGTTCTACTCGTTCGATTTATCATTTATATAACCGAATATTGAACCGTTTGGCGGACAGCGTTTTTGAATCAGTTCAATAAAAATAAACTCCTATTTTTGGGGTCAAAATCGGGAATATTGACTTAGCTAACAACTTTCTATTCAAGCTTCCATAAGCCATAATTCGGAATATGACTTCTCCAACAAATAAGGTACCAGGTAAAAGTATTGGGCAAGGAATGCTGATCATAAGTTTCATTCTTGGCCTCATTGCACTAACAACTTTCTTTGATGACAGGTTACGTCTTCAATCTAATCCAAATCAAAATCCTGATTTCTCAGAATTGAATAACGGAATTCGCGAAGTCGTTTTAGAAAGAAATAGGCAGGGCCACTATGTGGCAAATGGAGAAGTAAATGGAATACCAGTTACCTTTTTGTTAGATACAGGCGCTACAGATGTAGCCATTCCTACTGAAATAGCCCTGGAGGCTAATTTAGTCAGCGGATTAGCTCACCAAGCGTCCACTGCAAATGGTGTTGTTACCGTTTATTCTACAAGGATTAATGAACTCACTTTAGGAAACATTGTTCTCTATAATATTGAAGCAAGCATTACCCCTAGTATGCTCGGTGGCATTATTTTGTTGGGAATGAGCGCCTTACAGCAGATCGAATTCACTCAAAGGGGTACGACTTTAACATTACGGCAACTTCCCTAATTATAATCATGGATAATTTACCAAATGATATCAAAGAAACAATTCGCATCGCTCTTGCTGAAGACTTAGGTGATGGCGATATTACTTCTGAGCTAATCCCAGCATCCAAAACTATAGAAGCAATAGTTCTATCTCGGGAAGAGGCAGTGGTCTGCGGTGTCGACTGGGTAAATGAAGTATTCGCGCAAATTGACTCTAACGTATCAATAGATTGGTCGGTAGAAGAAGGAATGTTAGTTAATGCGGGTACCGAATTACTGAAACTTAGAGGAAGCGCACGTTCAATTCTTAGTGGGGAGCGTACTGCTTTAAATTTTCTGCAAACTTTGTCAGCAACCGCATCACAAACTCGTTATTTCATTGACCTCTTAGCTGAAACCTCAGTTACTCTTCTTGATACTCGAAAAACCTTGCCTGGTCTCCGATCGGCACAAAAATACGCCGTTAAAATTGGGGGTGGCACTAATCATAGACTTGGACTATTTGATGCATTTCTAATAAAGGAAAATCATATAGATGCTTGTGGGGGCATTCCTAAAGCTATTGCTGCAGCCAGAGCCTTGCACCCAGAAAAAACTGTCGAAATTGAAGTTCAAAATTTGCCTGAATTCATGCAAGCTATTGAAGCTGAACCAGATATAATAATGCTCGATAATTTTTCGATAGACTGCATGAAAGAAGCAGTTGCGCTAAACCAGGGCAGGTGCAAACTCGAAGCTTCTGGTGGAATACAACAAGACCAACTAGTCAATATTGCAGAAACTGGCGTAAACTATATCTCTATCGGCGGCCTTACCAAGAACTGTCAAGCCATCGACCTAACAATGCTGGTGCTTTAAGTCCGATTTACTTCACTATAATACGTGGATGGAAGAGATGATAAAAAAAATACTCCTACTCCTTTCTGGGGTACTCAGCTTCTGGCTAGCACCCGGCTTAATCTTGGGTCACGCAGGCAGTACCGATCAGAATGGAGGTCATTACTATCAACTGTCCTATCATTGCCATATGCGCGGCTGCGAAATGCCCGATACCTTTGATTTTACTAGACGCGCTCGGGACAGCTTACTTACTGATTACCGCGCCAGAGAAAAATTTTTCAACGATGATGATTGGTCTTTTGAGCAAGACTTTGACGGTGATTGTCAATCTACGCGTCAAGAAATGTTGATTCTCACTAGTCGTTCTGCGGTGAGATATACAAACCCTCGAAATTGTGTCGTACGCACTGGCGAATGGTTCGATGAATATACCGGAGAGTTGTTCGAAGTAGCTGTGCAAATAGACATTGACCATGTTATCCCCAGGATGTATGCACACACTCATGGCGGAGACCGCTGGATGCCTGAGATGAAACTGCAGTTCTCTAATGACCCGTTGAACCTCATGCTTATTGAAAGAAGGGAAATTCGTCGAAAGCGAGATCGTGGGCCGAGCCGCTATTTACCAAGAGACGAATTTCAGTGTGAATATGTTAATTTGTGGAATCAACTTTCGGAGAAGTATCGACTGCAGTTAAGCTCCACGGATCGTAGCACTATATCCCGAATATTGGACGACTGCCCTGAATTCAATTCGAGTCCTGATAATTAGCGCGGCTTCCGGTCTCCAAAAAAAATGCCGAAGTTGGTTCGTCATTTTCATCACTTTTAATTGTTAAGGGGCGATGATCGAAATGGCATCCATACCATTGTCTGGATCTAGCTTAGACTCTCCTACAGGAAATCCATTTTCAGACAAAATATAAGCAATAACATCAGTGTATTCTTCGAACATTAGAGAACCTGGATTATCTGCAGGCATGGTTCCCATAATAGATTCCCAAAGATAAAGAAGTGGTTGATTATTCCAAGATTTCAAAGTATCCCGATAAAACCGCATATTGTGACAAGTCTTGCACTGTGAGTCGTAGACCACTTGCCCAGAAGTCACTTGGGCTGCAGTAAATACACCATCATTTACTGTTTTGTCCTGAGCCGCAACCGTGGCGCTGAGTGCGATACCTGCTAGCAAAATTATGCCATTCGCAATTCTGACTGCAATTCTCATCGTGTAGCCCTCTGCAATAAGGATTTCAGACTCCTGACTGCTGTTTGGTTATCTGTAAATAGCTGTGTTTAGGGTACTTCAACATGCCACGATTGGCCTGCTGAGACGCACTAAAACATAAACTACATCCCTATATTTTTCAAGTATTTAAGTTGATATAAGGTACCAAAAAGTTAATTATTTAATAGTA
>Ga0315328_10001127_pt1 | contig 12218 bp, 8 predicted proteins | sample M120032315metaG_FD_203462 | JGI IMG/M metagenome (GOLD analysis project Ga0315328, IMG submission 203462) | Ammonia-oxidizing marine archaeal communities from Monterey Bay, California, United States - M1 200m 32315 | ecosystem: Environmental > Aquatic > Marine > Intertidal zone | place: USA... | reverse complement strand
GATTCAGGTCATTCAAAACTTCCTGTATATAAAGAAAACATTGATAATATAATAGGCATGATTTATTTATATGATCTCTATTCTAAACCAAAAAATTTATCTGAAATTATAAAAGAAACTCTAATTGTTCCATTTTCAAAGCCTGTGAATGATTTAATGGAAGAATTAAAAGAAAAGAACTTATCAATAGCAATAATTATTGATGAACATGGAGGGACAGCAGGGTTAGTAACTATAGAGGATATTTTTGAAGAGTTATTTGGAGATTTTGAAGATGAATTTGATTATGATGAAATAGAAATGAATAAAAATAATGATGGTTCAATATCTGTTAATGCAAAAATTGAATGTAATATATTTAATAATAAATTTGGTAACATTATTCCTGAAGGTGACTATGAAACACTAGGTGGATATATAATCAATAAAATTGGAAGAATCCCTCATGAAAATGAACATTTATTTTTAGATATAGGACAAATTATTATTAAAAAATCTTCCTCAAGAAGAATAAAACAAATGCAAATATTCTTAAATGAATAAAATATTTTATCTAATTATTTTTTTATTTTCATTTTCATTTTCTCAAGAAATATGGCAAAAAGAAATTCCACCATCAAAATATCTTGAAAAGCTGGTCATTGAAGGTGAAGCATTACATAAAAATAGTTTAAAATATATTAGTTATAGTGCTATTGCATTAGGATTGATTGGAATAAAAAATAAAAATTACAATGTTCAAGTTGAAGCATTAGGCTATATAGGATTATCAATGGGCTTTATTGGCTTAATTATAGATAAAATACAAAGAAATAAACCGAAAACTCTTCCTGGAAAAGAATTTGAAAAAATTAAAAATAAAACAGATGAAGAAAAAGAAATGCTATCTTATGAAATTTTAGTCAATTTAGCAGAAAAATCTAGAAAACCTATTAAAAGAGATAAAAAAAATAAAAAAAAAGAAGACATGGAAAAATATGGTCCTCTATCTACAGGCATACAACAACTACTATCTAATTTTATAACAAATAGATTTAAAGAACAAAATCCTCAATATAGCATGACACTTTATGAAAAAGTTTTAGATAATTATTTAAATCAAAAACCAATTAATTAATATTAATGTACAGCATATTTGATATTTTCAAAGTAAGCATAGGTCCTTCAAGCTCTCATACGATGGGACCAATGATTGCTGGAAAACATTTTAGAGATTTTATAATTAAAAAATCCCTACAATCAGAGATTGATTGTATTGATATAAAATTATTTGGTTCTCTAGCTTTTACAGGAAAGGCTCATGGAACAGAGAAAGGAATAATATTAGGTTTATCTGGCTATTGTCCTGAAAAAGTAACTTCAAAAGATATTAAAAAAACTATTTTAATAGTAAAGAAAACTAACTCTATTAAAATAACTCTAAATAACTCAATACCTTTTTATGAAAATAAAAACATAAAATTTGATACAAAAAAAATACCAACAAAGTATAGTAATACACTTCAAATAATTGGATATAAAAATAAAAAAAATATCATAAAAAAAACATACTATTCTATTGGTGGTGGATTTATTAAAATAAAAGGAGAAAGAAAAACTTTTATAACATCTAATAAATCACCCTATGAATATAATAGCTGCGATAGCCTTATATCAATTTGTAAAAAAAATAATATGAATATTCATGAGATCACAATGCAAAATGAGTTACTAAATATTTCAAAAATTAAATTAAGAAAAAAAATTTTAAATATTTGGAATACAATGGATGAATGTATAAACAATGGTTTGAAAAATCATGGGATTCTCGAAGGTGGCTTGAATGTAGAAAGAAAAGCAGCATTAATATATAAAAAACTTACAAAAAGTAGAAAGATTGATCCTTTGAAAGCTATGGACTTTGTAAATGTATATGCTATGGCTGTCAATGAAGAAAATGCATCTGGGGGAAAAGTAGTAACAGCTCCAACAAATGGAGCAGCTGGTATTATCCCAGCAGTCATTAAATATTATCTTAAATTTACTAAAAAACCAAGCAATGAAGGTATTATACGATTTATTCTTACAGCAGGTACAATAGGAATCTTATATAAAAAGAATGCATCAATATCCGGATCTGAAGTTGGATGTCAAGGTGAAGTTGGTGTAGCTTGTTCTATGGCTGCAGGAGGACTAGTTAGCGCTTTAGGTGGTAATAATAGAGAAATAGAAGCAGCAGCTGAAATCGGTATGGAACATAATCTAGGTCTTACATGTGACCCAGTAAAAGGATTAGTCCAAATTCCATGTATTGAAAGAAATGCAATAGGAGCGGTAAAATCAATTAATGCAGCAAGATTATCTATGCTTATAAAAGGCAATAATAAAATAAAGCTTGATCAAGTAATTAAAACAATGATGGATACAGGTAAAGATATGCAAGAAATATATAAAGAAACTTCAAAAGGTGGATTAGCTGTTAATGTTATTGAATGTTAAATTATTTTTTTGGAATATATAATTCAGTTATTGAACCTGTAAGAATTTCTGAAGCATTTGCAATAGTTTCTGATAATGTAGGATGAGGATGAATAGTCATTCCAATATCATCAGGAATGGCATTCATTTCTAAAGCTAGCATTGCTTCACTTATTAAATCACCAGCATTATCTCCAACAATTCCAATACCTAATATTTGAGTTTTATCTATATTAGTCAGAATTTTTGTTTTACCTATAGTAGCATTCATTGTCATAGCTCTACCATTTGCTGCCCAAGGAAATTCAGCTTTATTATACCTAATAGATTGTTCATTCAATTCTTTCTCTGTTAAACCTGCCCATGCAATTTCAGGACTAGTATAAATAACCGATGGAATTGCAATAGGATCATAAATACTATTTTCTCCAGCAATAACTTCAGCTGCAACTTTTCCTTCATGAGAAGCTTTATGAGCAAGCATAGGATTACCTGTAACATCACCAATTGCATATATATTTGGTATTAATGTTCTTCTTTGTTGATTAACTGGAATAAATCCTTTTGCATCTAATTGAATACCAGCTTTCCCTAGATTTAATTTTTCTGTGTTAGGACTTCTTCCTGCACATATTAAAACATTATCATAAACATCTTTAAATTCTTTATCACCTTGTTTGAAAGATGCTACAACAGAATTATCATTTTGTGGAATGAGACTAGTTACTTCTGTAGATAAATAAATGTTATCACAATTACTTGTAAATTCATCTACTAAAGGCTTGATTAAATCTTCATCTACCATAGATAATAATGAAGGAAGAAATTCAGCAATTGTAATTTTTGAACCTAAACTATTAAATACAGTTGCAAGTTCAAGGCCAATATATCCACCGCCAATAACTAGTAATTTATTAGGCACTTTTATAAAATTTAAAGCATCCTTTGAATATAATATTGAGGGATGTTTTTTATTTAAAGTTGGAATAACAGTAGATTTTGAACCTGTTGCTACTATACAATTATCAAATGTTAATGAAATAGTTTTTTTCTGATTATCAATAATTGAAAGTTCATTTGCTGATAAAAATTTTGCAGTTCCATTAATAACATTAATCTTGCGAGCTTTTGCTAAGGAATCTATACCATTATTTAAATTACTAATGATTTTATTTTTCCATTTATGAATTTTATCTATATCAATTTTAGGATTATTAAAACTTAATCCAATATCTGAAGAAGATTTTGTTTCGTTGATAATTTTACTTATATGTAATAATGACTTAGAGGGGATACATCCTCGATTTAAACATACACCACCAAGAGAGCTGCTCTTATCCACCAAAGTTACACTTACTCCTAAATCTGCTGCTCTAAAAGCCGCTGTATAGCCTCCAGGACCTGACCCTATAACTACTAACTCTGTATTTACCGTATTATCCATTCAATAGTTTTGGTAATGATATTAATTTAGAAAAAAGGTTAGTAAACGTTGCTGCTGCAGCACCATCTATAATCCTATGATCATATGATAAAGATATAGGAAGAATTTTACGTGCTTTAAATTTATTTTTTATAAACACAGGCTTAATATCCATTTTTGAAATACCTAAAATTGCAACTTCCGGAGGATTTATAATTGGAGTAAAGAATTTTCCTCCAATACCTCCAAGGCTTGTAATGGTAAAACAACCGCCTGACATATCATCAATAGTTAGACGTTTATTTTTTGCTTTATTTATTAAAAGTAATAATTCTATATTTATTTGTTTAATACTTTTCTTATCTACATTTTTGATAACAGGAACAACTAATCCTCTATCAGTATCCACTGCTACTCCAATATTATAATAATTTTTTTGGATCATATAATCTTTAGATTCACTTAAAGATGTATTAAATAGAGGTAAATCTCTTAGTCCAATAGCAGCAGCTTTAATAAAAAATGAAATAAATGAGACTTTTGAGTTTTTATCTTTATTTTTAATAATATTTCTAATTTTATCTAATTCAGTCATATCGCACTCATCAAATTGTGTTACATGAGGAATAGATGACCATGATTGATGAAGCCTTTTACCTGTTGTTATTTTAATATTATTTAATCTTATTTTTTCACATAAGCCCCACTTAGAACACGAATTATAGATTTCATCCCCATTATCTATATTATTATCAATATTAACAAGAATATTAGATAAATTATTTTTACTATTTTTAACATCCTCTAAAGTAATTCGTCCATTTTTCCCTGAACCTTTAATTTCATTTAAATTACAACTTAATTCTCTCGCTAATTTCCTTACAGAAGGGCTGGCATAAATAATAGATTCACTTTCTAAGTTGCTATCCTTTTCATGATATTCAATAACTTCAATAATATCCTTATGATTGTTTTGATCACTAGTTTCAAGTAATTCTTTTTTGATAGTAGTCGCCTTTGCCTTTTTAATGTCTTTAACAGAATTAGAATATAATGATAAAATTAAATCACCTGGTGAAATTTTAGCTCCAATTTCAACATATATTTTTTTTATTTTTCCTGATAAATCAACAGGTATTTCCATAGATGTCTTTTCAGATTCTACAATAATAACATTATCATTTTTATTTAATTGTTGATTTTCTTTTACTAGGATATCAGTAACTGATACATCCTTAATTCCTTCGCCTATATCTGGTAGATTAAAATTCATAATATTCTTAAAAATTTAACATATAATATTAACTATTTTATTAATTAACATTTAAATAGATTTTGGATTTGGTTTATTAATATCAATTTTATATTTTTTTATAGCCTTATTTAGATAGTCTTTTCTTAATATTCCATTTTTATATAACAGATTTATTGTGGAAAGAACAATATAATATTTATTTACCTCAAAAAAATCTCTTAATTTTTCTCTCGTCTCACTTCTTCCAAACCCATCTGTACCTAATGAAATAAAAGGACAATCAATATAAGGAGCAATTTGTTCAGCTACAAGTTTAACATAATCACTTACAGCAACAACTGGCCCATTAGTAAATTGTAAACATTTCTCTAAATAAGATTTTTTAGATGGACTGTTTGGATGCAAATTATTCCATCTATAAATATCTTCAGCTTCTTTATGTAATTCTGAATAACTAGTAACTGACCAAATTGAGCTATCAATATCCCAATCATTTTTCAATATTTCCTTAGCTTTATATACTTCATTTAACATTGGTCCGCTACCTAGTAATTGAACTTTAATTTTTTTACTTTTTGAATTATCTTCAAGACAATACATACCTTTTATAACACCATCAACAATATCATAACTTGGCAAAGGGGGATGTATATAGTTTTCATTCTCTATAGTTATATAATAAAAAACATTATTTTGCCATTCATACATATCTTTTAAACCATATTGAATTATAATTGCAATTTCATAAGAAAATGCAGGGTCATACGATTTCAAATTGGGAACTGTAGAAGAGAATAAATGACTATGGCCATCTTGATGTTGGAGTCCTTCACCAGCTAATGTTGTTTTACCTGCTGTTCCTCCTATTAAAAACCCTTTAGTTCTCATATCAGAAGCAGCCCATATTAAATCCCCCACTCTCTGGAAACCAAACATAGAATAATAAATAAAAAATGGAATCATATTTACATTATAATTTGAATATGCAGTACCTGCTGCGATAAAAGAAGATAGGGATCCGGCTTCACTAATACCTTCTTCAAGTATTTGTCCATCTTGAGCTTCTTTATAATATAAAAACTGATCTGAATCAACGGGATCATAAAGTTGTCCTTGATGTGAATAAATACCAATTTTTCTAAATAAAGGATCAATACCAAATGTTCTGGCTTCATCAGGAATAATAGGAACTACATTATTACCAATAATAGAATCATCACATAGTATAGTTAAAAGTCTAACAAAAGCCATAGTAGTTGACATTTCTCTTTTATTTGAACCATCAAGCAACTCTTGGAAACTATCAAGTTTGGGAGTTTTTAAAGGCTTACAATTATTAGATCTAAATGGTAAAAAACCACCTAAATTATTTCTTTTTTCTAATAAATATTTAATTTCTTCACTTTTTTGATGAGGTTTATAAAATGGTGCATCACCACACTCTTTATCACTTAAGGGTATATCAAAATGTGTTCTAAATTTTAATAATTCTTCTTCATTTAATTTTTTCTGCTGATGAGTAATATTTCTTCCTTCACCAGCTTCACCTAATCCATACCCTTTTATAGTTTGTGCTAAAATAACTGTTGGTTTATCTGTTTGACTAATCGCATTACTATATGCTGTATAAATTTTAGCAGGATCATGACCACCAAATTTTAAATTTTCTAATTCTTCATCAGACAAATCTTTAACAATATTACTTAACTCTTGATCTTTATTCCAAAAATTTTCTCTAAAATACTTGCCACCTTCAACTATATATTTTAATAGTTCACCATCTGTCATATCGTTTAAATGTTCTATCAATATATTATTCTCATCTTTTTCAAATAAATTATCCCATTGCGATCCCCAAATTACTTTTACTACATTCCATCCAGCTCCACGAAATGCTCCTTCAAGCTCCTGTATTATCTTACCGTTTCCTCTAACAGGACCATCCAATCTCTGTAAATTACAATTTATAACAAATATAAGATTATTTAACTTTTCTCTAGATGCTAAAGTTATAGCACCAAGCGATTCAGGCTCATCCATTTCACCATCACCTAAAAATGCCCAAATTTTAGTATTATTATTTTTTATTAATTTTCTATCATTTAAATAATGCATAAATCTTGCTTGATAAATTGCTTGAATTGATGCTAGACCCATAGAGACTGTAGCAAATTGCCAATAATCTGGCATAAGCCATGGGTGCGGATAAGATGTCAATCCATCATTCAAATCCCTTCTGAAATTATTCAAATGTTTCTCTGTAAATCTTCCCTCTAAATAAGATCTAGAATAAATACCTGGAGAAACATGACCTTGAAAATAAATGATATCTGAACCATCTTTATTATTTGGTCCCTTAAAAAAATGATTAAACCCTACTTCATATAAACTAGCTGATGATGCAAAAGAAGATATATGACCACCAATTCCTTCATTTTCTCTATTAGCTCTTACAACCATTGCCATAGCATTCCATCTTATAATAGATTTTATTTTTCTTTCTATTTCTCTATCACCTTTATAAGCAACTTGGTTATCTAAAGAAATAGTGTTTTTATAATCTGTAATTAGAGTATTCTGAATATCTAAACCGATATTCTTTGTCTCATCTATAACTTTATTTATAATTTGTTTAGCAACATTTTTCCCTCTTGATTGAACGAGACTTTTTAAAGAATCAATCCAATCTCTTATTTCATCTTTATCAATATCTATTTTATTATTGTTATTATTATCCATAAATTTGGTTACTTATTTAAAAATAAAATTAAAAATTCTAATGCTTAAATTTACACATACTAACTTTATAAAATAATGAAAGTTGCATTTTTAACAGCTGGAGGTATAGCACCTTGTCTTTCTGCATCTATTGTAAGCTTAATAAAATTTTATAATAATTCTGATGTAAGTGTTGAATTCATTGGTTATTTAAATGGTTATAAAGGTTTACTTAAAGGTAAGTCTATAAAAATACCAAAAGATTTACATCAATATGAAGATGATATCTATTTATTCGGGGGATCTTTTATTGGTAATAGTCGCGTAAAGCTATCAAATATTAAAGATTGCATTAAGAACAATTACATAAAACCTAATGAAATACCTCTAGAAATAGCTGCAAAACAATTAGTAAAAGATAAAATTGATATACTACATACAATTGGTGGTGATGATACTAATACTACTGCTGCAGATTTAGTTGAATATTTAAATAAACATAACTATAAATTAACTGTAGTAGGACTACCTAAAACTATAGATAATGATATTATCCCTCTTAAACAAACATTAGGAGCATATACAGCAGCTGAAAACACAAGCAGGTTTTTTGAAAATATTGTTAATGAAAATACAACAAGTTCAAGGCAGCTTATTATTCATGAAGTAATGGGAAGACATTGTGGTTGGCTTACTGCATACAGTGCATATTTGTATATGAAAAATTTAAATAAAAAATCATTTATTAAAAATATTGGATTAGATGAAAATAAATGGGCAATTCATGCAGTATACATTCCAGAAAAAGAATTTGACATCAATACAGAATCTACTAGATTAAATGAAATAATGAATAAATATGATTGTGTTAATATTTTTTTAAGTGAAGGTGCAGGGATAGATAATATTGTTAAGGAAAAAGAACAAAACGGTGAAAGTATAAAAAGAGATGCATTTGGTCATGTTAGATTAGATGAAATAAATCCTGGCATTTGGTATTCCAATTATTTTAAAAATAAATTGAACTGTGATAAAGTTTTAGTTCAAAAAAGTGGTTATTTTTCAAGATCAGCACCACCTAATAAAGAAGATTTAGAATTAATTAATAAGCACGCTAAACTTGGAGTAAAATGTGCAATACAATCAACTTCTGGTGTTATTGGCATAGATGACAATAATGATAAGTTAAGTTGTATAAACTTTAAAAGAATTAAAGGTGGCAAACCATTTGATACTAATAAAGACTGGTTTAAAACTTTGTTAAAAAAAATCGATTCGATATAATCATTTCAACATTTCATTGATTTTGTTCATATCATCTGTTGGTAATTTACAAGAATAATTTTGGCAGACATATACTAATGGGCTTCCATCGCTCTTACTCTTATATAAATCTAAATAATTAAATATCTTGCTTGAAGATTTTAATATAATAACTTTATTTGGTTGAATATGATTTTGTATATATTTTATTAATGATTGTGATTTATTAGCATCACCAGCAATAATAATTTCATAAGATGGGCCTTCAACAAAACTTATAGCTTGTAGTAACATAGTACTTCCAGAACTATACCTATTTAATTTAGAAGAAAAAGTATCAAATATTTTTAAAGAAATATCCTCATAATCATATCTAGACAATATTCTACTTAATCTAATAAAATTATATGCTGAAACAGAATTACCAGATGGAATTGCCCCATCATAAATCTCTTTACTACTTATAATTAATTTTTCAGTTAAATCAGAAGTAAAATTAAAACCACCATTTTCAAAATCCCAAAAATGTTCAATTTGGTAATCTGATAATCTAGCAGCTAACTCAATATACTTATTATTAAATGTAGACTGATATAATTCAATTAAACCCCATATAAAAAAAGCATAGTCCTCAATCATGCCATCTATTCCAGATTCATTATTCCTAAATCTTTTTAGTAATCTTTGATTATCAACAATCAAATTATTAATAATAAAATTTGCACTCTTTTCTGCCGCTTTTAAATATTCAGGACTATCCAATAATATTGAAGCTCTTGAAAGTGCTGATATCATTAGACCATTCCAATCTGTTAATATTTTATCATCTTTTAAAGGATGTACTCTTAATTCTCTATAATCAAATATTTTTTTTCTAATTAAACTAAATTCCTTTTCTTCAAGTTCATTCATAAAACTCGATAGATGCGGGATATTTGTCCTCTCTCCCTCTACAAAACAGTTACCAGTATTATTTATATTCAAATTTGAAGAAACAAATGAATATTCTTCATTATTTAAAATACTCTGGAGTTCTTCACTATTCCAAATATAAAATGTTCCTTCTTCACCTTCACTATCAGCGTCTTCAGCTGAATAAAAACCACCTTGACTATCTGTCATCGTCTCTAATACATATTTACAAATCTCATGAACTGTTTTACTAAATATTGGATTATTAGTTATTTGATATGCATCCAAATAAGCATGTATTAATAAAGCTTGGTCATATAACATTTTCTCAAAATGAGGGACTAACCATTTTTGATCTGTAGAATATCTATGAAAACCAAAACCTATTTGATCATATATACCACCTTTCCTCATCTCTTCTAAAGATTTCACAACTATATCTAATGCTTCCTCGTTTTTTGTTTTTAAATAATACTTACATAAAAAACTATAATCATGAGGTTTAGGAAACTTATTTCTTGAATTTTTAAATCCACCATAAATTTCATCAAATCTATTCTTAAAGGATAAAAAACTTTTGTCTAGAATTGTATCGCTTAATTTTACATTATCATTAATTGAAGTTATATTTGATTTATTTATATTTTCTATTATGTTATTAGCACTTTGTAATAAACTATCATTTTTATTAATCCATAATTCTTTAATTTGGGGGATAATATCAAGCATACCTTGACGATTATATTTAGGCATTGATTTTTTAGGGAAATATGTTCCTGCAAAAAATGGCATTTTTTCAGGTGTCATTATAATTGTCATTGGCCAGCCACCTCTTCCCGTAAGTTTTTGTGTAACATCCATATAAACATTATCAATATCAGGGCGCTCTTCTCTATCTATCTTAATATTTATAAAAGCATCATTCATCAAACTTGCAACTTCATTATCTTCGAATGATTCATGCTCCATAACATGACACCAATGACATGTGCTATATCCAATAGATAAAAAAACAGGTTTATTAAGGTCTTTTGCCAACTGAAAGGCTTCTTCGCTCCATGGGTACCAATCAACTGGATTTGCTGCATGTTGTAATAGATAAGGACTTTTTTCAAAAATTAATCTATTCCATAGTAGACCACCATCTTTAGGTAATGATAAAATTGTATTATCCGAGGGGATAATAACTCTTCCATTTAAATCATATTTATAATTATCACTTTTCAACATATCCTTACCAATAATTAAACTAAATAATAAAATTAAATAAACATACTTATTCAGCAATAATTTTACCCTCTTGATCCCAACGTATCATGTCAGAAATAATTTCACCATTTTTATAAATTAATTGAGATTTAGTATTACCAGATTTATAATACCATATTTCTTTACCATCTTTCAAATTAAAATTATAATGAATTATATGCTGAATCTTACCATTTTCATAATAATCTATCCACTTACCATGTAATTGATTATTAACATAATTAGATTTATTAATTAAATTTCCATTAGTATCATACGTTTTCGCAAATCCATCTAGCTTATTATCTTTATAAACTACATCATATTTAATATTCCCATTATCATGATAGGTTATTTCGTGATTTTTAGTACTACATGATACTAAGATAAGGAGTGAGTATAGAAATAATATTTTAGACATTGTATTAAAAGTGTGGCGACGCAGGGACTCGAACCCCGGACACCCGGATTATGATTCCGGTGCTCTAACCAACTGAGCTACATCGCCATATATTTATTTAGGCCTTCTTTTCAATCAAATCATAAATTAATCTTACAGCAACACCTGTTGCACCAACCTTTGGTTGATAGCTAGGTTCTTTTGGTCCCCACGCTGTACCTGCGATATCTAAATGGCACCATGGTGTATCACCAACAAACTCTTTTAAAAAAGCACCTGCTGTAATTGTACCAGCTCCAGCTTTACCAATATTTTGAATATCAGCATATTTACCTTTAATATCTTTAGAATATTCAGGCCACAAAGGAAGTTCCCATACCTTTTCATTTGTAGCCGCACCAGATTCTTTAATTTGATTAATTAAATCTTCATTATTACCCATTAATCCTGTTGCTCTATTACCTAAAGCAACTAAAACTGCTCCAGTAAGTGTAGCAAAATCAATCATTGCACTTGGTTTATATTTTTTGTCTATATATGCT
>Ga0315328_10001119_pt1 | contig 12229 bp, 10 predicted proteins | sample M120032315metaG_FD_203462 | JGI IMG/M metagenome (GOLD analysis project Ga0315328, IMG submission 203462) | Ammonia-oxidizing marine archaeal communities from Monterey Bay, California, United States - M1 200m 32315 | ecosystem: Environmental > Aquatic > Marine > Intertidal zone | place: USA... | reverse complement strand
ATCGGCATCCGGAAGGTCTTCTGCATCGGTGGCGACGCCGACCCGCGCGGACCCTTCGCCGACGCCGCTGGCTTCCTCCGGTCGCTCCTGGACCGCCGGCCCGAGATCGACGTGGTGGGCATCGGCTCCTACCCCGACGGCCATGCCACCATTCCGGATCAAGCCCTCGCCGACGCTCTCGTTGAGAAGCAAGAACTGATCCGCGAGGCCGGGCTGGAGGGCTACATGGCAACCCAGATGTGCTTCGACGCCCAGACCATCGGAACCTGGCTGGCCGGTCAACGGGCGGCCGGTGTGAACCTGCCGTGTCATCTCGGCGTACCGGGAGCCGTGGACCGCACCAAGCTGTTGACCATCTCGATCCGTCTGGGCATCGGCCACTCGGCCCGGTACCTGAAGAAGAACAAGACGTCGATCATCCGGCTGCTGTCGCCCGGTGGCTACAACCCCAACAAGCTCATCGCCCCGCTGTCGGGTCGGGCCCACGAGTTAGGCATCGCCGGCATCCACTGCTTCACCTTCAACGCGGTGGACACCACGGAGAACTGGCGGCAAAAGTCCCTGAGGAAGCTCGCCACCTGAGTACGCCGAACGATTCGCCGGGAGCTTCGCCGGCGCTGCCGTGCAGGTGGCTGAGGGTCGACGGGCTTCGATGATTTCGACGTCGCTCATGCTGTCATCCCGGCGAGACCCAGGAATCCTCGGGCCACTCCCAAAGGGCCAAACCAGCCTCACCGGCAACCTTCGCAGCAAAGATGACTGTTATCGGCAGTACCGCGCCAGGTAACGCTCCTCCCTCCCTGGAAGGGTTGATGCGGTTAGCCCAGCAGCCGATCCTCGGGCAGGATTCCTGACGTGCCGTCAGATCCCACCTCCACTCGAAACTCCCATCCGCTGCTGTTATCCCCGATCAGCGTGGGGCCAATGGACCTGCGGAACCGGATCGTCCTCCCGGCCATGGACCAGAACATCTGCGATAACGGACTGATCACTGATCCGCTGATCACCCACTACGCCGAACGGGCCCGGGGCGGCGCCGGCCTGCTGGTCCTGGAGACCTCAGCGGTGGCCTTCCCCTACGGAGCAACGGCCCGCCACCAGCCGGGGCTGTCCCACGATGGCGTAATCGACGGCCTACGACGCCTCGCCGAAGCCGTCCACGCCCACGGAGCGAAGATCGTCGTCCAGGCCAACCACCACGGCCGCCTCTCCGGGGTCGACACCGCTGAGGACCGACCCAGCCTCGTGCCCAGCCTCCCGCTTCCCGACGCCGACCCTATGGCGATCATGCGAGACACCACGATGGACGAGTTGATGGCCATGGCCACCTTGACCGGCGGGAAGATGCCCACCTATGCCGAGGCATCGACCGACGACCTGGCATGGGTGGTGGACCAGTTCGCCGCCGCGGCTGCCCGGGTGCAACAGGCCGGCCTGGACGGCATCGAGGTCCACGCCGGGCACGGCTACCTGATCGACACCTTTCTGTCGCCCGCCTGGAACCACCGCACCGACGCCTACGGCGGCTCGATAGAGGAAAGGGCCCGACTGCTCATCGAGGTGCTGGAAGCCATCCGGGCGCGGTGTGGCACGGACTTCGCGCTGATGGTGCGCCTGAACGGGCTTGACGCTGCGCTCAAGGGCGGCATCACCCCTGACCTAGCTGCCCAGTACGCGGCGATGTCCGCCGATGCCGGCGCGGATGCCATACACGTCACCGCCTACTCGTCAATCACCGGTGGTCCCGGCTTCACCGAAGGGCCGCTGCCGTGGCTCGACTGCCAGTACGAGGACTTGGCCCGTACCGTGAAGGACGCCGTGGATGTGCCGGTCGTCGCGGTAGGGCGTATCCGGCCTGACGATGCCGAACGCATCCTGACCAGCGGCGGCGCCGACCTCGTCGCCATGGGCCGCCAGTTATTGGCCGACCCCGACCTACCCAACCGCCTGGCTGCAGGGCGACCCGACCTGGTACGCCCCTGCATCAACTGCTTCGTCTGCGTGGCCCAGAACTTCTGGTCTGCGGCGCCCATCTGCGCCGTGAACGCCCGCCTCGGCCACCAGGCCGAGCCTGACCCGGGCCCGGTCGACATTCCCCGCCACGTGGTGGTCGTCGGTGGTGGTCCCGGCGGAATGGAAGCGGCCCGAGTGGCTGCCGACCGGGGCCATCGGGTGACCCTGCTGGAGAAGTCCGACCATCTGGGGGGAACTGCACGCTTCTCGTCATTGACCACCCCACTTAACGGCGATCTGGTGCGTTGGTTAGCCACGGCCATCGCCGAGGCCGGAGTGGAGGTCCGAACCGGGACCGTCGCCTCGCCAGCCATGGTCGCCACCCTGCGACCCGATGCCGTGGTAGTGGCCACCGGCGCGGTACGGAGGCGGCCCGACGTGCCCGGGGTGGACCTCGACCACGTGCTGTCGGGCGACGACCTGCGCGTTCTGCTAACCGGCGAAGGAGACCTTGGGGGCCGCCAGCCAGGCATCATCGTGCGCGCCGTGCTGGCCGTAGGCCACCTGCTGGGACTCACCGCCGACCTGGACCGGGTCCGGTCGCTGTCTCGCTGGTGGATGCCGCTGGGACGTCAGATCGTCGTAGTTGGTGGCGGACTGGTCGGAACCGAACTGGCCGAGTTTCTGGCCCGGCGGGGCCGTACCGTCACCGTGCTGGAGGATGGAGGCGATCTGGCCACCGAGATGGCACACCCCCGCCGCTGGCGTGCCCTCCACGAGGCCCGAGCCCACGGTGTGGATTTCCGGACCAGCGCCCACCTCGTCGCCATCACCCCCAACGAGGTGGTGGCCGCCGTGACCGAAGGAGATGGGGTCGCGACCGAGGAGCGGTTCCCCGCCGATGCCGTGTTGCTCGCCGGCGGGGTGGAGCCCGACCCGTCACTGGCCGACGCCATCCGGATCACTGTGGGCAACACCGTGGGGGTCCACGTGGTGGGCGACGCCAAGGCCGTGGGCTACATAGAAGGTGCTATCCGGACCGGTCACGCCGTGGGCTGCAGCCTGTAACCGACCCGGGCCGAGCCCGGTTCGGGCCGAAACCACCTCCGTCGATAGCGTCCACTCCATGGCCGACACCACCATCGGGACCGCCCCCACGTGGGATCCGTTCGACCCGGAATTCCTGACCGACCCGTACCCCACCTACGCCCGGCTCCGCGACGAGGATCCGATCCACCGCAACGCCCTGGGCATCCTGATCGTCAGCCGATACGACGACGCCCACCAGGTGCTGCGCGACCCCCACACCTCGGTGCGGCGCTTCGAGTCGTCGATCGACCTACCCGAACACATGCTCCGACTCCGAAATCGCGGCGAGGACCGTTCCCCGTCGATCCTGGGCCTCGACCCGCCCGACCACACCCGACTCCGCAAGTTGGTCCCGCGCACATTCACCCCCCGATCCATCGCCCGTATGCGGGACCGCACCACGACCATCGTGGACGACCTTCTCGACGACCTGTCGGCCCGTGACGTCGACGATCCGATCGACCTGATCGCCGACTACGCCTTCGTCATCCCGTTCGCCGTTATCCACGCCATGCTCGGCCTGCCGGAGGCCGACGTGGAGCGGGTACGAGCCTGGTCTCACGCCATGACCCAAACGCTAGAGCCGTACCTCACCCCGGAACAGGTCGACGCGGCCATCGACGGCGGTGAACACATGGACACCTACCTCCGCGACGCCATCGAGTGGAAGCGCCGCGAGCCTGCAGATGACCTGCTCAGCGACCTCGTGGGGGTGGAGGCCGACGGCGACCGCATGGATGCCGAAGAACTGCTGGCCATGACCAACCTGCTGTTCGTGGCCGGCCACGAGACCACGGTGAACCTGATCGGCAACGGCACCCACGCCCTGCTCGGCCACCCCGACCAACTGGCACTTGTAGGCACCGACGAATCGGTGGATGACACGGTGGCTGACGAGCTGCTGCGCTACGACAGTCCTGTGCAGACCTCGGGCCGGCGCATGATGCACGACGTGGAGATCGGCGGAGTCGAGGTGCCATCCGGCGAGATGGTGCTGACCGCCCTAGGCAGCGCTAACCGCGACCCCCGGTTCTGGGGTGAAACCGCCGACCAGTTGGATGTGACCCGGGCCGACGCCAACCGCCACATGTCGTTTGGCAGCGGCGTTCACCACTGCCTCGGTGCTGCGCTGGCCCGAATGGAGGGCGAGATCGCCGTGACCCATTTGGTTCGGCGTTTCCCTGACCTGACGCTGGCCGCCGAGCCAACCCACAACGCCCGGATCATCCTCCGGGGTCGTGAGGTCATGCCGGTCTACCTCGGTCGGGCCGCCTGACCGGACTCGTTCCACAGGCGTCCGATCAGTCCGTGGCGATTGAACGACCCGGACAAGCCAAGCCGCAGAACAGGGCGCCGGCCACGAAGGTGCAGGCCAGGAAGGCCCACACCCGTTCGAAGGCAGCCAATGGTCCCAGGCTTTGAGCCGACGAGAACACGGCAATGGCAACTGAAACGCCAGAGGCGAAGCCGATCGAGCCCAACGTCCGCAGGGTGGCGCCTGCTGTGGCGAACCGGGCCGATGGCACGTCCCGGAGGCCCAGCGAGGAGTAGGTGGCAAACGAACAGGACACAGCAACACCGAGGCAAAGTTGGGCCGGCAGCAGGGTCGTGGCCCATGACGACTCCGGCCCCACGGTCAGCATCAACCACAGTGGGTTCACGGTGGCCATCAATGCCCCGAAGACCACAACGGTTCGATGTCCGACCCGGTCCACAATCGCCCCCACCGGCCCACCCAGCAGGGCCGCGAGGGCCGGGCCGGGGACCACGCCAAATCCGGCGGCCATAGCCGACCATCCCCACAATTCCTGGAGCAGGAGGGTTTGAAAGAGGATGGTGGCTATGAAGGCGGTGATGAAGAAGATCTGGCCAACGCCGGCTGACCAGAACGAGCGAATACGAAACAGGGACAGGTCCAGCAAGGGATTTGGATGGCGGGCGGAGCGAACGAGTAGCAGGCCGACGAGCATCAGTCCGACAGCCACGGAGGCCACCGTGGCCCCCGAGCGGTAGCCCCACTGCTCGCCCTGCACCACGGCCAACAAGACGAGGGCCACCCCGAACGTCCCGGCTGGTACACCCACCACATCGAAACCGCCGCGTGCGTCGGGATCCCAGCTCTCGCGGACGAGGCGGGGCGTGGCGATCAAAATGGCAGCCCCGACGGGCACATTGACGAAGAACACCCATCGCCACGACAGACCGTCGATTAGCACCGCCCCCATGCTCGGTCCGATGGCTGCTCCGAGCGCTGCCGAGGCGCCCCATACGGCGATCACCATCGAACGTCGCGAGACGGGGAACTCAGGGAGGATCATGGCTAGCGACGACGGTCCGAGGATTGACGCACCGACCCCCTGAACCATCCGAGCCGCTATCAGCAGGCCCGTGTTCGGCGCGAGGCTCGACAACAGCGAGCCAACCACGAATACCGAGACCCCGATCAGAAAGAATCGACGGCGACCCTTCTGGTCGGCCAGCCTTCCGGCCAGCATGAGGAACGCCCCCGAGGCGATGGAGTAGCCCGACAGCACCCAGGAAAGTCCAGTTTCACTGGCTCCGAGATCCCGACGCATGGACGGGAAGGCCACGTTTACGATGGAGATGTCAATGGTGGTCAGCAGGGCGGCCATCGTGGACGCAGCGAGGGCGATCCACGCCCGTCGCTCCACGACCCCGTCAGGGGGCTCCCCCGATTCGGCGATGCCGGGAGTTGGCACCGCCTCTTGTTTCATGCCGTGACGCTAAGGGTGGTTTCCCTCTCTGGACGAAGCGGCCCTGCCGGTTAGCCGAGCTGGTAATCGGCCACAGTGCAGCCCACGGCGAAGATAGGGATCGGGGCGTAGAACCGCACCGTCCCCTCGGCACCCGCTGCGGCCGCGCTCACTGTGAGGAAGGTCCGGATCTCAAACCCTCCCTGTCCGGCCTCGGCATAAACCTGCGCGTCGTCGTAGTCGAGGAGGGCGTCCCGGTCGTTTCGGCACCAACGGTCGAGGAAGTCCCGATCCCACGGCTCGTTGATCTTCCCGGAGTCCGGGGTAGCCGGCCAGTGAGAGATCCTCCCGGTACCGAACAGAACCAGGCCCACGAGGATTACCGCAACCCTGATGACCATCTCCCCCATCAGGTCATTCTGATATCCGTATCACGGAACGAGCCTGACGGGGCTGGGCATATGCGCGGAGCCGGGCGGCCCGACCGAAGAATGTCGGTCGAGCCGCCCGGAGCACCCGGCAGTTAGATCAGGCGAGGCCAAGCCAGCGCCGACCCTCTGAACAGCTACTCGCCGCCTAGGTTGAGGGTCACGTCCACCCGCCGCCAGTTCTTACCGGTGGTGTCCACGCCGCGGTTCTTCAACATCTCCACAGCCGCCTCGGCGTACTCCGTCGTGTAGGCGCCAGAGTCGGGTGCTGAGGCGAGAATGCCTTGGCTAGTCGCCACGTCGATGGTCTGGGCCCACAGGCCCTCATCCATCACGCCAGCCCCGTCGGGCGACGGCCAGATCAGGCCATTGATCTCGTTCATCTGCCATGCCTGATGTGACGCACCAAGCGATGAACCGTTGTTGAGCACGATTTCAACGCAATCCGCTGAATTGTCACGGCAGTACATCCAACCCTCAAGGGAGGCAGCCACAAAGCGGGTGGTGATGTCGGCATAGTCCGCGTCGCCGAGTCGTGCACCGTCGGCCCATAAGGCGTCGTTGAGCATGGCCGTCCCTTCATCGTTCCAATCGATGACCGACAGGTCGTCCTCGGTGACACGCTTACCTGTAGCCGGGTTGAGCGACTCAAGCATCTGGGCGTACTCGTTGTAGATCATCGCCTGGGCGGCGTCGATCTCCCCGGTGAGCAGGGCCATCATGTCAAAACTCTGCTGAACCAACTCATAATCGCTGGACGGGTCGAGGCCCGCCTTGCGCGAACCGGCTAGGAGCTCGAACTCATTGCCCCATCCCCAGTTACCGACCACCTTGCCAGCCAGATCCGCGGGACCGTCAATGCCGGCGTCGGCCCACGAGACCTGCAGGGTTCCCGAACGCTGGAACACCTGGGCCACATTGACGATGTCCATGCCCTCCTCGCGCGGGACCAGAGCCTTAGGTACCCAAGACACGGCGAAGTCCACGGCTCCTGAAGCCAACTGCTGATGGGGGGCAATGTCGACCCCACCTTCACGGATCTCTACATCGAGGCAGTACCTCTCATAGATCCCCTCGTCGGCGGCCGCGTAATAGCCCGCGAACTGAGCCTGCGTAAGCCACTGCAACTGCAACGAAACAGAGTCAACCGATTCGCAGTCGCCAACGCCGACCGCGGCTTCGTCACTGCCACAGGCAGTAGCAAACAGCGTCAGGACTGCCAGCACCGCCAGCAGTCTCGTCGTCAATCGCTTCTTCATCATTCCCTCCCGGGTGTAGTTGTGAACTCGCCTTCCACCATCGCCGCTCGCCAAGGCATGCTTACACGCTCAACTAGCAGGGCTACTGCGAACAAACCTAGGCCAAGAGCCGAAGCGACTCCGATGGCGGCCCAAGCAACGTCATACCTCACGAATGCGACGTTAGATGTGATCACGTTGCCAATGCGATCCTGAGGACCACCGAAGTACTCAGCCACTATCGCGGCGATTACCGACAAGGGCGCCACCAGCCGGAGGGAGTTGGCGAAAAACGGAAGGGCGTTGGGAACTCGCACCTCCCGAAAGATCGTCCACTTGCTGGCCGCGTAGGAATGCATGAGCTCAATCTCATCGGGATGTACCGCCATGAGACCTCGAGATGTGTTGATGAAGACCGGAAAAAAGACAACGGCAATTACTACAGACTGATTGCTGAGCGTGCCGGTGATCCCGAACCAGGCATTGAAGATGGGGGCAAGAGCCACTATGGGAGTGGCGTTGACGACCACGGCAAGTGGTGTAAGACCCTCTTCGAGCGTACGGAAGCGCGTGGTCAAGAAAGCCAGCGCTACACCAGCCATGATGCCGATCAGCAGGCCGCTCACCGCGATCCAGCCTGTCTCCCATATGGCATGGCGCAGAACGGGCCAGTTGTCCACAACCTCTTCCAAGATTGACGTGGGCCTTGGCAACAGGAACTCCCGAATTCCGAAACCCCTTACGACCGCCTCCCAGAGCACGAGGCCGGCCACACCCACCACGATCGGCGGTCCCAGGACAGAAGCCCGGCCACGAAGTCGCCGAAAAATCACCCGTCGCCCTCCACGGCCCGAAGGGCTTCACGAATTTCAGTCGCCTTCTCGAAGAAGGCCGGGTCCTGCCTCGTATCGTCGCTGCGATCACCTAGGTCAACATCGACTACCGAGTGGATGCGGCCGGGCCGTGGTGACAAGACCACTACTCGATTGGAGAGGAAGGCCGACTCAGGTACCGAGTGGGTGACGAATACGACGGTGGTCTGGGTTTCCCGCCAAATCCGAAGTAGTTCAAGCTGCATGTGCTCACGGGTCATCTCATCGAGTGCCCCGAAAGGCTCGTCCATAAGCAACAACTTCGGCTGGAACGAGAGCGCCCGGGCAATAGAAACACGCTGTTGCATGCCGCCGCTGAGCTGGCGGGGATAATGCCCACCGAAGTCCTCAAGCCTTACCAGCCCAAGCATTTCTGCTGACCGGGCTGACCTCTCGTCTCTTGACCATCCACGAAGTTCCAGCGGCAACTCAATATTGGCCAGCACCCGACGCCAATCGAATAAGCCCGAATGCTGAAACACCATGCCGTAGTCCTGATCCAGGCGAGCCTCGTGGGCTGATTTGCCGAAGACCGTCACCTCTCCCGTAGTCGGGGCGAGCAAGTCACCGACCAGACGCAAGAGAGTCGATTTGCCGCAACCTGAGGGGCCGATCAGCGATATGAACTCCCCGGCCTCAACGGTCAGATCGATGCCAGACAACGCCGCTACCTCGGAATCGCCTCCTTCATTGAAGACCTTGGCAACCCCATCTATGACAACTGCCTTTTCTGCCAGAACTGGATTACTCATGAAGTGACCTCACCGGTTCGCCGCACCACGATCCATTCGGCCAGAGAAACCAGTCCAAAAACCAGGAGACCTAGCACCGCCGCGCCAATCACGGACGCGTAGAGCCGCTCAGGCGAGACGGCGTATCGCTGCGCGTATTCAAGGATCGCCCGTCCCAGACCGGTCTTGGTACCGATGGAGATCTCACCGACGATCGACCCAACGACACTGAGCGTTGCTGCAATCTTTAATGCAGGGAACAGATAGACGCGTGCAGCAGGAAGCCTCAATTTGACTAGGACTGTCCACCAGGGAGCTGCGTAGGAACGCATTAGCTCCACGTGGTCGGAATCTGGAGACTGCAGGCCCCGAAGCGCGCTGACGGCGACTGGGAAAAACGTTAGGTAAGCAGCGATCAGTGAGATCGAGAGCATGTCGGGTAGATCCTGTTGGCGCCCCCAGGTCACCACGATCGGTGCTAGAGCGATCAGTGGAATCGTCTGGGACACGTTGATCCATGGAAGCAAACCACGCTCGGCAACCCGCCAACGCAGCATCAGGATGGCCAAACCGAGGCCAACTGTCAGACCGAGAGTGAACCCGATTGCCGCCTCCTGAAGAGTGAACCAACCCTTCTTCAGTAGAAATAGGTATAGCGGCAACCGGGCCCGGCCATCTCGGACCTCTTCGAACAGTTCGTCGGCGATGTCCATTGCGTGAGGCATGGTGAGGTCATCGGTTGACGCTGGGAGGTCGATTGAAGTACCGGGCCAATAGTCACCAGTCTGTTGACCAACCCACTTGTAGCCCTCCCAGATACCGACCACGAGTAGCAGCGCTATGGCCGTCGCCACCACCACCCTCAGGATCCGACCGCCCTTCACGACCTGTCCCCGATGCAGAGGGTCCGACCATCAGTGGGTTCATTGCCACCCCGGTCTGCGCACTCCGACAAGCAACCAGCCTTGGGCCTCATGGTTCAGCCATCTGCCGATTCGCCGTCGGGTGGACTCCCGGCTGCAAACCGGCGCTGCCTCTCCATCAAGCTGCACCAGTCCCAATTGGCTCCCCCTAGGGAGTCGACGTCTGCCAGGAACTGGCCGACCAGTGCTGTGACCGGTAGCGAGACGTTCATCGAGGATGCCTCATCGAGGACGAGCCCGATGTCCTTTCGCATCAGGGTGGTGGAGAAGCCGAAGTCGTAGTCCCCTTCCAGCATCTTCTCGGCCCGGTTCTCCATCTGCCACGACGTAGAGGAGCCCTGCAACATGGCCTCGACCACGTTCTCGACGTCCAGCCCCGCCCTGGATGCGAAGTCGAGACCCTCGGCGAGTGCCTGGCATAGCCCGACCACGCAGATCTGGTTCGTCATCTTGGTCAGCTGTCCCGCGCCCGGACCACCCATCCGCCTAATTCGCGACGCGTACGACCCGACCACCGGCTCGGCCCTTGCGAAGGCGCCCTCGTCGCCGCCGACCATCACCGTGAGGACACCCTTCCGTGCACCGTCGACCCCGCCGGAGACGGGGGCGTCCAGGAAATACGCGTCAGCCGCAGAGACGCTCGCATTGACAGTCCGGGCCAGCCGGGCTGAGACGGTCGAGTGGTCAACCCAGACGGCCCCAGTCGCGATGGTGGGCACCAGTTCGTCGGCCACGACCTGTAACTCCTGGTCGGCAGGGAGGGAGGTGATGATGAACTCCGCGCCGGTGACCGCAGATGTCACGGAGTCGGCCACCTCACCACTGTTTTCATCCGCCCACCTGCTCGCCAGACCGTCGACTACGTCGAACACAACGAGCTCATCGACCGCAGCGCTCTCGGACAGATGGGCGGCCAGGTGCCAGCCCATGCGTCCGAGGCCCAGGACTGCGATCCTCACGCTGGTACTCCGGGACCACCCCGATCGGCCAGGCTGAAGCCACCGGCCAGGCGGGCATCGACCCTGCCGCCGACCGCCATGGCCAGGATCAGCACCAGTTCATCAGGACGTGGAGCGTCAGGCACTCCGACCTCTATCGCGTCGTAGTGGCTTCCGACATAGGACCATTCGAGGTGCGTCAGGGGCACGTCCAGCCTTGCTCCGAGCGGGCCCACCTTCTTGGTCGACGGAACGATGGCTTCACCCTTGCCTAGGGCTGCCCGCATCCCCCCGCCCCCCGGTATGTGCCACATCGCACCATGCTCAATCTCCCCTGCCGCTCCGACAATCGCCCCCTTGCCATAGCTGTCGATCTCGTCTCGGGCACCCCCCATGTGGTTGATGAGTAGTTCGCCGAGGTGTTCTCCCAGTTCACGTAGCTCCTCCACTGCCGGGCTGAGGTCGTCCACGTAGCCGCCTACGAACGGGTTGCTCACGACTACGGCCACCGCTCCCTTCAGGGCAGGGCGGGCGGGCTGCGGCCCGAAGTCGTGGTAGATCTCCTCGATGGCCACGCAGGTCTTTCGTTGGACGAACAGCGGGGCCGTCATGTCGTCCGAGGCCGACGCCTGGGCCGGTTCCTGCCCGACACCCCCAGTAGGTGAGTCACCATCTCGATCTCCAGTCAGTCGCTCATGGTGGGGAGGATTCCCCGCCCGTATGCATCGAGGGTCTCATCCTGCTGGTCGTGCATGAGGTAAATGGCAAACTGGTCCACCCCGAGGGCCTCCAGTTCCCGGAGGCGTTGCACATGGGCCGCCTCGTCCCCCAAGATGCAGAAGCGGTCGATGATCTCGTCTGGTACGAAGTCGGTGTGCTCGTTACCGGTGCGACCGTGTTCGGCGTAGTCGTATCCCTGACGGCCCTTGATGTAGTCGGTGAGTGCGCCAGGCACCGTTGATCCGTCGGCGCCGTATCGCCCGACGAGGTCGGCCACGTGGTTGCCTACCATCCCGCCGAACCAGCGCACCTGGTCGCGTTGGTGGGCGATGTCTTCTCCGACATAGGCCGGGGCCACCACGGTGATGGTCAGCGACTCGGGGTCCCGACCAGCGGCAGCGGCCGACTTCCGGACCGCGGCAATGGTCCATTCGGCGATCTGTGGGTCAGCCAACTGCAGCACGAATCCGTCGGCCTTACGGCCGCACAGGTCCAACGCCTTGGGTCCGTAGGCGGCCATCCACATGGGGAGCGAACCGTCGTGGCGCCACGGAAAGGTCTGGGTGGTGCCGTTGTACTCGACGGTGTCGCCCTCGGCCAGACCCTTGATCACCGCCATGGAC
>Ga0315328_10001118_pt1 | contig 12234 bp, 13 predicted proteins | sample M120032315metaG_FD_203462 | JGI IMG/M metagenome (GOLD analysis project Ga0315328, IMG submission 203462) | Ammonia-oxidizing marine archaeal communities from Monterey Bay, California, United States - M1 200m 32315 | ecosystem: Environmental > Aquatic > Marine > Intertidal zone | place: USA... | reverse complement strand
GGTATTCCTGTAGATAAAGCATTTGCAATAAAACCATCTCAAGTTTCATTTGAGCAATGGTGTGAAATTTTCGGTATTGAAATATTGAGTGAAGAGGGTCTTTTATTGGAACGAGTTTTGGAAGTTCAAGAAGATGACTTTACTTTGAAAAAATTGATGGATACTATTAAATCGGATAAAGATTCGAATGATAAAGAAAAATTGATTTTGAAAAATAGATTTTCATTTGTTAAGAAATGGGGTTTATTTGATGTCAATGGTACGGATTTAAATGAATTACTTGATGGTGGAAAAATGATAATTATTGATTTAAGTGCTTACTCTCAAATGGAGGGTGGGGAAAAAATTAAGGCTCTAGTGATTGGATTTATTGCAACTCATGCTTTGAAAACTAGAATGGATGCTCGAAAATATGAAGAATTGCAAATATTGAAAGAAAGTTCATTGTTTGCAGAACATGAAAGTAAGATCCCTCTTTTACAATTAATTATTGATGAAGCACATGAATTTTTACCGCGGGAAGGTAAGACCATTGCAAGTTACCCTTTGATTCAAATTCTTCGAGAAGGTAGACAACCTGGTATCTCTACAATTTTTGCAACGCAACAACCAGGTAAGATTCACACTGATGTCATGACTCAATCAGATATTGTGATTTCACATCGAGTCACTTCAAAATTTGATATTGATGCATTAAACGAGATGATGCAATCATATGCAACTTCTGATCTTCAGAAATATATTGAGAATCTTCCTCGTGAGCAGGGTGTCGGAATTGTTTTAGATGACACAAATGAAAAGATTTATCCTATGAGAATTAGGCCTAGATTTTCATGGCATGGTGGCGAAGATCCGAATGCTATTCGCGGTAAAATATTAAGTAATTTTTCGAGTACTATTAGTTCAGACGACAAAAACTTAAAATAGAACTCAGTATGAAAATTCCATGATAAAGATCCCGATAGAAGACGTTATCAAAAAAATTGTTGCACAAAGCGGTATGTCTGAAAAAGAAGTTAATGAAAAAATTGATGCTAAACTGAAATCATTTGATGAAATTGTTTCACGGGATGGCGCAGCATTTATGGTTGCATCAGAAAATTCAGTTAAGGTTTTTGAAGATCCTTCAACAAAAGTTTTGCAAATTAAAGACGTTCATCCAGGTATGAGTGGAGTGGAATTAGTTGCGAAAATTTCTCGTATTTTTGATGCACGAAGTTTTACTAGAGATGGGCGAGACGTACCTTTTATTCCAATAATGATTAAAGATGAAACTGGTGATATTCGAACTACGCTGTGGGATAAACGTTCAGAATTAATTTCTGGGGATCGTTTGAAAGTTGGTGACGTAATTAGAATTAAAAATTGTTCAATTCGTGAAAATAGTTACACCGGTAAGGATTTGCAACTTAATAGTCGTAGTCAAATTATTATTAATCAAGATAAATTGGAAGTGGATATCGATGCACCAGTTGCTGCTGTTGAGACTGATTTGAATAATCCTACTTTAGGATCGCCAGTAAATGTGTTGGGGACAATTGTTGCAGTTAGTGAACCAAGATTCTATACTGCCTGCACTGATTGTAATCGAAAAGTTTCTGAATCGAGTGAATGTCAGACTCACGGTAAAGTTGAAACTCCAAGAACAATAATGATTTTGAATTTTGTTTTAGATGATGGAAAGGGAAATATTAGAGCAACTTGTTTTGGTGAATTGGGCGAAAAATTGATAGGCGAAAAAGCAGATGCGATGCAAGATTTAATTGCGGCACAAGGTAGTGAGAATATCGGATTAAATATTTTAGGTACAATGGTTGAAGTTTCTGGAATAATAAAGGAAAATAAAAATTATGATCGAGTCGAGATGAATGTAAATTCAGTAAAAATCAAAAATTCTGAAGAAATGATTAAGAGGTTAAATAATGGTTAAGAAGGAAATAGATGAAACTGAAAACGAAATAGTTGAAATAGATGACCTACCTGGCGTTGGTCCAATGACTGCAGATAAATTGAAAGATGCAGGATATGATACAGTTATGTCTATTGCAGTTGCACCCACTTCTGAACTTTCTGAAGCAAGTGGAATGAGTGCAGCTTCTGCAACTAAGGCTCAAATTGCTGCCCGAAATGCAATGGATATGGGATTCATTACTGGTGCAGAATTAGTTGAAAAACGAAAAAATATTGAACGAATAACTACTGGTGCAGAATCATTTGATGAATTATTAGGTGGTGGTGTAGAAACTCAAAGTATAACTGAGGCTTTTGGTGAATTTGGTTCAGGTAAAAGTCAGGTTGCAATGATGCTTGCAATAACTTGTCAGCTTCCAAAAAAGGACGGGGGTTTGAATAAAGATGTATTATTTATTGATACTGAAAATACTTTTCGTCCTGAAAGGATTACTCAGATGTGTGAAACTCGAGGCTTAAATGCTAAGAAAATTTTGTCTCGGATAATGGTTGCTCGAGCCTATACTTCAGATCATCAAATGTTATTGGTTGATAAAATTGATGAAGTAATTAATACGCATGATAAAAAGATTGGATTAGTTGTTGTAGATTCTTTGATGAGTTTATTTAGATCAGAATATGCTGGAAGAGGTACTCTTGCAGTACGTCAACAAAAATTGAATAGACATTTGCATTCTTTGCAAAGAGTCGCAGATAAACATAATTTGGCGATCTATGTTACAAATCAAGTGCAGTCAAATCCTGCAGTATTTTTTGGAAATCCTACAAAAGCCATCGGAGGACATATCCTCGGGCATGCATCACAATTTAGAATTTATTTGCGAAAAGGTAAGGCTGGAAAACGAGTTGCACGATTGGTAGATTCGCCTTATTTACCCGAAGGAGAAATTATTTTTAATATAACTGAGAAGGGAATTGAAGAAGCTTAAAAACTTCTTCACCTTACTTTACTATGCTTGATTTATTTATTGGAGTTGTTTTAGTAGCGTTAATCATTTCAACCTTAATCGATTTGAAAACCTTTGAGATCCCTGATTTTTTAACTCATTTCTTAATTCTCTTTGGGATCGGTGCGCATGTTATTTTAAGTATAAATTCTAATTTTGAACTATTGAATTTATTTGTTTCACTTGGGATCGCAACTTCATTTGGTTTAATGATGTATTACACCGGACAATGGGGCGGAGGTGATTCTAAGCTCCTAATTGGAATAAGTGCAATGTTGCCAGCCTATGTATTAAATGCGCCTTATCCTTTTATTGTAAGTTTCATTGTAAATCTAATGATTGCGGGAGGAATCTATAGCACATTATTCTTAATTAAAGAAAGTATATTTAATTTCAAAAAAATAAATTCTGAATTGCCATTCTTGAAATATGTAGCAATTATGTCTTTGATATTGATTTTATCTAAAGTTTATATTTTTGGTGCAATGCTTTCAGTTATTCTAATTTTAATTTTAGCCATTCATATTCAAAATAACTTTTTTGTTAAGAAAATTTTGCCAGAAAATTTAGTTGAAGGTGATTGGGTTTTAGATGAATTAAAATATCGTGGTAAATTAATTTTCAGCCCAAAGAAAACCGGTGTTTCAAAATCAGACATTATTTTAATTAAAAAATATTTCAAAAAATCGTTAAATGTTAAATCTGGGATTGCGTTTGGGCCTGCGTTTTTGATTGCATTTTTACTGACCATCAAATATGGTGACTTGATTTTCACTATATTATCTGAATATCTAAGTAAAATATAAAAAGGAGGGGAGCATAGTTAGGATTATGGTAATTCTTGAAGCACCACATTATGTCCTTATGGGATTAATGGGGTTTTTCGCATTAGTTTGGTCACTTATGAGCATGGGTGTTGTTAGAACACGAGATCATGAATTACATACTGAAAAAAATGCATTTACTGAAAATGCAGTTAAAACTATTGAAGCAACGTATAATTATTTGGAACAAATTCCTGCCGAGAATAGAGACCAGTCAAGATCTCACTTGCATCGAGGAGAAATTCATGCAGCATTAGAATCAGCAAGATTGAATCACGACGTTTATCACTTCTTTAAAAATCATTAATTCTTGAAATTTTTTGTTAATTTAACTTTGGAAATTTTAGTTTTAGTTGGTTTTGATAGTTTCTTTTTAGTTCTGATTGATTTTGAAAACAATTCAGATAATTCTTTCAAATCTTCGAGTGATACTTGTTTTCTTTTCCAATGGGGGATTGCTTCATCGCCTTCAAATCTTGGAATTATGTGAAAATGAACATGGGGGACTTCTTGGCCTGCTGCGACACCATTATTCAAAAATATATTGATTCCTGGAGCACCGGTGATTCTTTGGATCTCTGAAGCCAAATGTTTGATAACAGTAATTGTGTGTTCAGCCAATTTATCAGGCATATCCATTAAAGTTATGTATTCTTTTCGTGGAATTACTAAAATATGTCCTGCATTTATTGGATTTATATCTAAAATTGCGACTACTTTTTTGTCTTCATAAACTTTGAAACTTGGGATTTCACCTGCGATAATCTTTGAAAATATTGATTTAGTCATATTTATCTTATATGTAAAAATTTATAATAGTTTCATAGTTTTTATAATCTTAAATGATAAGTAATAATATGGATCTCCAATTGTTTAATTCACTATCTAAGAAAAAAGAAAAATTTATTCCGATTGAAAATGGGCGTGTTAAAATTTATACTTGTGGTCCGACAGTTTATGATTATGTTCATATTGGAAATTTGAGAGCATTTATTGTGGGAGACCTTATCAAGAGGATTCTGAAATTTAATGGTTATAAAATTGATCATATAATGAATATCACTGATGTTGGACATCTTACTTCGGATGCAGATGAAGGTGAAGACAAATTAGTTTTAGCAGCAAAGAAAGCAAAGAAAACAGTTTGGGAATTATCTAAATTTTATACTGATGCATTCATTAAAGATTTGGAATCATTAAATATACAATCACCAAATAAGCTTCCTCGAGCAACAGCCCACATAAAAGAACAAATTTCTATGATTCGAAAATTAGAGGATGGGGGATTTGCTTATGTTGAAGGCGGAAATGTGTATTTTGATACTTCTCAATTGAATAAATATGGTAAACTTGGAGGAATTGTAAACAACGGAGAATCCAGAGTGGATAAAGATTTGAATAAACGGAATCCTCACGATTTTGTTTTGTGGTTCACTAAATCAAAATTTCAAGACCAAGACATGAAATGGGATTCTCCATGGGGAAAAGGTTATCCTGGTTGGCACATTGAATGTTCTGCAATGGCAGTTAAATATTTGGGGAATCATCTTGATATTCATATGGGCGGAGAGGATTTGGCACACATTCACCATAATAATGAGATTGCACAATCTGAGTCGGCACTTTCTGTAGAACCTTGGGTCAACTATTGGTTACATTCTGCATTTTTAGTGAATAAAAATGGTTCAAAAATGTCAAAATCGGAAGGAAACATTACTACTCTTACTGAATTGAAAAAAATTGGATTTCACTCGTTAGATTATAGATATTTAACTCTTGGAACTCATTATCGAAAGCAATTACGTTTTAGTAAAGACGGATTGGAGGGTGCAAAAAATTCAAGACATAAATTGAATCAATTTGTTGCAAAAATTGTATCTAAAGTTGTAAAAATTGAAGAAGGTAAAGAATATTTGTCTCATTTCAGAGATGCATTAAATGATGATTTTAACACTCCGAAAGCACTTTCCATAATTTCTAAATTAATGAAAGACTCAATTCTAAGCAAAAATGAAAAATATTCGCTAATCGTAAAATTTGATGAAGTTTTGGGTCTCGGACTAACAAATATTGGTGAAGATATTCCAAAGAAGATATTTGATTTGGCTGAAGAACGGGAAAATCTTCGTTCAAAGAAAAAATATTTGGAATCGGATAAATTTAGAGAAAAAATTGAAAAGCAAGGCTATACTATTCTTGATGAAATTGACGGTTATCGAATAATTAAATCTTCTAACAACAATTAGCGCCCATAAATAATTTTTTCAAACCCATTAACACAAACCATGCACCGACACCTTGTTCTAAACTGAAACTGCCGGACCATAACATCCAACCGATTAAAAGTAGAGCAAGTCCGTAGATTGAATACGTATAATTCATTGACGCAGCCTTAGACATTTTTGCCATAATACACTATAATTGAGAAGTATTTAATATTTACTCAACTAGTCTGTTAATAATGTTGAATTTTGCTTTTATTTTATCTTCTTTTAAAATTTGATTCTCTAGCTGTTTTGGTAAAGCTATATCTTGAAGTTTTAGATTAAAATCTTCATCATGCAGAAGTAATTTAATTTTCATATTATTTTATGGAGCCATGATTTTTTAAAGTTAAGGGCGAGGAGGGATTCGAACCCCCGAATGACAGGACTGCAACCTGTTGCCTTACCGGACTTGGCGACCCGCCCATGACCTTTTCAGTGGAGGTCCCTTTAAAATGATTTTGATATAGTTTTTTATAATTGAAATACTTTAAAAAAATATGAACCTTGCTATCGGATCACGTATCTCTAAATTTAGACGGAGATTGAATTATCGACGGCGTAAACGTGAACGTGCAAGAAGATTGAGAGAACAAAAGAAAACAGTTAGGCGAGTTTTTTTGGGATTTGTTGGAATTACGGGAATTGTTCTGATTTGGAGTGGAATATCTAGATTTGCAAGTAGTGCGTTGACCTTGGGCGAATCAATTGCCATCGGAGTTGGACTTTTATTCGTGAGCGGATTATTAACTAAACGTTTTGTTAGAATGTTTTCATAGTACGAAAATGTTTATATTTGAAATGAGGTATTAATTAAAATGGCGTTAATTTTTCCGCACGAATTCATTGCAAAGACTGCAATTCCGTCGATTAAGGCAGCATTGGCTCAAGAATTATTGAATCAGGGTATGACTCAACGAGAAATTGCGGATTTACTTGAATCTCGAACTTCAACCATATCTCAATATATTGGCGGACAAAGAGGTTCTAGTTATGAATTGTCCAAAGAAACTTTATCATTAATTGGAATGGTTGCGGAATCAGTTCACGAAGAACCTACTGCTGAATTGTTGCAATTTGGTATATCTCAGGTATGTAATCACGTGATTGAAGAGAAATATGGTTATAAATTTGAAGAAAACGACTCATAGAGTACTTAAATTTTGATGATAGCGTGCTAAATACTAATGTTTTTAAATGGCGATATAGAGAAAAAGGCATGACAAATGATTTACAAAAGGAAGATATGTATGATGAAGATGACGATTCATTACCTTTTCCGCGAGCAAGAGTTGTTAACTTAATGCGAGCGCATATTACTGAGGGTAAACAAATTCGATCCGAAGTTAAAGATGCACTTAATGCATGGCTTGGGAATCTTTTAGCTAGAGTTGCTAAAGAAATGAATAATTCACCCTATGGTTCAATTGGTATTGCTGATTTTCAACGTGCTACAAACCCATATGATCAAATTTCTAATTTAGTTAGAGATGAAGAAAGATTGCATATTAGTCTTGAAAAGTTGAAAGTTGATGCAGATCAAATTCAACGAGACATGAATCAATTTTTTGATAAGATCAAAGGGCCTGAAAAAAAATAATGAATGTTGTTGATATTGCTTATTCGAGAGGGAACTCTCGAAAAATTTCAGTAATTTATAGTTCAAATAAAGGTAATTATGTCGAAGAAAAGGAATTTGAATTGCCATTTTTATTAGTTAAATCTGATATTTCAAAATCAGATCTTGAACAAATTCATTATGAATATCGCGGTGAATTAAAAAATCCTGAATCTGTTAAAGAGGTTGTAAAGGTCTTGAGGGGAAAGACAGTGGATATGTTTAAAGTTTATACTTCGATTCCACTTGAAATTCCAGCATTAAAACGAAAATTATTTGATCAAGGATTGGAAGTTTTTGAAGCAGACATTCCTTATTTATTTAGAGTCGGTCTAGACAATAAACTGAATTATTATAAAAAAATCATGCCTAAAATTTTAGCATTTGATATAGAAACTGATTGTTCCGGGAATTTTCCTGATGCAGAGAAGGATTCAATAATTTCAATTTCATATTATGCAGAGGGTTTGAGGAAAGTCACAACTTACCGTGATTTCAAAACTGATGGTGATTACATCCACATTGTTAAAAATGAGAGTGAAATGTTGAAAGATTTTTGTAAAACTATAAATGATTCTGGAGTGGATGTTATAACCGGTTATAATTCTGATGGTTTTGATTTACCTTTTATCAAAACACGAGCTGAATTACTAAATGTTAAGTTGGAAATTGGACCAATTAAATCGGGGATTAAACTTGAGCGTGCAGGTAGACGAGGACATTCTGCCAGAATTCCGGGACTAACTCATTTTGATAGTTATATTTTTGTTAGAAATATTCTTTCTTCAAATCTAAAAACAAATTCGCTTAAATTGAATGATGTTGCTAATGAATTGATTGGTCATAAAAAGGAGGAGCAATTGGGTGCGTTTGTTAGTGAACTCTGGAAAGACGGCGGTGATGAAAATCTTAATAGAATTATGAAATATAATCTTCATGATTCTCGAATAACTTGGAAAATTGCTGAAAAATTAATGCCAATTGCAATTCAATTCGTTAGAATTGTTGGAATTCCGCTATTTGACGTATCTCGAATGAGATATGGTAGATTGGTAGAGCAATATATTATCAAGAATTCTGTTGATGAAAATAGAGTTATTGAAAATAAGCCTTCTGATTCAGAAATATCTGATAGAATACGAACCAAAGTAATGGGTGCGTTTGTTTATCAACCAATTCCGGGTGTTTACAAAAATATTAGAGTCTTTGACTTCAGAAGTTTATATCCTTCGATAATTATTGCACATAATATCGATCCATACACTCTATCTGAAGATGGTGAGAATAAAATTAATCTTCCGCATAAAACAGTTTATTTCAAAAATAAAGGAGGCTTTATTCCAAATTTGCTGAAAAATTTGTTAGAAAAGCGGTCTTCAATAAAATTGAAATTGAAAAATGCTGATATTGATTTGGAACTAAGTAAGGAATTAGATGCACAATCTTATGCTATCAAAATATTGGCAAATTCATTCTACGGATATTTAGGATTTTATGGTGCAAGGTGGTATTCTATTGATTGTGCTGCTGCAGTAACTGCAATGGGTCGAAAATACATAGATCAGGTGATAAAAACTGCAGAGATTCATAACATCAAAGTGATATATGGTGACACAGACTCTGTATTCTTAATTGATTCTCCGAACATAAATGCGTTTGAAAAAGAAGTGGGTGATTCCTTACCTGAGCCCATGGAATTGGAGGACGAAGGTAGTTATATTTCTGGAATTTTTTTGGAAAAAAAAGGGTCTGCTGCAGGCGCAAAAAAGCGTTATGCGCTTTTAGATAAGAAAGGAAAAATTATTGTTAAAGGTTTGGAATCACGGAGAGGTGATTGGTCAAAACTTGCCAAAAATGTACAATTAGATGTTTTGAATAATGTTCTTTCTGAAGGTAGTGGCGAAGGTGCATTAAATATTGTCCAAAAAATAATTAAAGATATTAGGCGCAAAAAAGTTGACATTGGAGATTTAATCTTATCAAACAAACTTACTCGAAATTTAGATGATTATGTCGCAATTGGGCCTCAAGTTGCCGCTGGAAAATTGATGGCGGCGCGCGGTGAAGATGTTGGTCCAGGTACGATTGTTAATTATATAATTACTGAAGGTAATTCTAAACTTGTAAGAGATAGAGTTAAACTTTCAGATACAGTATCTATTGATGAAATTGATGAAAATTATTATATTGACAAACAAGTGATTGGAGCAACTTATAAAATACTAGAACTCTTCGGTTATAACGAAGACCAAATTAAGGGTCTTAACTCAGGATTGGATCAATGGTTATAACAAAGGATATAATTTCGAAATATAAAAAGGCAGGTAGGATTTCCAAAGAATGTAAAGAATTTGGAAGGAAGCTTGCGATTCCAGGAGCTAATTATCTTGAAATTTCTGAGAAAATTGAAGATAAAATTCGCAATATGGGTGCAGATTTAGCATTCCCGGTAAATATGTCCGTAAATTCAGTTGCAGCACATTATTGTGCAATTGAAAATGATTCTAAAGTTTTAGTAGAAGGCGATTTGCTTAAATTGGATATTGGTGTCCAAATCGATGGGTACATTGTGGATAGTGCAATTTCAATCCCGATTAAAACCAAAAAACACGATAAGTTAATTCTTGCTGCACGAGAAGCTCTTGACAACGCTGTAAAATTGGTAAAACCGGGAATTTATACTAGTGACGTTGGCGCGGTTATTGAATCAACTATACAAAAACATGGTTTTAAATCAATTCGTAATCTTTCGGGTCATGGTATTGAACAATATAATGTTCATGCAGGATATAACATTCCAAATTACAAATCGGGCGGTAAATTCAAACTTGAAAAAGGAATGGTTATCGCTATTGAGCCTTTCGCAACCGATGGTCGAGGATTAGTAACTGAGAGTAAAAGCTCTGGAATTTATGAACTTGCTGAAAAAAAGCAAGTACGAATGTATCGTGATGTTCTAAATCACATTATTTCAACTTATCAAACTCTACCTTTTTCTGAAAGAGAAGTTTCTAAAAAATTTGGAAGAACTAAAACAAAATTGGCTCTTGGTTCTTTTGTGAGATCTGGAATTCTTCATGATCATAAAATTTTGAATGAAAAACCGGGTTCGTACGTTGCACAATTTGAATACACAATTATCGTTGATGATAAACCAATTGTTTTGGGTTAAACTCAATTCTATCCGAGATACGCTGGGCCGGATCTACTTTCTGCTTCCTGGATTGCAGTTTTGTAAGCGTTGACTTCGATCTTCGATAGCGAAGGTTTTACTTTTGTTAACGCCACAGTAAAGTGTTTTTTCTTAACTTTGTCTGCTTTATTATCTTCTCGTAATGCTAGCATTGCTGCTTCTCTGACAACTGCTTCAATATCTGCGCCAGAATATCCATTAAGTTTATTTGTTAAATATTTCAATGTAGCCTCTTTTGTCGTCAATGGTACATCTTTTGTATGGATTTTAAGAATTTCTCGGACTGCTTCTTTGTCTGGAGGAGTTACTAATAAATGTCTATCAAATCTTCCTGGTCTCAATAATGCTGGATCTACTAATTCAGGTCTATTTGTTGCAGCAAGAATTACTACCTCGCTTAGATCTTCAATTCCATCCAATTCAGTAAGAATTTGATTTACTACTCCTTCTCGTGCTTTTGCACCGCCATCATTTCCGCCTCCTCTAACTGACGCAATTGCGTCTATTTCGTCAAAGAAAATCACTGAAGGTGCAACTTGTTTTGCTTTTTTGAATATTTCTCGGACTGCTTTTTCCGATTCACCAACGTATTTATTTAGTAATTCTGGTCCTTTAACTGAAATAAAGTTTGCTTCAGATTCAGTTGCAACTGCTTTTGCCAATAGTGTTTTTCCAGTTCCAGGTGGTCCATATAGTAGGACTCCTTTTGGTGAACGAATGCCCATTCTCTGAAACATTTCGGGATTTTTGATTGGCCACTCAACAGACTCTTGTAATTGTTGTTTAACTTCGGTTAGTCCTCCAATTCTAGACCAGGGAACATTTGGTGTTTCGATCAGTACTTCTCTCATTGCACTCGGAGTAACATTTCTAAATGCGTCTGTGAAATCTTTTTTATTTACAATTAATTTTTTCATGATTTCCTCACTTAATGGTGTATCGTCTTTCAATGAGTGTTTTAATGCAAGTCTTCGAATAACATTCATTGCAGCTTCCTTACATAATGCTTCTAGATCAGCTCCAACAAAACCATGAGTAACTCTTGCCAGATTTTCTAGTTTGACATCTCCAGAAATAGGCATATTTCGTGTATGAATTTTAAGAACTTGGAGTCTTCCTTCATAATTTGGAACACCAATCTCTATTTCTCGATCAAATCGTCCACCTCTCCGTAATGCTGGATCTAATGCGTCTTGACGATTTGTTGCTGCAATAACAATTACTTTTCCTCTACCTTTCATTCCGTCCATTAATGTCAATAATTGTGCAACTACTCTTCGTTCAACTTCCCCATATGATTCTTCTCGTTTTGGGGCGATTGCGTCTATTTCGTCAATAAATATGATTGCCGGTGCGTTTTTTTCTGCCTCATCAAAAATTGCTCTAATTTTCTTTTCCGCATCTCCAACAAATTTGC
>Ga0315328_10001113_pt1 | contig 12248 bp, 10 predicted proteins | sample M120032315metaG_FD_203462 | JGI IMG/M metagenome (GOLD analysis project Ga0315328, IMG submission 203462) | Ammonia-oxidizing marine archaeal communities from Monterey Bay, California, United States - M1 200m 32315 | ecosystem: Environmental > Aquatic > Marine > Intertidal zone | place: USA... | reverse complement strand
CCGAAAGGAACTGGCCGCCTACATGGTGGGCCGGAGCGATGGCGACCGTCTGGGCGACCTGATGGTGTATCGGCCACCGTCGTCGAATTTCGATGGTCCGGCGTTGGCTGAGGAGCGGATCCGCAACGACGAGGCGGTGGCCAGTCTGCAGACGCTGCTGAGTCAGCGTGGCTCGTCGGTGCTGTTCGGCGAGCTGCTGCTGGTGCCCATCGAGAATTCGATCCTGTACGTCCGACCGCTGTACGTGCAGGCCGAGGGCGATAGCACAGTGCCGGAACTTGAGCGGGTCATCGTGGCCGTGGGCGAGCAGGTTGTAATGGCGAACTCGCTCCAGGAGGCCCTCGAGGAGTTGACCGGGGCGTCGTTGGACGACCTGTTCCGGGGTATCTCGACCGGGTCGGCAGGCGGTACCACAACCGGTGGCTCCGACACCGGCACTGGTACCTCGACGGCTACCGAGTCCGGTGATGGAGCGACCGATGGTGCTGGAGATACTGGAGCGCCGCTACCCGACGACCTGGCCGGTCTGGTGGCCGATCTGGTCCGTCTGCAGTCGTCATCGGCTGCGGCGATGGCCGAGGATCCGGCTGACTGGGCCGAGTTCGGTCGTCTCCAAGCCCGTATGCAAAAGCTAATGGACGCCCTGGAGGATCTGGCGGGCTGAGCCCGGCTGGCCAGTGGTTAATCGGCGGGTTGCCAGCCGCTTGTGCGGCGGGTGGCGGCGTCCGATGGGGACTGAACGCCGCGTGCGCGTGCCGGTGAGTCGGCGCTGAGGTCCTCGAAGGACTCGTCGCCGGCCAGCGCCGGCGTGGGGATTGTCGCGCCGGTTGTGGGGTTGGCGCTGACAGGGTCACCGGTCATGGCCACGCCGGCTTGACCGGCCACCTCGGCGATCCGGGCCTCGAGACCGACAGTGACTCGGGAGACCTCGGCGGCCAGACGGGCCACGTGGAGACGGAGGTCCATGACGTCCTCGCCGTCGAGACCGGTGGCCGCCGTCGTGCCCAGGGCATCGAAGTGGTGCTCAAGGACGTCAACCCGTTCGGTGAGCTCGCGCAGTCCATTGACCAGGTCAAGCAGGGTCTGGTCGGCGCTGGGCCCGTTGGCCACGGTTTGGGCGACCGCTCGTCGACCCTTCGGGTTTCGAGAACTACGTCGGAAGGCCATCGCCCGATGGTAGCGATGGACGAGTCCCCGGCGGGGTGGCCCGGTGCCTGTGGCTACCCTCCCGTGCGTGGACTCCCGCCGTTTGCCGTCGTCGTGCGGTCCAAAGATGTATCTGACGAGGTACTACCTCGTCGTGGCGGCAGTTCTCCTGGCGGCGCTCTCGTCGGCAGGCTGCGCCGAGGCCGACGGCCGGCAGATGGTGGCTAATGGGATCGGCCGCACGCCAGAGCCGACCGAGGCGCCGGTGGTCGAGACTGTGGCGCCGACCAACTCGCTGCCCGAGGGCGAGATCCCGAAACAGGGGTCCGGCGATGGTGCCGGTGGGTCGGCTGAGGGGGTGGATCACGGGTCCGTCTACGTGGATTCGTTGGCTGGGACGGTAGGTGGGACCGGGGCTTATGACCTCAGTCATCCGCAGTTGAACGGTCTGGCCCTGGACCACCCGGTGAACGTGGCGTTACGGGGTCCGACCGAGGCGCTGCGGGCGGAGTTCGTGTCGGTGATCTCCGAGCGGTCCGGTGAGGAGTCGAGTGCGGGGGCCGGCGGCGAGCAGGGAGATTCGTTGCGCGGTTCGGGCACGGTCCACCTGCTGGATGATCGTCTGGTTAGCGTGGTGTACGAGTTCCAGATCGAGTGGGCCGGAGCGGCCGGCCCGGACGAACGGGTCGACTCGGTGTTGGTCGACCTGGCGACTGGCGCCGAGGTCGGGTTGGGTGACCTGTTCGTGTCGGGCAGTCCGTGGTTGGAGACCGTCGGGTTCTTTGCCCGACAGGACCTCGTGATCCGCCTAGGTGACGGGGTCCTGTGGCCGGACGGTCGGGGTCTGGGGCCTGAGGTATCGAACTATGCGGTGTTCGGCCTGACGCCAGAGGACCTGGTGGTGCGGTTCGCCAGCCATCAGGTGGCGCCGGGGGTGGCGGGCACGCCGGAGGCCATGATCCAGTGGTCGTCGCTGGCCGGCATGGTGGACCTATCGGGGCCTGCTGGTCATCTGGCCGGCTGACCGGTCCTTACCGGGAGGCTGGCCACCTCGAGTGAGCCGGAGGTAACAACAGGACTGATCCTGATATAACGGGTAGATTCTGGGTCCGGTCTCGAACCGGCGACGGGTCAGCCCCAGCGACTGGAGGCGGTGAGTTCGCCCACGGGCAGCCGGATGTCGAACCGGTCGCGGATCCTTGCGTCGGTGTCGGGCGAGATGTGTGACGGGTAGTGCGATCCCAGCACCTCGCGCACCCGGACCCGGGCCCGTTCGTCGACCGAGGTGGCGCCGGCGTCGAACCAGTCGGCCGGGCTCAGCCGGTCGCCGACCTCCGGGTAGATGTACTCAGACTGCATGATGGACAGCGTCTGGTCCTGTCCCAGGAAGTGGCCGTCACCATGGATGACCGACCGGATGGTCTCCAGCGAAAGCTTGTCCGGCGTGACCTCGATGCCCCGGACGGTGCGGTTGACGGCACCCAGCATGTCGTTGTCGATGACTAGGGCCTCGTACGAGCAGGCCAGCAGGCTGGCCAGCATCCCGGCCGACTCGTAGACGAGGTTGGCGCCGGCGTGTCCGGCCAGGGCGACGGTCAGGCCCTTTTCGTGGCCGGCCTGGTTGTCGGGGACCTTGGAGTCGGCCATACCGGCGGCTACGCCGGAGGGCAGGCCCAGCCAGTTGGCCATCTGAGCGGCCGCCGCGTTGAGCACTGCTTCTTCGCCCGAGCCGCCCGTCATAGCGCCGGTACGGAGGTCGGACACGAATGGCCATAGGCCCATCACGCACGGATGGCTCGGGTTCAGCAAGTTGACACAGGTCAGCGCTGAGAGGCATTCGGCGAGAGCCTGGGCCAGCGAGCCGGCCAGCGCGGCTGGCGACGTGGCGCCGGCCTGACCAGCCGACAGCAGGTTGATAGGCATGCCGGTACGAACCTGGGCGACCATGGAGCGCACGGCGTCCTCGGCGTAGCGCAGCGGTGGTACGACGAATGTGTTGTTGGCAACACAGAACGGCCGTTCGGCGAACGATCCGGGTTGGCCGCCGAGCATCTCGTCGAACATGTCGACGACTTCGTGGACATGTTCGGGCTGGAAGAATGAGGTGCCCATCGGCTTGGTGGTGCCCATGGCTACCGCGTAGGCGCTGTTCACGTCGAGGTCTCGGGATTCGACCATGTCCCGGGCCACCAGGGTTCGGACGTGGAAGTGGATGTGCTCGAGGGTGTCGACGAGGCGGGCTACGTCGTAGAGGTCCTGGAGGTCGGAGGGTCGGTGCTTGCGGGTCTCGTGGTCCCAGACCGAGACGGCAGCTCCCGCGGTGCCGAAGTGGACCCGATCGCCGCCGACCACGATGGAGCGGTCGTCGTCGAAGCCATGCCAGGTGAATTCCTTGGCCGCCATGCCGATGCACTCCTCGACCAGCGTCCGTGGGAAGTGGAGGCGTTCGTGGTCGTCGACCCACCCGCCGGCCGGTACAACGACCTCGATGAACTCGGGAATGGGGGTGCCCATGCCGAAATCCTCGAGCATGGTGAGCGCCGTGTCGTAGACAGTGCGGCACTCCGAGTCGGTGAGCGGCTTATAGGCACCGCCCGACTGGCCGGGGCGGACGGCCTTCTCGTCGTCGGCCAGTCCGGCGGCCCGGGCGGCCACCCGGGCCGCTCGGCCCCCGGCACGTCCGGCTCGGTTCGGCTTGGCGGTCATGCCCGGACTCGCTTGTTGGTGGGGTCGTGGGCCGGTTCGGCCAGCACTGTTGCCGTGTGGCGTTCACCGAACAGTGTGATTTCAAAGGTCGACCCCGGAGCCTCAAAGACAGGGTCGACGTAGGCGAAGGCCAGCGACTTCCCTACGGTGTGGCCCCAAGCGCCGCCGGTGGTGATACCCATACATTGGGACCCGTCGCCGGACGGGTCGTAGCAGGGTTCGTTGCCACGACAGTCCGAATCAGTTGTGGCGACCTCGCAGTACACGAGGACCATGTCAAGGCCGATGGCGTCCTCCTGTCGGCGGCGGGCCAGGGTGGCATCGCGGCCTAGGAAGTCGCGGCCGGACTCGAGGTCGACGAAGCGTTCGAGGCGGGCCTCAATGGGGGTGATCTCGGTGGTGAGTTCGCCTCCCCAGGCCTTATAGGCCTTCTCCAGGCGCATGACGTTCATGGCTGACGACCCGAAGTGCACCATGTCGTGGGCGGTGCCGGCAGCCACCAGAGCGTCGTAAAGTTCGGGCATCTGCCCGATGGGGTGGTGGAGTTCCCAGCCGAGTTCCCCGACATAGCTGACCCGCAGGGCGGTGCAGCCCACGCCGCCGATCTCCACCTGTTGGCAGGTGAGCCATGGCCAGGCGTCCGACGAGAGGTCGGCGTCGGTGCAGGACGCCAGTACGTCGCGGGCCTGGGGGCCTGTGACGGCGAGGATGCCCATCCGGTCGGTCCAGTCGTCGACGATGACTTCCTCGCCGGGTAGGACGTGTTGTTGTAGCCAGTCGAGGTCGTGTTCGGTGCCGACGATCGCCGAGTTGAGGTAGAAGTGGTCGTCGGCGATACGGGTGACGGTCATCTCGCACTCGATGCCACCCAGTTCGGTGAGCATGTGGACGAGGCGGATGCCACCGTCCCGCACGGGAAGGCGGTTGGCCGAGAGGCGGCCGAGAAGGGCACCGGCGTCGGGTCCGGTGACGGCGAACTTGGCGAACGCGGTGAGGTCGGCGATGCCGACCCGATCGCGGACACCGTGGCACTCGGTGGCGACGATGTCGTGGGCGTTGGAGCGGCGCCACGAGTATTCTTCGGGCTCGCCGTAGTAGCGGGGGCGTTCCCAGCCCCAGACGTCCTGCCACTGGGCATCGAGGGCGTCGAGGCGGGCGGCGATGGGGGTGCGCTTCAGGGGCCGGCCGGCCGAGCGGTACTCGCCGGGCATTCGCACCTGGTACATCTCGTGGTACTCGTCGATGGACTTGTCGATCGTGTACTGCAGGTCGGACCAAGGGCCGAAGCGGCGGGGGTCCATTTCGCGGACGTTGATTTCGGTCTGGCCGTGGACCATCCACTGGGCGAGGTACTTACCGGCTCCCGGACCTTGGGTGATACCGATCGACGCGCCGGCACAGAACCAGTAGTTGTGGTGCCCGGCGGCCGGGCCCATGAGGTAGCCGCCGTCGGGGGTGTGGGTGATGGGGCCGCTGACCACCTGCTTGATGCCGGCCTCTGCGAACACCGGGAAGCGTTCGGCGGAGACCTCCAGCCACGGGGCGAGCTGCTCGAGGTCGGGCGGGGTGAGGTGGAAGTGGAGGTTCCAGTCGATGCCGTCGATGCCGTAAGTGATGGAGTCGTGGGTTTCGTACGGCCCGATGAGCAGGCTGTCGATCTCGCGGCGGTAGTAGCAGGACGAGCGGGGGTCGCGGATGACGGGCATCTCGACGTCGCAGGCCTTCATGGCGTCCAGCGGTTCGGTGATCAGGTACTGGTGGATCATCGACACAATGGGGACGTCGATGCCGGACATGGCGCCAAGCTGGGGGGCGTAGTGGCCGGCCGCGTTGACGACGTGGTCGCAGGTGACTTGTTCCTGTTGGCCGTCCTTCTCTGTGGTGACCTGCCAGCGGCCGTCGGGGAGCTGGGTGACGTCGGTGACCAGGGTATGGCGGGCGATCTGGGCGCCAAGTTGGCGGGCGCCGGCGGCCATGGCGTTTGTGGAGCCGGTGGGGTCGGACCAGCCGTCATGCGGAGTGTGGAAGCCGAGGATGACGTCGTCGATGGACTCCATGAGGGGAGCCAGAGTGCGGATGTCGTCGTGGCCGATGAGGTGGGACTCGATGGCGAGTGAATCGAGCATGGCTTGCACGTAGCGGTACCACTCGGCCTGTTCCTGGTTGATGGCGAGTCGGATGGCGCCACAGCCATGCCAGCCCGTGGCCATGCCGGTCTCCTCTTCGAGCTTCGTGTAGAGCTCGGCGCCGTAGGCGTGGACCTTGGCCATGTTGAGGCTGCCGATGAAGTGGGGGACGAGACCGGCGGCGTGCCATGTCGAGCCGGAGGTGAGTTCGCCCTTCTCGATGAGGAGGGTGTCGGTCCAGCCCTCGTGGGCCAGGTGGTATAGGAGGCCGACGCCCATGGCGCCTCCTCCGATGATTACGCACTGCGCGTCGTTGCGCATGCTGGGCTCATTTCTAGGCTGGTGACCGGTGTTAGAAGAGTGTTCCAATGAGTGGAACGTTCCGCTCAGTGGTTCCCTAGACTACCGGAATCCAGTCGATCGAGCGAACGTTCAGCGTGTTGCGGGCCCTAGCGGGGAGTGGCGACTCCTCAGGGGTGTCCGAGGTGGCCCGGACGACTGGTTTGGCCAAGTCGACGTGTTCACGGATCTTGGTCAGCCTCGATGAGTTGGGGATCGTGCAGCGGGTCGACGAGGCCGGGCGGTACGTGATCGGGCCGGGCCTGCGGGCGCTCGCTGCCACCGGGGCACCGGCTGGCACGTTGCGCGACCTGGCTCGTCCGTACCTGCAGGAGTTGGCTGGACGGTTGGGCGAGTCGGCGTCATTGGCCGTGATGGACGGCGGCGAGGGGTTGTACCTGACCCAGGTGGCGGCACCCGGGCCGGTGCAGGTGACCGACTGGACTGGCCAGCGGTTTCCGCTGCACACCATCGCAGCCGGGCAGGCATTCATGGGGTCGTGGACCGACGAGCGGGTTGCGACGTACGCGGCCGACGGTATGGCCGGGTTCACCAAGGCGACGGTGACCACCTTGGTTGGCCTGCGCCAGCGCGTGGGCGAGGTACGGCGCCAGGGGGTGGCGTGGACGGTGGGCGAGTTCTCTGAGGAGATCACTGGCGTGGCGGCACCGGTGCGCGAGGCCGACGGTGAGGTCGTGGCGTCAGTGTCGGTCTATGGCCCGGGATGGCGCTTCCCCGGAGACGCCAACATCAGCGAGATTGAGCGGGTCGTTCGGGAGACCGCCGATCGCGTGGGGGCGTTGTTGGGGGGTTAGATCTCGGTAATAGGTGGGTTCCAAGGTCTGAGAGTCCCAAACTCCTTGTGGCCGTAGTGTTGGCGCCGCTCTATCAGAGGCGTTGAACGGCTCGCTACGGTTGGGTGATGGGACTTCTGGTGCCAGAGGGTATTGCCCTCGATTCGATTCCACCGTCGGAGCGATTTGTGGTCCGGGCCTTTGAGTCGAACCTCAAGGACAGTTGGCTGATCATTCCCAGATTTGGGATGACGGGTGTCAAGCGCCCTCACGAGATCGACGTTCTCCTGATCAACGAGCGGTACGGCGTGCTTGGTGTCGAGGTCAAGGGTGGCCCCCTCGAAATCAGGAGTGGCGAGTGGTACCGACGAGGCGAGCACCTCGAGGTATCACCACCCCGTCAGGCGCAGGATGCCGCCTATGCCCTCCGGAATCGCCTCCGCAAACGTTCGTCGCTCTTTGAACATATCCATGTGGGGCACGCCGTGGCCTTGCCCGACCTCACCGAACTGGAAGGTGATTTGCCCCTGGAGGTGACCCGCGATCAGATCCTGCTACTGGGAGACCTAGCTGAGCCTGAGGACCAGTTGTACGGCCTGATGGTGGGTGATAGAAGGCATCAGGCACTAGGGGTCGATCAGATGGAAGAGCTGATGTCCATCGTCCGCCCCGATGTTGAGTTTCGATGGGATCCGCAGGCTCAGGTTCGCAACGCCCGGCTCCGTCTCCACCGGATCACCGCTGATCAGACCAGGGCGCTGGCCACCTTGGATGCGAATCGGAGAGTGGCGGTGACTGGTCCAGCTGGGAGTGGCAAGACCCGCCTCGCCCTTGCATGGGCCGACCGGGCAATCAGGCGTGATGAGCGCGTCTTCCTGACCTGCTTCAACGAGCCGTTGGCAGACTGGTTGGCCGAGGCTGCCCCCCAGCACGAGCGGTTGATGGTTGGTTCGGTCCAGCGAACGCTGTTGGGATTCGACGGGATGCCTCCGATCGATGAGCCGGATGATGCAGGCGAGGACTGGTGGAGGATCGTTCCGTTTCGACATGCCGAGGAAAACCTCCATCGCATAGCGGAGCGGTTCGACACGATCATCGTGGACGAAGCGCAGGACTTCGCTCCTGAATGGTTCGAGACCTTGGAGTTGTTGCTCGACGAGGATGGGCCGGGCCGATTGATGCTGGTGGCCGACCCGCGCCAAGGGCTGTTCGACCGGGGATTCGAGATTCCGGACCCGGACAACGGAGTCGTGCGTGCCTCGTTGCTTGTCAATTGTCGAAACACTCACGAGGTAGCGAACGTACTCCGGCCGTTGGGTGGGGCGCCGGCGGCCCCGGGAGCTCCCGAAGGTGAGCCGGTCCATTTCCTCGTCAGCGGTTCGATTGATGAGTCGGTCGAGTTGGTGAAATTCGAGGTCGAGCGTCTCGTTGGAGAGGAAAGGGTCGATCCGGCGAACATCCTCGTGGCTTCTGGGGGCCGATTGGTCAGGGATCGAGTCAGGCAGGAGCGGCCCGGAGGATTCGAATATGCGGATTGGGAGGGACGGGGTGAGGGCCACATCGTTTGTGAGACCATCCACCGTACGAAGGGTCTGGAACGTGATGCGGTGGTTCTGGTGACGGCCAACGAGGTACTTTCCGACGAGTTGCTCTATGTGGGGATGAGCCGTGCAGTGTCTCGCCTCGTGGTGATCGGTCCGGAGCGGCTCATCGACCGGTTGCGGCGACAAAGTCCTCGACGGCCGGATGACGAGCCCCGGACCTAAAGGTCTGACCCGCTAGGCCGCTCACGGCTGACCGTTCTTAGACTTCGCGGTCGTGGAGGACGACGCTGAACCGACCGCCATCGGGCCCGACGAGGTGGTAGACGGCCATTCGTGCACTGCCACGGGCCTCTACGCGACAGACCGGGAACTGCTGGCCTACATGCTCCAGGATGTCCGGGCGCTGGCTCGACTGTGGGTAGACGGGACGATCGATGTCGTACCGTACGACCCGATCATCTGGCGGGTGCACGGCCTGAAGCGGCGGCTGGTGCCGTGCGACCTGGATCGGCTGGTCGACGGGCGCGATCTCGAGGTGGTGGGTTTCTTCGGGAGCCGCCGACTGGCGTCCGAGGGCGGGCTCGGTCCGGAGGTCGACCCGATCGACGACCTCGACGCTCAACTCACGGCCGAGTTCCGCGACCACCCGGGGATCGCCAGCTACTCGACCATCGAGATGCACGACGGGTTCTGGGCCAACCTGGTCCTGCACTCAGTGCCGTCCGATGCTGAGAGCTGGAGAGCCAGCGGGGTCCACAAGGGTGCGGTGCGGATGTCGCCCACGCTGTACCGCGACGTGCGTATCCACAACGGGCGACTACCCGGTGGTGTCGGATCGTCCGCCGGGGTCGTGCTGCACCGGACGAAGTACTGGGATTACGGGCCCGTGCCCGACGCCGAGCCGACCTGGACGGCGGTCCGGCAGTGGTAAGCGGCATGGGATCCGGCTCGGTTGCCGGACTCCCCATGTACGACTGGCCCGAGGTACGAACTGAGGTGAATGCCCTGTGGGGGGCTATTGCCACCCGGATCCGGTCAGCCGGGTTGGAGGCACCGCCAACGCTCTGGCGGCCAGCGGCTGCGGAGGACCTCTGGACGCACCCCGACCTGCTGGTCGGTGAAACATGCGGCTCACAGGTGGCCGGAGCCTTCGCCGGGAGGGTCGAGGTACTCGGGGTTTTGGACCATGCGGTGGACGGCTGCCGGCCCGGCGATTACCGGTCGGTGCTGGTGTGCCGTAACGACGACCCGGCCGGATCGTTGGCCGACCTTCGGGGGCGACCAGTGGCGGTCAACGGCCGACATTCGCAGTCGGGCCACGGTGCACTATTGGCCGAGGTCGCACCGTTGGCGGCCGACGGTCGGTTCTTCGGCGAGGTGATGGAGACGGGTTCCCACCGGGGGTCCATGCAGGCGGTGGCCGAGGGTCGGGCCGACCTGGCAAGCATCGACGAGGTGTGCTGGCGGTTGGGCCTCGACCATGAACCCGCTGTCGATCAATTGCGGGTCTTGGCCTGGACCGATCCCGCGCCGGCGCCCCCCCTGGTAACCGGTTGGGCCAATGGTGGCCTGCGCGACCAGCTGAACACAGCGGTCGCCGAGGCGGTTGCCGGCCTCGACTTGTCGGTCCGGGAGGCGCTGCACCTCTACGTCTACAGACTCCGGTCAACGTCGGACTACAGGGTGATCACCGAACGCCTGGCCGCAGCCGAAGCCGCCGGCTATCCGGTAGTTTGCTGATCGACCGTCGAGTAGGAGCGATGGTGGGTCGCCGCTACCCTCCCCTTTGCGGGGTGGAGCAGTCTGGTAGCTCGTCGGGCTCATAACCCGAAGGTCGCAGGTTCAAATCCTGCCCCCGCCACCAAGCGAGAGGTCCGGGATCACAACGGTTCCGGGTCTTTCTGGTTTTCCTGTCCGGTCGCCTCGAAGACCCCGTGGGAGCATGTCGGCGTGGACAACTCCCTGAGCCCGGCTGATCGGTGGGCCATCGCCGATCTCGCTGCCGTCTACGCGCAGGCCGTCGATGAGCGTGACTTCGAACGACTACGTGGTGTCTTCACGGTTGATGCGGAACTCGATACCGGCTCATCAGTCCGGAGGGGGATCGACGAGATCCTGACCGTCATGGAGGGCCTCCGTCGCTACGAGTCGACCAGCCACCTCGTCGGGGAGCAGGTCATCTCCTCGGTCGCTGTCGACACCTGTACCGTCGTGACACCGTGTACTGCCCACCACCTCACAGTCGACGGTCGTTGTCGCACCGACCGGGTCATGCACATCCATTACCAAGACGAGTGCGTCCGAACCAAGGCCGACGGTTGGCGCATTCGCAGTCGTCGACTCGATGTGGCCCGAGTCGACGAGCAGCCGGCGGGTTGACCAGCCGATGACCGCCGCCGTTCGCCCCTGGTCGGTTGTTGCTCGGAACCTTCCTGAGCATGCCGATAACCCGATTCACACCGACGAGGGCGCCCGGGCCGTCGGATTCGGCGCGGCGCTCGTCGCCGGGACCACCGTCCACGCCTACCTAGCCCACCCGATCGTCGAGGCGTGGGGGGTGGACTGGCTGGCCGAGGGCACCTCAACGATCGAGTTCCTAGCGCCAGTGGAGGCCGGTGACCCGGTCGACTGTGTTCCAGTTCCAGCCGATGACGGATCGGTCGAGGTACGAGCGGAGGTGGCTGGCGACCTACGGGCCCGACTGGTCGCATGGCGTGGCTCATCGGCAGGCGACGTTGCGCCTCTCGACGGCGAAAGGCTGCCCGACCATCTCGAACCGTTGGAGCACGGGTGGCTCGACTATGCCAGTCGGGGCGGTGACGACCTGACGCTCTATTCGGATAGCGGGTTCGTGCACCCCTGCGGATGGTCGTCGCTGGCCAACAACGTGATGATCCGCCACCTGGTCAATGGGCCGTGGATCCACACCCGTAGTCGGATCGTCCACCATTCAACGGCCATGGTCGGGGCCACGGCACTGGTCGAAGCGCAGGTGGTGGACCGGTTCGAGACCCCGCGGGGGAACCGCGCCGTGGTCAACGTCGATATCTCGGTCGACGGCGGCCCCGTGGCGACCGTCCGACACGAGGCGCTGGTCAGCCTGACGCCGACCGCCCTCTAACTGGTCAGCTGTCCATACCGCCCGTCGGCATGTCCATCTGCATGACTGCGTCCGGGTCGAGGCCTGGGGCAAAGCCAGGGTCGACCACGATCAACAGTGCCCAGGTCACTGCCAAGACTCCGACGGTCCGGGCGAACCGTTCACCGTGTCGCCAGTGTTTTTCCACGGCGATGACCAAAGCCAGACCAATCATGGCGGCCACGTTCATCACCCCGAAGGCCACCATCAGGACCATCAACGCCCAGCAGCACCCGAGGCAGAACATTCCATGGTGGGCGCCGGCTCGCATGTCGCGCGTCGGACCCTTGAACCCGATGTAGCGCATCAGGTGGGCCAGCGGGCTTCGACAGTGTTCCAGGCATCGCATCTTCAGCGGGGTCAACTGATAGAAACCGGCTGCCGTGAAGCAGGCCACAGCCACCCACTGGGCGACGGTCGGTCGGTCGGCGGCCAAGTCGCCGAACAGGTCGGC
>Ga0315328_10001109_pt1 | contig 12266 bp, 13 predicted proteins | sample M120032315metaG_FD_203462 | JGI IMG/M metagenome (GOLD analysis project Ga0315328, IMG submission 203462) | Ammonia-oxidizing marine archaeal communities from Monterey Bay, California, United States - M1 200m 32315 | ecosystem: Environmental > Aquatic > Marine > Intertidal zone | place: USA... | reverse complement strand
TAGTGTTACCCTCGTAAAAGAGGAGGGTATCCGCGATACCCTGATAGATCTTCATAATTACGCAGCGATGGCTCTCATGCTACTGGACGAATCAACTGTACAGTTGTCTAAGAGTGCGTCCGACAATAATACCAACAGAATTGAATAAGATATCTTTGTAGCTGGCTTCCCACCAGTTCACATATTCTACTTTGCTCCCCTTGCGCGTTTGCTGATGTTTAACTTCCTCCCCTTCATTGGTCTCAAGGGTGTTCATGATTCCTTCTAAAACTTCCCAGAAAACGCCATATAAAAAGAGAATCCAACTATACTGAGGCCATATGAAGGAATAAATACAAAAGAGTATAAAATGACTCACTGGCCACCAAGAACAGCAATTCTTGCTAATAAGGGGGATATCAATGATTTGTTTATTCAGGGGATCATGTTGCACATAGTCTTTTTTATACACTTTCTCCAAATATTTGAAATAAAGATAGATGGAAAGCCCTGGTATGAACAAACAAATCGATAATATAATAAGATCTTTTTTCATCTTATAAATAATGGAGAAAATTTACTTCTGCATAAAAATTAATGGGAAACTGTCTTCCTTGTTGTTGGCTTAGTTCTACCATACCTTTCCGGTCTAAACCAGTACCCGAAAGATTTCGTTATCCAATTATAACTCTGGATGGCAATCTAACCTATGTGGAACCAGCGCGTTGCACTCTCTCCTACACACCCTATCAATCCGTGCAGCCGCCACCATCCTTTACCCTCTAGTATCCAAAGCAAGATTTGCAAGTTGATCTGCCCTTTTATTATCTTTACGATACACGTGTTGATAAGTAATGACTGTAAAAAAGGGCTCGACTTCCTTTATTTGATTGTATATCGCCCGCAGAGTATCATTTTTAACCTTCCATTTGCCGGTGACCTGCTGAATAATCAAATTAGAGTCTCCAAAAACCTTTAGCTCCTTTATATTCAAATCTCTTGCTCTATGTAAACCTGCCAATAATCCGCAGTATTCCGCGACATTATTAGTCGCCGTTCCTATAAACTTATAATAGGTATCGAATTCTTCGCCCGATTCCTTGTAAATGACACCTCCAAAGGAAGCAGGGCCAGGATTTTTGCGACTCGCGCCATCAAAATATAGCGAATACATTCTGATAGTATTTAGATAATTACTCTTATACTGTTATACTAAAAAGGATGTTTCTCCAAGACCTACTCATTGGAGGATCTTCTGCCATCTTTTCCCGCACTCTTACAGCTCCTTTGGAGTTATTTAAATTACAGCGGCAAAATAGCTTTATGCCTCATAGTACCTTGCGTGCTGTTTTAAAGATTGAAGGTCCACGCTATCTCTGGAAGGGCAATGGGGTAAATTGTCTGCGCGCTTTCCCCCAATTTTCTGTAAATTACGCAGTCTTTGAATATTCCAGAACCAATATATTTTCAGGGATCGAGAATAAATCAGTCAAAAATTTTATCTCGGGTGCTGTAAGTGGATGCACCTCTTTATGTTGTATGTATCCCCTTGAAACCTTACGAAGTCGCCTTGCATTACAAACATCCCACAATCATTACTTATCAATCAATGATGCTTTTCAAAAAATGACCTTTAGAGATATGTATAAGGGTTTGAGGATGAGCCTTTTGGGATTTGGGCCTTACAATGCTTTAAATTTCGCTTCTTTTTTTTATCTTAGTCAACAATTTGAGCAATTGCCCATAGATAAAAATGTCCAAAAATTGCTGGCAGGGGGGCTATCGGGATTAGGAGCCGTTTCCCTTACGTATCCCAGCGACCTGATTCGCAGGCGACTTCAACTGCAAGATTTTGATAAGGCCGTCCCACCCTATCAGGGAATACGCGATTGTATCTCTAAAGTAATACGGGATGAAGGGGTTAAGGGTCTTTATCGCGGGTTGCTTGCCACATATATTAAACTCTTTCCTACGACAGCGATCCAATTTTGGTTTATGGATTTGTGTAATGATAAATTAAAAAAAAGGGTGAGAATATATAAATGAGTCAATCATTTAATTTAAATATTGACGATTACAGTATAAAAGAGCTAGAAAGATTGTTATCTTTACCCTTTCCTTATACGCAAAACGATGTCGAAATTCGCGGAGATAAGGTGAAAGCGCAACTTTTCGCAGCTCCAAATTTAAAGGAAGGGGATCGCGATAAAGTAATTTTCTTTATTGGAAAAACAATAACTCTATTAAAAGGAAGATTAACAAGAACTGTCTTGGAGCCCCAATTAAAACAAAATCGTATTGTAGAAAGTGATGGGCATATGGTAATTGTCCCTCCCAAAGATCGACTAAATAAGCCAGACGACAAGTGGGGTGGAACAGTAAATCCTTTTTCGACAACAATTTGGGGCAACACAGATAAAATGATCAATAAAATGGTAAATATTGATTCGCTCTTTAGAAAGAACTATTATAATACAAAATCAAGCGATTTTCGATTCACTCTCCCAGAACCCATAAAAAATGTAGTGTCCATGTCCTTGGGTGCATTGGAACTTCCTTTAAGTATTTACAATATTAGTTCTGAATTAAACAATAATTATTTTAGGATAGCATGGCAGAGTACAAACCACGGGGGGGAACAGGAATGTAAGAGCACTTACATCATTATCCCCGATGGCAATTACTCAGGTGGTATGGTTGAAAGTGGGGGTAGTTCCTGTGTAGACAACGGTGCTATTAATCCGGCATCCATGGCGTGGGAACTTAATTTACAATTGGCGAGACCATATACCGGCACGGTGGGAGGGGATGATCCCATCGCCGGCGGAACGGGTGGTCTTATACAAGCCACAGTGGATCAAAGAACCGGAAAGATTATTATGGGACTGGCGTCTACCAAAGTGTTTACAGATATATCAAATGTGGATTTCCAGTTATATTTTTCCGATCCCCCACCTCACAAGGTCAAGAAAGTGGGGGAGACCACGGATATGCAGATACCACTCCAACAAAAATTAGGATGGATACTTGGGTATCGTTTCGGCAAATACGTTGGAAGCCCTGCTTATGTAAGTGAGGGGAGATATGATTTTAGGGGACCAAAGTATTTATATCTTATGGTAGATGATCATAATAATAATCATATTGCAAATCATATTACTGGTACTTTTACAGATTCCCTAACTCCCGGACGTGAAAATATTTTGGCACGACTTTCTTGGAAACAGTATTCCTATTATTCGACAAATAATGACCCCTTTGATTGCTCCACACTTGCTTCAGTAACGAGAAACTATTTAGGACCTGTAGATATACAACATCTGCATATTAAGATTGCTGATCAGTATGGGCGTATTGTATCATTAAATAATATGGATTTTGCTCTAGCGTTGAATTTTAAAATATTATATGGGTAAATGACCTTTTTTTAACTACCATATATATATATAAGCATGCCACGAGCTTTTCAACGTCCCAATCCAAATATATATAACACTGATTATATACGCAACAAAAGAAATAAAGTAATGTATAATGATATGGTCAACGTCGCTGTAAGAAACGTGCGTCATATGATGGTAAGACCAAAATAAATAGTAATGGCTATCTTCGTAATACAAATAGCCACGAAACATTGCGCTCATTAAGATATGGTTCGGCGTTGTGTGTGCCACGCGATATATCTGGAACAGTGACGGAGCCCTGCAACATGGTAGACAAATGCCCCTGCCGCATTCCTCTGACATTCCATATGCGCAATGCGTTATACCATTGGTTCCTGCCGCCCCGGGACGCCAGTTATAATCCTGATGCCAGCGGATCCCCCTACGGCGCCGCTGTGCTATTGGGATATTTGGAAACTCACTTCGGGTTCGGTCCGGATTTTATTTGTTTACCCTGGAATCCTTTTGAACAACCTCATGCATATAATGCGGGGCATATTTGGAGCACCCCTACATGTACCACCACTGATGCTTCAGGCAACTTATGCGCGCAGCAGCCGCCGCCTTTTTCCATCGTCGATGCCAGTGGAACATTTGGTAGCTGCCCATTTGACTTATCCGGCGAAACGCAAGCTTTGCCCTTCCGGAATGCGACAGGCGATTGTTCCGGTGCGACTTGTGGACCCACATTTGTTAGTATTTATGGAGCGCATATGATGTTTGATTTATCTGGTAATAATTGTAATTCTACTTATCTACCCGATAATGCTGTGTCTTTTGATGTGAAAATTATACTTTCTGTGTGGCGATATTTTTGGGAACCTATTATCAACAGTGGAACTCTGTCCGGGGACGCGCAGGGCAAGGGCAACGCTCTCCTTGCGAAACTCAACGAAGATCGCATCCCTGCCGCGCGTCCCCCTACAACAATCGATAATTATCTCAGCACCTTTACACAAAAAACGCCTTTACGTTTTTTTCGTTCCATCCGCTAGCATGCGTAAACAATTATAAATATTTATAACTACAAAAATCATACAATGTTATCTAATAAAATACGCTTCGGCGAAGTCTTTACCAATATATCTCTTGTACAAGATATTCTTGATCTTATTCCACAAGAGATGTATTTAGATCCTACTTTAAGGTGGTTAGATCCTGCCGCAGGCGACGGAATTTTTATGAAAATACTCTCCCAAAAACTTTTCCTTTCTCTTGCTGACGCGATACCAGACCCTATCGAGAGACAACATCATATTGAAAGCAAAATGCTCTTTATGGTAGAAATAAATGAGGAACACATACCTTCTCTCCGTAAGACCTTCCCCCATGCCACAATTATTCATAAGGATTTTCTCACTTTTAGACCGCATTTTTATTTCAACATCGTTGTTGGAAATCCACCCTTTAATAATGGTGGGTTGAAAAAAGTCCCCACCAATAAAATTAAAGATAAAAAAAAGGATGGTGTAACAGTGTGGCCCTCTTTCATCCGCCACGCTTACTCAATGTTAGCGTATGGTGGATTTGTATCGATGATTTCCCCTTCAATTTGTATGAAACCTGATAGGGCAGGTATATATAATCTTTTCACGAAGGGGGGGTCTCTTAAAAAGGTTCGGTGTTTTACAAATACCGAAAGCAATCATCTGTTTCGCGGGCAAGCCCAAACCCCTATTTGCTATTTTCTTCTTAGAAAGATGGAGCCGTCCAAGTGCGTTTCTCTCTACGAGAGAAATACTGAGCGGTATATCCCCTACCCCCTCCTCTCACCTACGCACCCTCTCCCCGTGTTTGGAGCATCTCTGTTTATTAAATTACAGCCCTATGTGTTAGCTGTGGGCTGTCCATCAGTCATTAAAACAAGCATGCCTCCCAAAAACACCGTTCTCTCGACCGCCTGTACCACTGCTACCCCATATCGCAATGTGCGCAGCTGTATACTCTCAAACAATGTACCCCATTTGACCTATGAATATAGTCAGTCTCCTCTGGCATTCCATGGTATTTCCAAACTCATCCTTGCCCATAAAATGTATGGCTTCCCTTATTATGATGCTTCTGGCGCACTCGGGATATCGCGGAGAGACAACTATATCCTACAGGGTTTATCGAGAGAAGACTTCCGGAAATGGCATTCCTTTCTCTCGACCAAGCTCGCCCTTTATTTGATGGAAGGGACACGCTACCGGATGAAGTATCTGGAAAAATATGTATTCGAGATGATCCCCGATATCACAAAACTCGCAGATTTCCCTCGCATGATCAACGATGAAACCCTCGCAGAGTACTTCCAGCTGACTTCTCTCGAGAGAGATGCCATCGCCGACTGGTCGAGAGAATATCATTTCTTTCCGTTTGATGTATAAAAATGCACTACAAAAACAGCACCAGTTTACACTTAAAAATATTATTGATTATATAGTATAGATGCCTTACTTCAGCGATCATTTCGAAAGTAGTGAACAGGATTGGGAACCCGTCCATTGGAAAAAAGATCCTGAAAAGGAGAAGAATGCGGCGAAAAAAAAGGAACCAGTTCCGTTCTATAGGGCGTTGATAACTGCACGACAGAGGGCTCACATGACGAGACATAAACTCGCTCAATCTCTCGGGATAAAGGTGAAACAATTAGAATTATATGAAAATGGCAAAGAATTGCCAGAAAAAAATGTATTGGCGAGGATGAATCGTATTCTCGATGCGAAATTGATACAAAATTGAAATATCAAATACTGCAGAATGAGTATTCAAGATGGTTCACATTGGTACAACACGTTTCAATAAACTGACATTCGCTGAAAATCAAACTTTCCGTAAGAATGAGGGCATTGATGGGTGTATTTATGGTCTTCCTGTGCCGATGCCTCGCAAGGTTCGGAGGGGCGAATTAGTATATGTGGTGGAAATGAATGTAGAAACGAAACAGATTATGGGGATTGGAAGGGTTCCAAATTTTCGTTGTAATGATAAAACACGGTATATCTATAAGGCGCGAGGTTACAATCGATTTATATATATGGGGCGACGGCGTGTACCGGTAGAAACCATGGAAGACAAAGAGTCCTTGGCGATACTTGAGAAAGTATTGTTTAAAGGGAAGGGGCATATGTGTCGGGGTCAGGGCATTACCCGTCTGAATCCTGAAAAATTACAGGATAATAAGGAAAAAATTATAGACTTTTTAGCTCACTTGTTTGCTTAGATTAAGTTTAATCTAAAAACTTAATATCACAAATACTTATATGTCTATTGATTTTGATATTAATAATTATACAGACGAGGAATTATATCAATTGGTAGATTTAACAGATAATGCGACTAAGTCGCAAATTTATGGCAAAACCAATGGTTATATTCAAAAATATGTCAAGGAGAACAAACCCAAATACTATAATTTTTTCATAAGTGTACAGGACCGTCTCTTACATTTATTGGAAGATGGTAGCGAAGGTGAGAACAGTGATAGTGGGGGATCTTTTGTGGAAACGGAATATCAGCCTAACAACGCGAGAGACGGTGATTTGGTGGATCGGCGAAGCTATGCTAAGGTTGTGGATTCGAATAATGACCATTTCGTGTTGAGGAGAGAACGATTGAAGATCGGTCAGGGTGCGGGAGTTCCGCTTGTGCAGGGGCAGATGAACCCTACTTTGCGCAATGTTAAAAAACAGCTTATTAGTATAGATAGTCATTATCGCACCTTATTGCAGTGTGATACGACAGAAACGTCTAATTGTAGCGGCAGCATTTGCGATAGTGATAAGAAAATATACTATGCAGATAGGGCGACTGATTTCACCTTCAATCTCTCGCAGCCTATTAAAAATGTTATGAATCTTCGCGTGTATAGTTATGAAATTCCCCATTCTTGGTATGTATTTTCTCCCGATTACGGAACTACTAGCTTTGGTGTAAGTGGGGAATGTATTAATATATCTGAGGGGAATTACAACCCGGGTGAGCTCATTGCAGACATCAGTAATGCGTTGTATAAAGTCTTTGGGGGTGATATTAACATTTCTCTCAACGCAAAAAATAATAAAGTTACGATAGATAGTAGTGGGGGCGACCCATTTGATCTTGTGTTCTTTGATCCCAGTGGACAAATTCCTGATTGTTCAAGCGGACAATGCCCTACGTTTGGGGCAAAGTTAGATTATAATCTTGGATGGCTGCTTGGATTCAGACAACCATCCTATTCTACAAAGGGCAGTTATACAGGCGAATCCTTAATAGATACATTTGGGACCCGGTATCTTTATATTGAATTAGACGATTTTAATCGCAATCGTTTAAATCAGAGTGTCATTTCTCTCGACGCCAACTTAGATAAATTTTCATATTCCGCTTCGAAACGCTGTACCTTGCCAGCTGCTGACCCATCATCTAATGTGGTATTGAGATCGGGATCGTGTGGAAAACCCCCTCCGCCATGGCAGGGGGATCCTCTAACGGCAACCCAGACTTATTCGCGAACGCAACTTATAAATGCGCGGAAACGTAAGCCTATCAATCGCTATAGAAGTCCAGTAAATTCAGATATTATTGCCCGCATTCCTGTAAGAAAATTAAGTAATTATGGTATTTTACTCGATAGTTGGAATTCCAGTTTGGAAGATACAGTAAGAAATTATTTTGGACCTGTTACGTTAAAGCGTTTTCGCATCCGTCTTCTCAATGACAAGGGATATGTAGTAAATTTAAATAATATGAATTTCTCGCTTTCCTTGATTGCTGAACAATTATATCAGTATTAATCCCTTGCCCAAAGTTTCAGATAATACTAAATATTATAAAAGAACGCAACATTCTACGGGATTTTGTTTGTTCTCAGGATGGTGTGTGTTGTGACTCAGAGGCGCCGGGACGCGCTTTTTAATGCCAGGCGGCAGCATTTCGCTCTCTGGGTCTATGGTATCATATACACCTTTGACAAAATCATAGAAAAAGAGGGCAACGTTGTCTTTCTTTTTCACACTGATCTCAAAATAATCCATATTATGTTTACGGGCAAATGTTTGACCTTCTTTTTTCGTAACGCGCCGACAATGTAAATCGGTTTTATTCGCCACTAACGCCATCCTAACAGGATCGTCATTTACTTTTCTTAATTCACTCAACCAATAGGTCAAACGCTCAAAAGATTCACGGTTTGACACATCATACACCACAATTGCGCCTGCGATATCACGATAATACCCTTGAACGATGGGGCTGAAATATTCTTGTCCCGCTGTATCCCAGAGATGGCACTTGACGATGGGTCCATCGATGATGGGGGTCAGTGTAGAAGCAAAATCAATACCAATGGTAGGTTCATGAAACAAAGACATAGGGCGATTGGTCAAAACGGACAGCAGAGAACTTTTTCCAACAGCTGGATGACCCAAGATAATAATGCGAAATAGGTATTGAAAGGACATATATAATAAAAAAATATTTTTAATATATAATGGAATCATCTTTTCCTTCTCCAAATGAGATGGGTAAACTTAAAATAAAGGAAATTGTACACAAAACGGCGGTTACATTTACAGACTCAGGTATAAAACCTGACATGGTCAAAAATCGTATTTTGCGCGATGCTTTGGCGAAGGAGTATTCGCGCCGATTGCGATTGGCTATCCAAGCATATCCCCCACGACGTGTAAAACGATATTTGGGGCATAAGAATCTTTTAGATCTTTCTTGGCGTCAATTGGAAAAGATTCGCGACCGTGTCAAAAGGGGTCGAAGAAAAACGAAGAGGCGGGTATGCAAGCGAAAACGGCGCAGAAAGACGCGCAGGATCAGAGGGAGAAAAGCTCCTGAATAGATCCCTCTTGCTCATTGATGAGTTGGTTCATAGTCGTATGAAAGGTTGCCAGAGTTGTACGCATACTTGTCCATTTACGTTTGATAACGGGGACAATATGAGTCACCCGATCAATCTTCTCTTTTTCACTCATATTAAGATTATCTATACTCAGCAGTAATCTAAACAGCATTAGTGCAATCTTGATGTGTTTCATATTATCCTTTACACGTGTTAAGAATAATATCGGTTTCTTATTACGAAACTCCAAGTGAAAATCGCCTCGATTAACTACCCCTGATTTCAAACTGGCAAAGATTCCGCATTGAATATCAGCATTATGCTCTATATCATTATAAAATTTATCAATGTCTCCCCTACAAACATTCGTCTTATGGTTCTTCGTCTCTATTAGACAACACATATTTTCTTCTTTCAACACAAAATCGCCCTTCCCACCCTGTGCATGTGTGTCAATGATCTCTGCCTTGGGAAAGAGACAATTCAGTGCTTCTTTGGTCAACTGCTCGCCATCTTGCCCCAAATAAGTAGAATTCTGCCCACGCATCGAGAGATTTTCGTTTGCCTTCCGTTCGGCTTCTAATCTATCCTCCAAGTACTTTATTCTCTCTTCATTTTTTCTCTCCTTGTCGCGACTTCGCTGATCAAAGTCGCTCATCAGCTGTTGATAGAGAGAGCGGTATTTATCCATTTCCTCATCTAATTTTCTCTCCAGCGAGTGAATTTTATCTCCCCGATGATTTAACTCTGCAGTATACCGCGCACTTTCCGTGGAGCGAATGGTGTCCACGAGGTGTTTCTTCTCTTCTTCATGCGCTTTCATGAGTTTAACCCATTTTTGCTTCTCGTTCTCGATTTCCATTTGAAGATTCTTTATCTTTTGGGATAACTTCGCATTATTCCAGCCTTGCGCAATCTTATTGCCTGTAATTAGGAAGGAGTGACCAAGTTCAATACACTTCACCTTTTCTTGCATATGCAATGCGAGAAAAGAGAGAGTTGCTGGAGTTTTGGGTAAAATAATTTCCACTGTTTCCCCACTCATTTTACATGTTAATGGCGAACAATCTTTATTATCCTTTCACTCCACCAATAATCCACTATACGTTGCACTCTTTTGATTTAGTAAGGCGAATTCTTTATTTATTATATGTTGCTATATAAAATGTGGCAATTTTGTTTAGGATTTGGTTTTGGCGTCTATATAGGAACCTATTATGATTGCAAACCGTGTTTAGATAGGATTAGTGATTGGGCAAAACAACAAATACCTCCTCGTAAAAAGTAATTAAAATCTGCTTCTCTATGTACTATATGACGAATATATTTACGATAGATATGAATATCGCGAAGTTACTACAAGATTCTTTTGGTGGTCGATCTAATCAGGAGAAAACCGATCGTGTCTTGGAGCCCTTGCAGGCAATGATTCAATTAGCCTTATTGTCTTATTGCCCCATAGGTACAAAGTTATGCGTGAATAACAATATACTTTCTCTCCAGTTGCCCACCTTCTCTCAAGGGGTATGGCGCTGGTTTAATAAGGATTCCAAAGATGATCTATATTTTTTGTTTAATGCGGTGAAGCGATATCATATGTGGTATCGGGGCGAGGACAATCGTGTTTTTGATCAAATATTAGAGTTGGCGAAGGCTGGCATTGCACGCCTCATTGAAACATATAAGCGGACAGAAAAGGCATCTATCATCCATACTTTAAGTTTATACAAGACAATCTTAGAGATGAATTCTTTAGAAAATATTTTTGATACCAAACCAAATGAAACAAGTGCTACAATGGATACCATCTTCCAACGCAGCAAAGAATTATACGACGATGAAGTATTATTGGTGGTGTCCAATATATTCAAATTGATGGCAAAGGAGGAAAAGGAAATATTTAGAAATCAATATTATGAGGGACTTCAATTGTTCTTGATGCCTTTGAATCAAAAAATACGTCAATGGATGCACAAGGAATTATTGTGTACATAATGATAAAAAAAATATAAAGATTTATATTATATGGCTAATAGGATAATATTGAGCAATAATCGCAACGATCGCAAGATACAAGTCGGTGAATCTATTGTATTAAATGCTTATACTAACCAAAGTGGTGTAGTGACCTCCGGTGCCAAAGACCAGTCGGGGTGTTATATAACGCCTATTCGAGATATATCCGATGCTTTCGCAAAAGTCTTATTTTACAATCCGAATACCTTCGAAGTAGGATACGCAGACAGCGGCGATGAAGGTGGAACCGTTACGAGGGTTGATATAAGCAGTAATACCTTGGATATATCGGGATCTCCTATAGATATCAGCGGAACCATTCACGTCGGGTTAAGAGCTATTTCACCGGACCCCTCTGGTACGTATGCCCTTCCATCTGGTATTACGGTAGATCAATACGGGCGCATTAACTCGGTAGACGCCCCCTTCAAGCGCTATATTGATGTCACATGGACTGGAACAACCGCGCCGCCTGGCAACCCACAGCACGCCGCAGTATGGGAATACTACCCGACGACGGGTATTGATGACTGGCCAAACGGAATATGGGCACCGCCTGGGCGAAACGTCCACGTCCACGCGGATCTTTTGAAGACACCGCATATATATCTCGACCCAACCAAATCGAAATGGACCGCGGATCCCGACGACCAGCACGGCGACACCCTGCTGTTGGTACATGACGCCCACCCGGGATCCGCCTACCCTCCACAGGCGGGATGGAGGATACAGGACCCCCACAACACCCACAGCGGCGAACACACGAACGACCTTGTAATAGGTTACGTTGGTACTATTACTGGCGTTGATATAAGCAGTAATACCTTGGCTATATCGGGATCTCCTATAGATACCAGCGGAACCATTGTGATCGACTTGTCGAATACAGCAGTACTTCAGGGTAACTATAAAATTGCGAATATTAGTGTAGATAGCTATGGGCGCATTACGGATGCTTCAAACGGAAAGGATATTCCTGCAGGTTGGGGAACCGTTACAAAGATTGATAT
>Ga0315328_10001106_pt1 | contig 12277 bp, 11 predicted proteins | sample M120032315metaG_FD_203462 | JGI IMG/M metagenome (GOLD analysis project Ga0315328, IMG submission 203462) | Ammonia-oxidizing marine archaeal communities from Monterey Bay, California, United States - M1 200m 32315 | ecosystem: Environmental > Aquatic > Marine > Intertidal zone | place: USA... | reverse complement strand
TGCAGAAGGAAATTTGGCAATGGCAAATGCTGTTTTTGGATTCTTAACAAATAAACTTCCTATCTCCCGTCTGCAAAGAGATTTGACAGATAGTACAGTTCTTAGAAATATTGGTATTCCTTTTGCTCATACTATCATTGCCTTTACTTCATTGGAGAAGGGATTAAGTAAATTATTGCTTAACAAAGAAGTAATTGACACCGATTTAGAGAATAATTGGATAGTAGTTTCTGAGGCAATTCAAACCATCTTAAGAAGAGAAGGATTTGCAGATCCTTATGAAACTTTGAAAAAACTTACCAGAACAAATGATAAAATTACTCAGGAAATTATTGCTGAATTTATTTCAAATCTGGATGTATCTGAAAAAGTGAAAAAAGAATTATTAAATATTACGCCTTTCCGTTACACAGGAATTATTTAAGTAGTAATCTTATGTTTACTAAGATAATCTTCCCAATTCCAAATAAAGTGAGACATTAAGTTTTTAAGCTCTTGGAACAAAACGGGGTTTGGTTCATTCTTTCTTCTAAATAAGTTTACCTGAAAATCATTAATATTATATTTATCAAAAACGGCAGTAGCCATTGCCTCAATACAATTGTCCGATTTTCTTAACAGCTCATCTAGATAAGTGCAATAATCTCCTAATTGCTCTATAGAAATCTCATTTTCTCCCTCCATCTTATCTGCCATTATATCTAGTAAGTGATTGTGTAAATTTTCAGCATCCTTTTGTTCAAAGAAATCAGGAATCATTTTTAAGTTACCAACAAAAACTATTAATCGAAACCATTTGATCTCTTTATTTGTCAGATTTGGATTACGCTCTAAATTATTATTATTATTTAAGAAATCTTGAATCTCCACAAAACCATTTACTATGACTTCATCTAGAGTCTCTACAAGAAGATGAGCTGTTTTACTTGCTAATATTTTCTTTTTATTTGATAATATCCCTAAAAACTTTATCATCTCAGATTTTTCAAATTAAAATGTAACCTTGCTTTTTCCATAATGTGTTTACCAATAGCAAGACAAGCAGTTGCAGCGGGTGATGGAGTATTAAGAACATGTAAATTATTTTTATTCTTCACTATTTTGAAATCATCAATTACTTCTCCATCATAACCTAAAGCCATGGCTCTCACTCCGCTTCTATCTTCAATAATATCTTCCATTTGTAAAGTTGGAATCATCTTTCTCAATGCTTTCAAAAATAAAGCTTTTGAAAAAGCTCTCCGATACTCATTGAAGCCAAATTTCCAATGATTTATGAACAACCTCCATGTGCCTAAGAAACTAAGTGCTTCTATTGTATCCTTCCATGAAAAGTCTGTTTTTTGATACCCCTCTCTTTTAAAAGTGAAAACCGCATTTGGACCACATTCAATATCACCACCAATCATCCTCGTGAAGTGAATACCCAAAAATGGAAACTCAGGATTAGGTACTGGATAAATAAGATTCTTTACTTTGCTTTTTGCTGTGTCTGACAAGCGGTAATAATCACCTCTAAATCCTACAATCTTCATATCTAATTTTACCTTGTCTTTTTTAGCTAATCTATCCGAGAATAGACCTCCACAAAATATAGTATGTCTTGTTTTATATACTCCATTTGTTGAAAACAATAGTCCTTCATTGATATCCAATAACTCACAATTAAAAGCTATTTTACTGTTTGGATTTGTTTTAGTAATCAGATCTGCAAACTTATTGCAAACTAATTTGTAGTTAATAATCCCTGAATGAGGGACCCAAAGAGCTGCAACTCCTTCTGTATTTGGTTCAATCTTCTTAAATTCTTTTGGACTTAGTATTTTCAATCCTTTCAATCCATTCTTCATTCCATTAATCTTTAATGCTTCTAATCTTTTTACTTCCTCCTTATTTGTAGCTAAAACAATTTTACCACAAATATCATAATCAATATTATTTTCTTTAGCAAAATCAATTAATTGCTCCCTACCTTCAACACAATTCTTTGCTCTTAAAGAATCTGGCTTATAATAAAGTCCTGAATGAATAACTCCAGAATTTCTTCCTGTCTGATGCAACGCAAGTTTACTTTCTTTTTCTAAAATAATTAGATCTAATTTTGGAAATTCTTTCTGCATTTGATAAGCAGTAGCTAATCCTACTATACCTCCCCCGATAACTGCAATATCATATTTAAACTCTTTCATTTATTGGCTAATTCTTTTCTTTAATGGTAAATACTCTGGAAATATTAAACCCAAAATAAATATCGCCATCTGACCAATCTCCTGTGGTTTCATGAATAAATGCTGGCTCAATCATAGCTGAGGAATTACTCAAGTGTACTTGAAAAACATGCCCTCCTGTTTCAATATCAAAACCAAAAGAAAGCACATCATTTTTCATATTCTTTTTTGTCTGCATAAAATATTCTACATTCAATGAAATTCTATTATTTAGCTTATGTCTTGCTCCAAGGCCCAAAGAAGTTCTGTCATTATTATCTGCATATTTTACTAAATTATAATGCACAAAAGTTGGAGAAATCTGAACAGATAGATCTCTATTTATTTTTCGTGCAATAAGTAATTGATGTGCATAACTTAATTGATTACTAAAGATAAAAGATTCCTCTTCCATCTCTATCAAACTATATTGTTTCATAAAAATAGATGAATTTACAACAATTGTACACGAAAATTTTTTATTGATATTTGATTGTCTCTTTAGTCTTACTTTTGCAGATAAATCTATTGTTTTTAGTGCTGAACTTCTTCCAACTCTAACATTGATCCAATCTTTAATTCCATAATCAAATCCTAATCTAATTTGTGAATTATCCAAACCAAATAAATTGTAAAAACCTGAATTAAGCGTTCCGAACCTATGTTGAATCTGAAATTGTAAAACCCCTTCTGAAGTCAATTCTACAGATTGCCCATTAACAATCTTTTTATCTTTAAAGGTGGAGGCTATATACATTGGCTCATGTGAACCTAGTAGAGATAATAAGTCATCTTGTGCTTTTGCAAAAATGCTTGACAACATTATAAAAATAATTACGATCTTTTTCATTGTTTTTTCATCTCAATGGTTACTTTAATCTCTATTTCTTCTGCTATATTATACATTACAATTCTAGGAACTTTAATTTTATAATCTTTTAATTTTACAGAAAATCTAACAGCAGAAATGGAAGCTATATTATCATTTACTTGTAAATCTCCGGTAACACTGATGATATTAGTTTCTCCATGAATTGTAAGTTCTCCTTCTACATTTGCAACACCTTCTTTGTGAGAAATAACTTTTCCAACAAAAGTAGATATTGGGAAAATATCCGATTCCATATAATTCTCATTAAAATGTTCTTGCATTAAGAATCTTGAAAATATAAAATCTATAATGTGTAACTGAAAAACTAGCGCCTTAGTTTTAGCATCATAAACAGCAGAAACTTTATTATTTATGGCCGAAATATCTTCGACTGGTGCTTTAGAAAAAAAACTAATTGTTCCATCTTTTGCTAAATATTGCTGGGCATTTACAGAAAAACAAATCAGGAATAAAAATATACTAATTATTTGGTGCACCATTTTCTTTCCAGTTTTCAATAATTAATATTTCCTCTGTAGTTAATTTTTCCCCATTCTTTGGCATAAATCCAACTTCTCTTTTTACACTTTCAATAATCGTGCCGTTAATCACTTTATCTTGTATCTCCTGGAAGTTTGTTAAGGGCATTATTCCATCAGAGTTATTTTGAAAATGACACCCTATACAGTTCTTCTCAAAAATTGGTTCTACGCAGTTAACAAATGAAGGATTATCTGTTTCACAAAGAGATAACTCGTTATAAGAACAAGAACTCAATAACAATAATAGTAAAGAGTAAATTATAAAGATTCTCATTTTACAAACTTATTACTTTTTGTAAAAGTAATTCTATTAAAGAGCAATAAACCGACTAAAAATAAAATAATCACTACCCAAAGTGCTATTTGCTGGCTATAATAGTTAGTAATAATTCCAAAAAGTAAAGGACCCAAAAAGGAAGTTGCTTTTCCTGTTAGTGCAAAAAATCCAAAAAATTCATTTTGCTTTTCTTTGGGTGTGAGTTGTGCCATTAGTGAACGACTACAGGATTGGTTTGGTCCTACCATTAAACCAATAAGTGTGCCTGCAATCCAAAACATCTCTTTTGGTACTTTAGTCTCTGGCGCGAAATAGGCAAGGAGTGTAGCAATAATCAGAACAATTAATGAAATATTAATCACTCTCTTTGCGCCAATTTTATCTTCCAAATAGCCAAATAAGAAGGATCCAAAACCGGCCGAAATATTTAATACTATTCCTAAAAACATCACTTCTTCAAAAGTAAATTTTATGGTTCCAACTGCATAAATTCCTCCTAGTGCGAATATGGTAATGAGCCCATCATTAAAGAATAGACGAGCTATTAGAAATTGAGAGATTTGCTTATAGTATGTAATAGAGCTAAAAGTCTTCCTTATTGTAGAAAAGGAATCAGAAATGTGCTTCTTTGTAAATTTGTCTTTATGTCTGTCTTTTAAAAACAAAAAAGTAGGGATACTGAAAATAGCAAACCAAATACCTACCAAAATATTAATTCTTCTCAGTTCCTCCGGATTATTGATATCGAACAAAAAAAGAACCAAAAACAAAGCCAACAAACCTCCAAAAAACCCTAATCCCCATGCAAAACCAGAAATACTACCGCTATTTTCTTGATTTGACAAATCGGGTAAATAAGAATTACAGAAAACCGTACCCATTTCAAAGGCAATATTAGCAATTATAAAAAGTGAGAGTGCCCAAAACACATCCCCAGCCTCCGGGAAATAAAGGAAAATAGAAAATACAGAACAAATAGCAGTAAAAGAAATTAGAAAGAATTTTCGGTAACCTCCATTATCAGCAATAGCACCTAAAATTGGTGATAAAATGGAAACAATAATTGCAGTAATAGCAATTGCATTGGCCCACATTACTGTACCTATTTTTGGATTTGGGGCTATTACTTCTACAAAATAAGCACTGTAAATAAAAGTAACTATTATGGTAGTAAAAGGTTGGTTGGCAAAATCGTAAAACGACCAAGCCAAAACTTCCTTTCTGTTTTTAATTTTTGATAAAATCATAAATTTACAAAAGCCAATAATACAATTTTTATTCCTAATGTGCTTTTTCTACTTTAATCTTAAAAAAATGTAAATTTGCGCATTAAAAAACCACAATGAACTTAGAAGGAATTATAGCTATTACAGGAAAAGCAGGGCTATTTAAAGTAAAATCTCAAGGGAAAAATGCAGTAATTGTCGAAAATATCTCGGATAAAAAAAGAATGCCAATTACTGATCGACATCAAGCAAATACTTTGGAAGAAATTGGTATTTACACTGATGAAGACACCAAACCATTATCAGAAATATTTGATAGTATTGCAATAAAGGAAAATGCAAAACAAAGCATCTCTCATAAAACAGCTAAAAATGAATTGATAATATATTTTTTAGAAATTTTACCGAATTTTGATGAAGAAAGGGTTTACATTTCAGATATTAAAAAAGTAATTCAATGGTATAATACACTACAAACTGCTGGCTTGATTGAGTTGCCGAAAGCAGATAAGAAGACATCTAAAAAGAACGAAACTGGTGAAAAAGTAAAATAATGAAAACTAAACAAATCACAATCCCAAGACGACCAAAGAGAGAATTCGTTTCTGAAAATATCGAAATTGATTCTTGGGAAAAGATAAAACCACTTTTTGATAATTTAATTGGAAGAAAGATATCTTCATCAGAAGAATTGGAAAAATGGATGTTGGACCGATCAGAATTAGAAGCCGTTTTGGAAGAAGATATGGCTTGGCGGTATATAAGAATGAATATTGATACTACTGATAAAAAATTAGCAGAGCGTTTTTCATTTTGGATCAAAGAAATTTCACCAAATACAGCTCCTTATTCACATAAACTAAATGTAAAACTAGTGGAGAGTCCTTTTCTAAAAGAATTAAATCAAGAAAAATACCGTATCTATTTAAGAAGTGTTAAAAAACACATAGAGATCTTCCGTGAGAAAAATATTCCTTTATTCACTAAAATGGAGGAGAAACAACAGGAATATGGTGCTATTTCTGCAAAAATGTCTATTGAAGTAGATGGTGAGAAAATGACTATGCAAAAAGCTGCACAGTTATTGAAAAGTACGGATAGAAATAAGAGGGAAGAAGTTTATAATAAAATTAGCGCTAGAAGATTGCAAGATGAAAAGGTACTAGATGATCTATATGATGAACTTATTGCTTTAAGACAAGAAATTGCAAAAAATGCTGGCTTTGACAATTATCGTAATTATATGTTTGTAGCTATGGGGCGTTTTGATTACACTCCTCAAGATTGCTTTAATTTCCATGATGCTATTGCACAAGAGATTGTTCCTATTATCAATTCATTTGAGCAAAAAAGAAAAGATAAATTAGGATATACTTCTTATAAACCTTGGGATACTGCTGTTGATGTTGATGGACTTGCTCCATTAAAACCATTTGATGATGGGAAAGTTTTAATCGATAAATCCATATTATGTTTTCATAGATTACGGCCTTATTTTGGAGATTGTTTGGCTACTATGCAAGCAATGAAACATTTGGATTTGGAGTCAAAAGATGGAAAAGCACCAGGAGGATTTATGTATCCACTTTATGAAATTGGAGTGCCTTTTATTTACATGAATGCTGTTGGTTCGCAAAGAGATGTAGTGACAATGGTGCATGAGGGGGGACATGCTATTCATTCTTTTCTAAGTCGTGACTTAGAAATAACAGAATTTAAATCTACTCCTTCTGAGGTAGCTGAATTGGCATCCATGTCCATGGAACTTTTATCTATGGATCATTGGGATGTCTTTTATGTAAATAATGGTGAACTTAAGAGAGCAAAATTAGAGCAACTGGAAAAAGCATTAGAGACACTTCCATGGGTTGCTTCTATTGATAAATTCCAACATTGGATTTATACAACAAAGCATACTGCAAAAGAAAGAAAAGAAAAGTGGTTAGAAATTTCTGCAAAACTTGGGAATCAGATAATTGATTGGGAAGGTAATGAGAATATACATGCTAATCTGTGGCAAAAACAATTACACCTTTATGAAGTACCATTCTATTATATTGAATATGGAATGGCACAATTAGGAGCAATTGCTATGTGGCGTTCTTACAAAGAATTGGGAGAGAAAGGATTAGACAATTATATGGAGGCATTGAAATTGGGTTATACCAAAAGTATCTCTGAGATTTATGAAACAGCAGGAATTAAGTTTGATTTTTCTGCTATTTATGTAAAAGAATTAGCTACCTTTATAAAAAAGGAATTATCTAAATTAAATTAAAGTATAATTATGAAAGATATGGATCTAGAATTATTACGGAGAAGAATTCATGAAGTTATTTTTGAAGCAGATACTAGAATTGGTAAGTTATTTGATATTATTCTGTTAATAATTATTCTAGTCTCTGTTATAAGTGTAATATTAGAAAGTGTTGATTCAATAAATAAAAAGTATCATACCATAATCATTGCTTTTGAATGGACTATTACTATTCTTTTTACTATTGAATATTTCTTTCGTATTTATTCAGTTAATAAACCACTGAAATATATATTCTCATTTATGGGTATAATAGATTTACTTTCTATTATTCCTACTTATTTAATATTTGTTTTTCCAGCAGCACATTCTTTGTCTGTTATTAGATCAATAAGACTAATTAGGGTTTTTAGGGTTTTTAAACTATCTCACTACTTACGTGGAGCACATACAATGCAGATAGCCTTAAGATCTTCTCGGCCAAAAATTATTGTTTTTTTACTCTCAGTACTTATACTAGTGGTTGTATTAGGAACATTAATGTATATTATTGAAGGTAGTTATGGAACCATTGGGTTTGATAATATTCCAAATTCAATATATTGGGCAGTAGTCACTCTTACTACTGTTGGTTATGGGACTGTCACTCCAATTACAGTATTTGGAAAAATAGTTGCTTCTTTCATAATGATCCTAGGATATGGGATTATTGCTGTTCCGACAGGCATTGTAACATCAGAGTTCGCTAGAAAAAAAGCAGAAAAAATAAGCACCCAATCTTGTCCAGATTGCACCATAGAAGGACATGAAGTAGATTCTAAATTTTGTAAGCAATGTGGAGCAGAACTTAATCCATAATTATCTTCTCTCCCTCATACCAAGCTTTATAACTAGTATTATACAACTTCTCAATTGCATTACGCTTAATCTTCATTGTAGGAGTTAATAGTTTATTCTCAACCGTCCAGTTATCTTTTACAACTACAAAATTATGAATCTTTTCATGGCCATCTAACTTAGAATTTACAACCTCTAATGTAGTCGTTAATGATGAAATTAGATCCTCCTGAGATTTATTTTTACCTCTTTCAGATAATACCACAATTGCAATTGGCTGAGGCAATTCCGTACCAACAACACAAATCTGTTCCATATTCTTATTAGCAGAAAGTTTCATTTCAATAGGTGAAGGAGCTACATATTTCCCTTTGCTTGTTTTAAACAAATCTTTAACTCTACCAGTAATTCTCAAAAATCCACTTGAGTCAATAGCGCCTTCGTCACCTGTATGCAGCCAGCCGTCAACAATAGTTTTTTCAGTTTCCTCCTCCATTTTATAATAACCATCCATAAGTGCTTCATGCTTTATAAGGATCTCATTTTGTTCAGAAAGTTTTACATCACAAAGAGGTAGGGCTTGCCCAACAGAACCAATATTAATATTATCGTTATAACTTACATGGGAATAACAAGTATTCTCTGTCATTGCATAAGCCTCCTGAATATTTATCCCCAAACGAGCAAACCAATTAATAAGAGCCACAGGAGTGGGGGCTGCACCAGTAAATACATTTCTTACTTTACTAAGGCCCAATCCTTTCTGAATTTTGTTTTTTATTAAGGAGGAGATGATTGGGATACTTAGCAATATATTCAATTTCTTTTGAGGAAGTTTTGTTAAAATCCCTTGCTGAAATTTAGTCCAGATCCTAGGCACTCCTAAAAATACAGTTGGAGATGCTTCTGCTAAATTAGCTGCAAAAGTATCTAAGCTTTCTGCAAAAAATACTTTACCTCCACTATACATACTGCCCATTTGCACTAATAATCTTTCTGCAATATGGCAAAGAGGTAAATATGAAAAGAAAACCTCATTATCTAAATGCAAAGAATTAACTGCATTGGAAGTTGCAAAAGAAAAGTTATAGAATTTGTGCATAACTCCTTTCGGGTCACCAGTTGTTCCAGAAGTATAAATAATAGTTGCTAACTCTTGCGGAGCTCTGACTATATTTTTATTTACTGGCTGAACATCTTTTATTAAATCATCCCATCTTTGAAAATCTTCAGAATAAAAAGGAAAAGCAATGCACTCCATATTAGAAGGCACACCTGTTTTCATCTCAGAAAAATTATCCAATTTTCCAACAAATAACAATTTACTTTCACTATGTTTTAAGATCTTATCTAGAGTTTCTGCATTTAAGTTAGGATATAAAGGAACGGAGACATGCCCACTCATCATAATAGCTAAGTCTGTCATCATCCAATGTGCACAGTTTTTGGAAAGCAGTGCAATCTTACTATCTTCTGGAAGATCAAGTGATTTTAAATACGCTGCCATTTTTCGAACCTCTATTCCAAACTCTTTCCAAGTCCAATTATGCCATTTACCATCAATTGGTTGCGATAAATAGATTTCGTCAGGTTTCTCTTGCTCCCATTTATAGAGCATTTCCAATGGTGATAGATATCTCATTCCTCTAAATTTTATTGGATAAAGATAATATAAAAATAATTTACTTTTTATTATGCGTGCATAGCATATTTTTATACTTTTAGCGCCAAACAAAAAAAGATGGAACAAGAAGAAACGATTGATTATAATATACGAAAAACTTGGTATAATATCACTAAAATGTATAATCGTACTGCGACAGAGTATATGGCGAGCATGGCACTTGGTATGATTATCCTAAATATTGACATCATGGAAGGAACTCCTTCTACTCAGCTTGGCCCAAGAATGGGAATGGAAGCCACATCACTTTCTCGCTCACTTAATAAATTAGAAGAAGCAGGTGTAATTGAACGAAAACCGGATCCAAAAGATAAAAGAAAATCAGTTATCCATCTAACTCCTCTTGGAATGGACTGGCGTGAAGTTGCTAAAGGAGTAGTTATTGAATTTAACGAAACTATACAATCGAATTTTAAAAAAGAAGAAATGAACACCTTCTTTGCAATTTTAAAAAAGATAAATAACATTATAGATGAAAATAAATAGACACATAAATAAAGTAGCAGTAATTGGTTCGGGAATCATGGGATCGCGTATTGCTTGCCATTTTGCAAATATTGGAGTAGAAGTTTTACTCTTGGATATTGTTCCTTTTGACTTAACAGAAGAGCAAAAACAAGATAAAACAATTAGAAACTCTATTGTAAATGATGCTTTAAAAAGCACCTTAAAAAGCAAGCCCTCTCCTATTTATAGCAAAGAATCTATAAGCAGAATTACAACTGGAAACTTAGAAGACGATTTGCATAGAATTGTAGATGTTGACTGGATTATTGAAGTAGTAGTGGAACGACTTGACATTAAAAAACAAGTTTTTGAAAAAATAGAAAAGTTCAGAACAAACGGAACTTTAATTTCTTCCAATACTTCTGGGATTCCTATTGAAAGTATGATTGATGGAAGAAGTGATGACTTTAAAGCTCATTTCTGTGGAACTCACTTTTTCAATCCTCCAAGATATTTAAAGTTATTGGAAATTATTCCAACTACTAAAACAGATACTGAGGTGACTGATTTCCTAATGAATTATGGAGATAAGTTCTTAGGCAAAGATATGGTTCTTTGTAAAGATACTCCTGCATTTATAGCCAACAGAATTGGTGTTGCTAACATAATGTCACTATTCCATTTGGTAAAAGAATTAGACCTTACAGTTGAAGAAGTAGATTCTTTAAGTGGTCCAATTATTGGACGACCAAAATCAGCAACTTTCCGTACTTGCGATTTAGTAGGGTTAGACACTTTAATTCATGTTGCTAATGGAGTATATGAAAATTGCCCTAATGATGAGATGAGAAGTAATTTTGAATTACCTAATTTCATTACAAAGATGAGTGAGAACAAATGGTTAGGAGATAAAACGAAACAAGGTTTCTATAAAAAATCAAAAGACGCAAAAGGAAAGAGAGTAATTGAGGTGCTTAACCTCAACACTTTAGAATACGCACCTAAACAAAGAGCTAAATTCGCAACTATTGCAACTGCAAAACAAGAAGATGATTTATTAAAACGATTAAAGATATTACTAAAAGGTAAAGATAAGGCAGGGGCATTTTACAGAAAATCATTCTATTCTGCATTTGCTTATGCCTCTCATAGGATTCCTGAAATTACAGATGACCTTTATAAAATAGACAGAGCACTTTGTGCGGGATTTGGTTGGGAGATAGGTCCATTCCAAATGTGGGATGCTTTAGATGTTGAAAAAACATTATCTAAAATGGAAGAAAATGGATATAAATCAGCTCCTTGGGTTTATGACATGGTTAAAGCTGGACATTCTTCTTTTTACACTACTGAAAATGGAACATTAAATTATTATAATATTCCTACAAAAGCAAATGAAAAAGTTGCTGGAATGGAGAACTTTATTGTTTTAGATCATATTCGTGAAAACAACACAATTTGGAGTAATTCAGGCTGTAACCTTACCGACATTGGTGACGGAATTGTGAACTTAGAATGGAGAACAAAAATGAATTCTATTGGTGGGGAAGTTTTAGAAGGAATTCAGAAGGCAATTGAAATTGCAGAGAAAAACCATAAAGGATTAATTATTGCCAATCAAGGAGCTAACTTTTCAGTTGGAGCAAATATCGCTATGATTTTCATGATGGCAATTGAGCAAGAATATGAAGAAATTGATTTTGCAGTTCGTGCATTCCAAAATACAACTGGAAGAATCAGAAATTCATCAATCCCTGTTGTAGTCGCTACACACGGAATGACTTTAGGGGGAGGTTGTGAAATAGCATTACATGCTGATCATGTACAAGCATCAGCAGAAACTTATATTGGTTTAGTTGAAATGGGAGTTGGTGTCATCCCTGGTGGTGGTGGAACAAAAGAAATGGCAAGAAGAGCTTCAAAATCCTA
>Ga0315328_10001104_pt1 | contig 12296 bp, 25 predicted proteins | sample M120032315metaG_FD_203462 | JGI IMG/M metagenome (GOLD analysis project Ga0315328, IMG submission 203462) | Ammonia-oxidizing marine archaeal communities from Monterey Bay, California, United States - M1 200m 32315 | ecosystem: Environmental > Aquatic > Marine > Intertidal zone | place: USA... | reverse complement strand
GACAACTACGACTTTCAAGGATAAATATATGAGTGAACAAACACAAATGATTAATACCTTGCTTGATGAATATAATAGTATTAAGCAAAATAAATCAAATAATGGCGATTCAATAGAACAGATTACAAATGATCTAAATAAAATAACAAATAATGGATCAAATGTGAATGATATTTTCACTAATATATACTATATCAATGATGTTATGGAAGATAAGAGATGTTCTTCTACTTCTGATGCAAATATAAGTAATAATAAGCCAAATAAAACAAATAAGACGCATATATTCAATGATGAACGATAATAAGGTAAATAAAGAGATTATAGGGGATGACTACCCCACATACGAACAATATGTGAATGAATATCACTCTAATAAGAATATGTCCACATTGCACGAAAAATTTCCTTTCCACAAAGCAATGCTCATTACTGAAAATATATTGACTATTGCAAATAAATTAAGCGAAGGTCAGCAAGTGACGATCACCAAGGATCAGTACGAGATTTCCGATGGTTGGGGAATGATTGAAAAAAAAGACTTGACAACCGACCGATAGTCTGCCATACTTATATACATGATCGAAAATGAATATGCAGATTACTACGCTCAAGTAGCCCTTGAGAGAAAATTCAACCCATGCGACCCATACACAGGTGCGTATATGTTACTAGATGAGGCATCGCCCGATGAACCGCCTAAGTATTTTACGAGCCTTGGAGGTGCAGTAAATTGGGCAGAGGGAGACAATCAGTACCTCGACAATCAATGGTCAGTATATAGGGTAGGAAACAAAATTCTATAAAAGGCTTGACAAAACATCAAACACCTGTCAGACTTATATACATGATCGAAATTAATCTTTCAAACAAAAACAAAAAACACAACTAATTAAAATAAAATTATGAGTATTGCGAAACACGCTAGAGCATCAGATATAATGAACAAAGTAAAGAGTGGTCATTATGTAGGTAATGGAAAGTTTGCCAATTTCGGGTCAGTTCCCGAAGATAGTATTTATTATACTACCATGTTGGCTCAGAAGGCAGATCAAGAACGCTTAGAGCGTCTTGCACAATCTGCTATCAGAAGGAAAGGGGTACGAGCATAATGGAAGTCGCAGAACAAAAGTCAGTCGAAAGACCTATAAGCACTTATACTGAATTCAACAAGATCGCATGGGTCAGTAACAAACCCATTCCTCTTGTCGGATCAGAAGTCAATGTCAAGATAAATGGCATTGGTCATTCAGTCGTTAAAAAGTATTTCGTGGAGCATGGGTTTATCGGGTTGATTGTTCAACCTACGAATCCACCGACTTGGTACAAGAAGCAAAACGCATCCAAGAAGGATTCTGATCTTTACGATTGGGATGCTTGCCATGTATATCCTGCTGAATGTACTGAACTTGAGGTTCGCAATGAGGATGGAAAAGTAGACTCTAAGTTCTATGACGATCTACTCAGACCTTTCGACAACCAAAAGACAGGCGAAGATTATGATTGATTCAGAAAACTTTTATCTCGTCAAGCAGATTGCCGACCTTCTCGAAAAAAAGCTCGATCTCAAAATCAAGGATCATGGTATGTGGAGAATACAATGCCTAATACATGACACACTTGAAGAAAAAAAAGAGTTGACAACAAGCTAAATATGTAGTATAATTATTACATAATAAAAATTGAGAACCAAACTCAACTAAATAAAATAAATTGATCTTTAACATTTTAAACACTTTGGAGGGGTAGATATACTTCTCCTGTGGGTGACTGAACCAACCTATGACAAATGGGTTAAGGTACGCAGACTTCCTGTGGTGGGAGTGCAGAGTCCAATCGGATGAGCAAAAGACGAATTCCTAGTCTTGTTTGTGGTACGAAGTAGGTAAACTGAACTTTAGTTTGTTCCGAAAAGTTAAGGGTGTAAAGTAATCCCTTCCCACACTATTTTTTTTCACCTCCATTTTTTGGACTGAAACTTACTAGGTAAATATGCGGAGGATGTGTGTTTCCTCTAGTCACTATCATCACCTGTTGGGTAACTCAATAAAAGCCTAGCATTAAGATCCCCATCTCGCAAGAGGTGGGGATTTTTTCGTTGACACATCAAGCAATCTAGTCTAGTATTAAAGGTATGAAAGTAATCAAAGAGATCATTGAACAATGGGGTTTCGTTACCTCAGAACAACTAAAAGAAATCGCTGAGTATTTCCCCGAAATGAAATTCGTTATTCGTTGGGGTGGAATGAAAAGAGAACAGATGCAAGCTCATCTGATCCCTGCTCGTATAGCATCAGTAGAAGCAACGAACGAGGACTATGTCCGTGATGTATTCATGGAGGTAAACAAGTTTCGTCAGCTCAAAGGTATACTCGGAGTTGGAGATCATGTCTCCAACATTGGGCATGACAGATTGGGAACAGAACAAACTAATTAATTTATAATTATGATTGATCCAGCAAAAGTAACAAACTACAATCGGACTCACGCAGAACTAGAAGAGTTCTTGTTGTTCGGTATTAATGTCGCAGGTAAGAAAAGTAGCATTGAGGCTCCAAAGCTTGAACGCTTTCTTATCGGCTTGAGAGATCGCTATGGAAACGCCTGTAGTGATCCATCATCTCCGTTCTCTCTAGTGAGGTATGCATGGGCAGAAGGCACGCTACAGACCCTTATGGAGAGATACGGCATTAGTCCTTACAAGCAACGCTACAATAGCTACTGCGATATCCTACATATACAAGACCTGTATACGATACCCTTACACTCCTTGATGAAAATCAGAGGAGTCGGTTTGAAAACCGCACGCTTTTTCCTCTCTCACTCTCGTGAGGATTTTGACGAACCGATGCTTGATACGCATATATTAAGCTTTCTTCGTGATCAAGGCTATTCGGACGCACCGAAAACAACGCCTTCCAACCCTTCCGTATACGCTCAGTATGCGAGTATATTCAAAGACATTGCCCGACAACTGAACCAAAGCGTAACAGACCTTGACCTGCAGATATGGAAACAATATTCGGGAACGGCATAATTGGAAATATTAATATTGATCATCTTTGGAATACTTATGGGATTAAAATTAGCACTAGACGAATGGTAAATATGAACACGCCAAATATAAATACTATTCATCCTAAAATTAGAAGTGGTTTAATTGTAAATATGACTTAGATAAATATATAAACTAAATGTCGTGACATAAGAAACTCACCATCAACGACTTGCGACAAAAATCGCGCCCCCCGTCAGTTTCGCAAGTCCTTGAGCATTAGCGCTTTGCAACTCTTTTAAAAAAAGGCTTGACATTCCATCAGTTTCTGTCATAATTATATGTATGATTAAGATTGAAAAAGACTCTCGCTATAAGCTCGACTTTGGTCGCAAAGTGTTTGTGTACAGGAATCTCCATAAGAATTGTTGGAGTGTCAGGCAGAGTGGTTTAGTTAAATGCCATATGTTGGAAGCTCACCTCTATATGTGTACCATCAAGGTCAATCGTGCAGGTAGAGACAGAGTACGCAGGGAGAAGAGGAAGAATGTTCACGCAGGAATTAGTGGTTACCTTGAACCATATCATCTCGGCTTGTCTCATTGTGCAGAACTCAACGATGAGATAAGAATGTTTCAGCGAGTTTGGGAAGGTTTGCCCGCAGGACAAATGCGTGAGATTACCTACAATCCATATAAGTATGACTCATTCGTGCATAAGGATGACGAGACTCCAATATGGTTCGGTGCATTCGTAAGGCTTGAAGAAAAAAGAGTATTAATTGCTTGACATATCCTCAGAACTAGTCTAGTATTATAGCATGATTAAAGAACAAGAATTCAGCAGACAAGACCTTGAAGTTATCTTTGATGTTCTCAATGTCTACGACCCAAACGACATAAGCCATGTTTACCCCGAAATGGGTTCACAGGAATTTATGAAACAAGTCGGTTCGACTTGGAGAAAGCTCCTAGACATGGTGTCTGAGCCAAACGATACAATTTCACAAGATTATACAATCAACAAAAGAAGATAAAAATGGGACTAGATCAGTACGCATACGCAACGCCTCAAGGAACAGAGGCACAAGAGGAACTCGCTTATTGGCGTAAGCACAACCGACTGCAAGGTTGGATGGAACAACTTTGGGAGGATAAAGGCAGACCTAACCATAATGACATTGGGAATCCAATGGGAGATTTTAACTGCGTTCCTGTCGAGCTAACTCTATCAGACCTCGAACAACTTGAGGCACACATAGTCGAGAAGGCATTGCCCGAAACAGGAGGTTTCTTTTTCGGCAACGATTCCTATTCAGATTACGAAGGGGAATTTGGCTACAAGGAAACTGACCTAAAGTTCATCGAAGATGCTCGCAAGGCAATCGCAGATGGCAAGAAGGTCTATTACAATTGTTGGTGGTAGAAGAAAAGGCTTGACAAACAACCCGAAATTTGAGATAATTATAACATGACAACGATAGATCAACCCGAACAGATAGCAGAATTCCGACTAAGAACCTTGCATAAGATGCTCAAGCTAGAGATACTTGGCATGACACGCAGAGGTCAGTCGGCATACTCTATCATCAAACAAGAAACAGGACTCAAGGGTTCAAAGCAAAAGGTCTACGACCAACTTGAAGCAATCCTATTCCCAAAACACGACATAGAAATGGAGCAAGCGATATACAATGTCTAAGCGAAACAAAGAGAGAGGGATTTCTTCCTCAACTAAGCATCCGAGTCTTAATGCAATCTGCAAGAAGTATTCACACACAGGAGCAAAGCCACTCGTTCCGCATATCAATGACGAAAATGTCATGGTTACCCAAAAGGTAAGGAATGCACAGGAACGAAAAAAAGGCTTGACTTCTTAACTGATATTTGAGATAATTATAGCATGATTGATTACATCGAAGCTAACTGCAAACTACCACCTCTTGAAGAACCTCTTTACGATGCGGATTCCGACACTTGGGATTTGTGGTTTGAGGAATACTTCCCCAAATGGTACAAGAAAGACGCTGAAGAACAACCCGAATTAATTTGCCTCTCTTTCGAGAGTCGTGAGGAGTTAGAGGAAACTTTACTTAAACTAGAAACAATAGAAACCCAAAGGAAAACTGAAGATGAAGCTACTAAGCAAAATCAAGAACCTGTTCTCTCCTAAGTACCAAGTAGTCTATCGGACTGAAGATGGTAGGACTGAACGCTATACTATTAACAAGCCTCAGTACGATGCTGAGTTTGGCAACCAAGACGAAAGTCGTGAGGTTGTTGGATTCCGTTCTTACTGCTACAACAGGCATGGCATCCGTTCGTTCCGATACGATAGAGTTGTCGCCTTGGAACGAGCATAGTTAATGAAAACTATTAAAGCGGTGAAAGCTCGCCTCCGAGAATTAGGTCACGATTTAATGTGGTCTGAGGTTTCGGGAGCGTATTGCGAAGATTTTATCAAGAAACGGAAGGAGCATGACCAACTCCTTGAGAAACTATATCGGTTAGAAAAAAGAGTCTTTTAAGAGAGTCTAAGTCATTGCCCCCCAAGCACTTGGGGGGCTTGGCGGCCGGGCCGGCAGGCCCGCAAGTCACTGATAGTCATGCCTTTGTGGAGTAAAAAAAATGTCTTCATTAGTCATTTTATGCTTGCAATTACCCCCAAACCTGTCATACTTATATTATAACAATGAGAGATAACCTTAGAAATTCCAACTCCGATTTGCACATAGACGATGTGCAAGATGCTCAAGCAATTACGGAGGTAAGTATGAACGCACTATATGAATTGGTCATTGAGCCAATGCAGGATAAGCTTACTGCTGACGATGCAGAAGCACTAGGCTTGATTGCCGTGACCTTGCGGATTGTCGCCAAGAAGGCAAAGGCATATGAAGAACTCTTTGAAAAGGGTCAATCATCCTTGCCCGAAAATTACCAAAATTAGTGCTTGACTTTTACTATATTTTCAGCTATACTTATATCATAACAATCAGAAAAAACCAAACTAAAAAATTATGTTAGAAAACACCGAAACAATCCCTCGCCTCAATCTTAGGATTTGTGGCTCAAAATCAAATGTCGTGGATATGGACTCCGTTCGCAGAGTCGCTACTCCAAAGGAAACCAATCGTTGGAAACCTGTTCCTCACGCAAGCATCGTAGATGTTACTCGAAACACCTTGGAAGATAAGGGCTTCGACATTATCAATGAAGCTCACAACCTCACTAAGGGTGGAGAACACTACTTTGGAATGTTCCAAGTATTCCACGAAAATCTTGCAGACAACGGCAAAGAGCGTGGTTGCGTAGTAGGTATGCGTAATTCGCATGATAAACTTTTCGCAGCGGGATTGTGTGCAGGTGATGCACCTTTCATTTGCGACAACCTTGTTTTTCACAATGATGTTGTGTTCACTCGCAAGCATGTGGGTGAAGTTCGCAAGGAGTTGCTTCAGCGAGTCGAGAAGATTACTGAACACTTGCTCCCAATGTGGGCAAAGCAAAACGAGAGAGTCGATGCCTACAAGGAAGTCGGACTTGATGATCGTGAAGCTCAACACCTCATTTTCGATGTCTACGAGGCAGGGATCAAGACCAATTTGATTGGTCAATCTACTCTTGCTCAAGCATGGGAACAATGGAAGGATTCAGACCACAAGGTCTTTCAAGATCGCAATCTTAATTCTCTCTACAATGCTTTTACGGAAGTGAGCAAGGGTAGGAATGTGATGCACTTGCCAAAGCGTTCCGAAATCTTTCACAATGCTTTTGATCCTATCGCAGGTATCGAGCAAGCTGAGCTTGTAGCGTAACTTTTAACCAACGAAGAAACAGATAATATTATGAAGTGTCGTAACCTAAACGAAGTGCTTGACGCACGAAAAGGGAGATTCGTCTCCGTATTGTTAAAGAATGGACTAAAGCGAGAGCTTTATTCCGCTAAAGTCCACTGCTTTAGCTCCAAGGTTGTCCGATTTACGGACACCAATGGTGGAGAGAGGCGTGTTAACCGAGCGAGGATCGTTCGTGCTAAGGTTGCGGAGCGTTATTTCAAACGCTCTCGCGACTAGAGCCAAATAGCCTAGCCAAATAGGCAAATAACCCTTGAGTTTCGGCTCAAGGGTTTTTTTGTGAGCTGAAATATCTTGTCATAAGTTTTTGATTATGAGGGACTTGTGGATCTCGCGGGCCCCGCCGCCAGGCTCGCAAGTCTTTGGCTGTCAGGTGTTTAGGGGTTGAAAAAAGTTGCCTAATGTGAATTTTGTTGTTGACTTTTGCGTGGTTTCTGTCATTATTATATATAGTTCTTTTATAGTTTAGATCATTGTGTCCTCTTAGCTTATGCTAGGTTAAAGCGACATCTCGCAAGTGGTATTCTAGATAGCCCACAAACGATTGATCATCGTTCAGAGGTGGAGAAAGGAGTTCGAATCTCCTAGAGGACTGCTCTTTCAGTAGATACCGAGGTATTGAACAACGAGGCGTCAGCACACGCCTACAATCGTGAACCAAAGGTAAGATTATTTATTACCTTCAGTTCACGAAGAGAGAAAGAGGTACATAACACAATTTTGAGAGTCCATCCCGACGCCTAGTAGGAGAGGAGAATGTCTCACATCGTCAGTAAGATGGCGTAGGATTTACCAAGTGTGGCGACTTGGCTCTCAATTCACTTTCTTAAAAAAAAACCTTGACACAAAGACCATATTAGTCTATTATTATATACATGATAAAGAAAAAATACGAATTAATTCAAAACGGAACTTGCCATCCTCACGACTCTTTCGAGAAGTGCAGAGAAGGTTTAGACCAAGCCTACCAACGAGCAGAGCAGGTCATTTCAGAGGACTCTGACCATGAGCTTTGGCAGTTGGAAATCCATTGCACCTCTTATGACGCTTGCGGTAAGATCGTTGCAAACGAGCTAGTCGATGAGTGGGAAGTCGAAGAAGGATATTCCGATATGGACGAAAGCATGGATGGCGATTTTGATTCAGCTATGACTTCCGCAGGATTCGGAATGGATGAGGATTATGGACTTTATGAGTAAGCACGATATGGAAACGATAGATATAACGCCAAAATGGGAACATCTCATTCATGTAATGATTGAGGTTCTCCAAAACCCAAAAGCATCAGTTGATTCTAAGCGAGAGATTCGTGCGGAACTTGTCAAGATGGCAAAGGTCATGGATCAACTTAACGAGGAAGCAAAACAAAATGGATAGTCAACTAAACAACTACAAAGTTCTCCGCAAAGGTAAAGAAATTTCACCTGCAATGACTCTAGAGAAATGCGTTCAAGCGATCAGGATTCTAGAGCAGAGACTCGACCGACTCACCCAACATTCACCTTATACAATCACGAGAATATGAGTAATGAAACAGAACTAACAGGAGCAACGCTCTTAATGTATTTAATGAGTCGCTTCAACATGACCAAGCAAGAAGCCTTGCGTTCAATGAGGCAAGCAGGACACAACACAGACAACCTATAATTATGACAGATACAACCTATAACGGATGGGCAAACAGAGCCACATGGAATGTTGCCCTTTGGATTCAAAACGATCAAGGACTTTATGAGTTCGCCAAAGAGTGCGGAAGCTATAATGCCTTTAGGAATACAATGCGAGAGGTAGGTCAAACCGAAACTCCCGACCAAGTATCCTATAACGATAGTGCCTTGGATGTCGAGAGACTGAACGAGCTTATTCAAGACCTGTGAGTTTTATATTAAAGCATAGAGTGCTTTGTTTATTGATCTCACTAACCTATATTGGCTATGTTGTTCTCCTCCTAAACTACTCTTAGCCAAGCACTTGCGGGGCTCGCGGGCCCCGCCGGCAGGCTCGCAACCCCTTGCTAACCAGGAACTTATGCCTCTACTTTTTTTATTTTTAGGGTTGACTTTACCCGCTAACCTGTCATAATTGTAGTTATGGATAGAAAAAAATGGATAAACCACTTAAGAGTCGTTGACTTTGGTAGAGATAGAAAAGCCGCTTGGGATAACTTACCCGAGCCTAAGCCTGTGTGGGAAGTTTGGAAACGCATTTTGCGTATGCCTCACATCGAGAACGATTTCAAGCTTGCAAAACAGCAATGGGATAAGATACTCGAAAGAGCCGAAAAAAAGAAAAAGAAAGTGCTTGACAGCATCATCTTTAAGGTATAGTATTATAGTATGATTAAGACAACTCTACTCACGGCAGGAAATGCCAAAATTGTAAAAGGCGAATCCTTGGGCTTTATGACCAAAGGAATCCATTTAGCTCCCGCAAATCTTTCGGGTTACGAGGCTTGCCAATGGAGAAGTAAAGGTTGCACAATGTCTTGCCTTAACACGGCAGGTCGTGGGCAAATGAATTCCGTTCAAGATTCACGCATCGCAAAAACGAAATTGTTCTTTGAGCAAAAGCTTGCGTTTATGGAAAAGCTTGCAAGGGAAATTACTTCGGGCATTAAGTCGGCAATCAAGAAAGAGATGACGGCAGTTTTTCGCCCTAATCTTACTAGCGATTTGACATGGGAAAACATTGAGGACGCAAACGGGCAAACTCTTATGCAGAGGTTTCCTAAAACTCAATTTTATGATTATACGAAATCGTTCGGTCGTATGGCTCAATTCCTCAATGGCGAATTGCCAAGCAATTATCACTTGACTTTTTCCCGCTCTGAGAATAACCAAAAGCTCGTTGAGATGGTTTTGGCAATGGGTGGAAATGTTGCGGTTGTATTTCGTGACCAACTTCCCAAGACTTGGAAGGGTTTTGAAGTCATCAATGGTGACGAAAACGATTTGCGTTTCCGTGACAAGCAAGGCGGTTATATTGTCGGGCTTATCGAGAAGGGTATGGCAAAGAAGGACGAAACAGGATTCGTTCAAGAAGGAATTAACTCTTGACAAAAACTCAAAACTAGACTAGTATTATAGTATGAAAGAAACAAAAGTATTGCCCGAAAGTCTAAGGCTTAAAATCATCGAGGCTTGCGTATTGCGAGTGAAGGATGAAAAACTTGGATTAGACAAAAAGTATCAAACACTCCAAGACGAAATCGAGGAAGAAATGAAAAGCGAAGATTTTTTCACAGAGCATGGACTTGTCGATGCAAAAGAACATGATGTAAAAGACGAAATGGGATTCCTAGAGGAAGAAAAAGAAGTTGATTACGATGCAGACGAGAACGAAGTAAACATGGACGAAATCTCACCACACATGAGAGAGGTCTATGAGTAAAAGAAAAACTAAATTTATATTAACTCTTTCAAATGACAAAGTTCCAATCATCGCAGAAGTTGACAAAAACAGAGTTGTTGCAAAAGACGAGCGAGTCATCGGTTGGGATTGCGTTCAAGCAAACATAAAGAGAAAAACATTTATTAACATAAAAAACAAAGTAGATTATAAAGGTAGAATATATGGACACGCAGAATCAGTATAAGACATTCAAGGACTTGGTTTTCTTCACTAGGGGTTTCGATGGTGCATCGCACGCAAGGTTAGACCTTGGCAACGACATCAGCATTTCCGTAGTCGGTGGATCTCAGGGCTTGTATGGTAACGGAGATGACACTTGGGAAGTCGCATTTTTTCAAAATGACGATTTCCTTCCTATCAGCAAGTTTGACGATGTGCTAGGTTGGCAAGACGAAGCACAAATCACCAAGCATATGAAGGAAGCTCAGGTCAACGGCAACGCATGGGCAAATTTCCTCAAGGAGATTCGTGCAGATTGGCGAAAGGAAATGGATTTAGACTAAATAGCTAAATAGAAAAGCTAAATAGCCAAATAGAAAGGCTAAATAGCCAAATAAACTTTCTTAATCATCTGTCGTAAGTCCTTGGTTCTCAAGGGCTTGCGGCCCCCCCTATCACATTCGCAAGTCCTTGTGGCTGAGTAACTTGTGGGATTGGACGGCCCCGCCGGCAGGCTCGCAAGTCCTTGCTTGTCAGCTACTTACATCACATAAAACAGGAACAGAGCAGGCGGTACTATAATGCAGGCTAATTGGATTATTAGGTTCATTTCTAACTTAGTGTCGGATTGATTAACTCTTTAAGACCACAGAGCAATGCCGTGATCAGTAGGATTGTGATGACTTCCATTATGATTGGTCAAGTTGATTGTCAAGTGAGCTTTGAGCCATTTGTGCAATTTGCTCCATCCATTCGGCAATGTTGGAAGCAAACATTTTTGCAAACTCACCATTTTCATCTTGAGCGTTCTTTGCCATCTTGGCAATGCGTTCGGCTTTTTGTCCGATGCTTAGAGTCTCTGATGCGATGGTGAAACCATTCGGTTGGAATTGTGTGTTCAGTAGTTCTTTGAATTTCGTTTTCATGTATATAAGTATGACAGGTTTAGAGTTAAAGTCAAGAGCTAATTTCAGCGTTCATCCCAAACGCCTGCATTGCGTTCCATTGACTTGAAGCCAACACGCTCCTCGAATTCGATCATCTCGACCTCGAAAAGGATTTGCTTCCATTGAGCAAGATCAGCGTTGAGCTTGTCGATTACCGATTGATCGGTAGCGTTACGAAGTTTACTTTCAACTTCACGGATGCGGATGTTTATCATGAATGAACTCATATCTTATTTTTCTATTATGTATATATATTAAAGGAATATCTTGGAAATTGCAAGCAAAAACTTTTGCATAATTCCACTTTTCTTTGTGTCTGATTCTACTGCCTTCATGGCTCTGATTTGGTGAACGATATCGGTCTTGCCTTTGGATCTCATGATCATGGCGAGTTTTTGGAGCTGGTTCTTTCTCTTAATCATATATACACTATACCATACACATACCCAAAAGTCAAGCTTTATTTTCATTTATTTTTTCAGATTTGTCTCGTAAACCTCTGAGCCGGAACGAGTTGCGACAGATTTCGGGGGGGCCGCGAGGCCCGCAAGTCCTTGATTACTAGCGACTTAGGCTAGGCTTTATCAATTCCTTTAAACCGCTAACCAATGCGACGACGACTAAAAATGTAACCAATTCCATTACGCCTCAATCTCTTGAGGCACAGGAGGCAAAGCGGTTGCCGTTCCGTCATGGGTTTGGACGAACCAATCATCTTCGCAGATTGGTTCACCATCGAGACAGGCGACAAACCCGACTTGGTGGAAATTCATTCCTGTGATGCCGTTGACTCTTTCCCTTGTGGTTGGAGTGTTCCAACCTGCGAGAGTCGCAAAGACCAAACCGCTTGGGTCTCGTCTGACGATTTCGTTGCCGTGTAGGAAGACGCTTGTTCCGTCTGTTCTAGTGTTGCCGACTACCAAGGATA
>Ga0315328_10001102_pt1 | contig 12306 bp, 18 predicted proteins | sample M120032315metaG_FD_203462 | JGI IMG/M metagenome (GOLD analysis project Ga0315328, IMG submission 203462) | Ammonia-oxidizing marine archaeal communities from Monterey Bay, California, United States - M1 200m 32315 | ecosystem: Environmental > Aquatic > Marine > Intertidal zone | place: USA... | reverse complement strand
AGTGCTGATCTCCCAATCCAAACGAAGTTTCACAGTAGTAAGCGACACTTTGGTGAAGGTAACAGCAGCGTTTGCGCCGGTGTCAGAAGCCTCAGTAGCCTTCGCCATGATGCGCGTACCGATGGAGAGCTTATCGATCTCCATCTGCGGGGTCCGCATACGCACAACTCGCGATGACTGCAAGAGGGCAGACTGATCAACGACGAAATCAATGAAGCGGTTGGCCTGAGCCGGCTTTAAAATGCCGCCACTGGCGTTTCCGACAACGCTGGTAGTAACTTCATTTGCTTTCGCAAGAATTTCTTCCTGAGTTGACATTATCTTCCTCCTTATATCCTTTTACTTTTCGTATCCAAAAGCTTTAATAAGCTCTTGAGGAAGGTAGAGGTTGTCCCAAAAAGCCGGTTCCCCGACATCTTTAGCGATAATCTCATCCTCCACCATTTCTTCGTCGCTTTCGACGCTCTTTTTCACAGCGCCGGCAGTTTCTAACTGCTCGATCTTAGCCGAAGCATCAGAAAGAGCATCCTTCTGCTCCTGAATGGTAGCCATTGCGCCATCAAGCTCCTCGCGGAACTTTGCAACAGCAGCATCAAGAGCAGATGAGTCAACCTCGGCCTCTACGACCTCAGCTTCCTCAACTTCAACGCTTTTTGCAACTGAATCCAACTTTTCATCAACATAAGTCTGAGTATCAGACTTCAGTTCCTCTTTAAAGAGGGAAAGCTTCTCATCAACGACTGCACCAAGCGCATCCTTCAGAATATCAATATCCATATCTACATCTCCTTCGGAATCTTGATTTGAGTCAGGAGAAGCTTCTATTTCAAACTTCTCGATGTCATCTGATACAGAAATTTCATTTTCCATATCACTGTGGAGCCAATTTACAAAACGTCGAAGTAAAGACACCTTCTCCTGAACGGAGAGAGCGTCAGAAACCTCAGCACTTTCATTAAAGAGCTTATCTTCCACAGTTAAAACGTTATCATAATCTGTATCTTTTTGCAAACTAATGTTCGATTCATCACTATTTTCCATAATATCTTCATCGATTTCTAACATATAACAAAGTTCTCCGGCCTCATTCGACTTCACAAGCTCCACGACAGCAGCAGGATTAGCTGGGTTATCAACCAAACTAACCTCGCCAAGTTCATATTTGCTTATACGATGAATGGGACGGCCCATTTTCTTACTTAATGTATCATCTATTTTCTTTTCTAAAATCTTTCCACCGACTGAAAACGCCGATAGTGTTCCATCCAGGACTTTTTCCCATGTAGTCTGGGCACCCTTGGATACAAACGCCGACAGCCTCATGCCTTTATGAGAAGAACCGTCGATGTCTAAATCAACAGGCTCGTAATCGATTGCCTTACCTACAGCAACCGGAGCGTGCATTTCTCTAATATTTCCACGCCAAGCCTTAAACGCCTTCTCAGAGGCATCAAACTCGATTATGTCGCCAGAACTATCTATATTATCAGCGGTAGCAACACCTGTTACAATGCGCTCTTCCGCTTTGATCATATCAATAGGAAAAGACACATGGAACGTATTATCTTGCATAATCGCCTCCTGTATTTATCAATATACTATTTATTGCGTAAAAACGCAAGTTGTGTTAAGACCCCGTAGCGAATACGCGACAGTTAACGGCAGTAGTCTTGACTTCAAAACTGTGGTGGTTCCCGGGTATGGCAATATAAGTAGTGCCACCAGGTGGTATCGCAATTCTGCGCTGATCAGTTGATCCACCATCAAATTGTATTGTAGCGATGGTCGTCGCATGCGAATTCCATACCCATAAACAACTTATCGAAATATGATCGCCACCAGCAGCCGTAATCTGAATTACTCCATCAGAGTCCTGGTACCCGTCCGGTGTTCCCCACCAGACGACAGATTCCATTCCATTATAAGACATAGTGTCCTCCTTTATTCATCTTGCGCTTCCCCACGTTCTCGCCGTTCCCCAGTGACCGCCGCAGGGGTCTGACCACCATCTCTGTCCGGTCCCGCTTTAGGCGGAGAACCGGACTCAGCGTTATCATTACCATCAGGCGCACCCTCTGGTTTTTTGGCTTCTTCTTTAGCCTGCTCCTCGTCCATCTCAAGTTGCTTCATCTTAACATTAGACGGGAATGGCAAGACCTCATCGCCCTCATTCCTCTGAGTTAGACCCATCGTCTCTCTAACCTCGTTGGGTGTTATTACCTCAGTCCTGAGATACCTATCATTGATTCTTGATTGCAAATCGTCATCAATCAGGTCAATAGATTCAAATCTAAATTCTACATTATCAGTATATTCTTTAACAATTCTATTGATTCGCTTTTCAATGATCTTTTGATCCGGCCCCACAACTTGAGTCTTAAACGTCTTGTCGGCATCCCGTGACACGGCTAGGTTGGCATTGTCATAGACGCCAACCTTTGGTGCCGGTACGCGGTTACCGACCAAAATCTCATCCCTATTTGATTTACGATATTTATCAAATGAAGAGTCCTGAACTCCTGCCTCCAACTTTTCAAACCTTACATCGGAATCGTTGCCCATTGAAGGCGGAAGAGGGACAATCAACGTTCCATGATGCTTGCCTTTTACTTCCTGACGGAAGTAATTCACAAGTTGCTCTTTTGATTTCTGACTCAGTTTCGCACCCTTGAGGACAATGGCATATCGAGGGATCGCCTTGTTTTCAAAATAATCAATATTATATTCTTTTGCAAACTTGTCCCCAACAATGGCAGCCGCAGCCGGAACCGCTGGCGGTACTCCATAATAGGTGTTATTCGGAGTGTACGATTTAAACTGAATCAACTCGTTTGGATTAGCGTCCTTGCCGAGAGGATCTTCGGTCTCTGAGTCCTGAAAGTTCCTAAAAAACACGGCATTTACTTTTGAAGTATTCGCAAGTTGTATATATCCATCGCGGTTACGTCGCACCCTAACTAGAGTGGCGGGGACATGCCCCACGTAGCCAATCTTTCCAGAGTTAGTCCTGCTAATCTCAATATAGCCATTGCCGACAGTAAGATAATCATTCCAAACTTTAATCATAGTCTCGATAAATGTCTCGTCTATATTAAAGGCATCAAAAAGCTCTTCCATCTTTCTCTTAGATCTGTCGATGTCCTGCCGTACTCTCTCTAATTTAGATTTTGAATTCTGCGAGCGCTCTAACTTCTTTTTTCCCTTTACGCTATCATCGAATCGAAATCCAAGACCTACAGTGTTCATAGTTCGTGCATTTACGGCAGCATAATGTATTGAACTTTGCTCATACAATTCGGCTAAAGTTTCTAGATCATACGGAGGGGTAACAACGTCAAATAAAGCATACCCATCGATTGTCTCAGGATCGACATACTTACTTTTGGCCCCCTCAGTCTCAATCGCTTTTTTAATTAGCCTGGTCGCCCTCCGTTTAGCCTTCGTGGGCAAACTCTGGACATCGATTTTTTTGAAATGATCACTATTTTTACTAACCACATCAAAACCAACGTAAGACAAATCATCGATTTCGACCATCTGCTCTTCTTCGTCTTCAACAAATTTAGTCATGACTTCCTCCATCTCCCGGCATCAGTTTGGTGGGATCAAAGAAGTCTTCCATAGGATCAGGAATTTTGCCGTCTAGCAGACGCTCTGTTTGGCCTTCGGCCTCATCGTCGCTAACCTTTCTGGCTCCCTCGACCCAATGAACCTTTCCACCGGCCCTATCAGACCAATAGGCAGCAGCTTCAGCAACCTGCCTTTCAACAACTGGATCACCAACAAAGCCTTCTGCGCACATGATATTGCGATCTGCGTCCATGAGTAGTTCCCCATTGGGCAATCGCCATGCACAAATGCCAAAAATGCGGTCGGGCATCAAAATCCCGCCGCGATCTACATAATTTCTACCAACCATGCCTAGATAATATCACAATTTCGATGTATTTGCACGACTATACGTCGTTTTCTTCATCAATTTGCTCAAATTTAACCAAACACCTGGTTATTTCAGATACCCCAGAGTAACTTTCAGGAGCCACAGTTCCTTCTTTAAACTCTATTGTGTCGTATTCCCCAGTTTCATGGCATATATATTCTTGTACCACATATTTGTCCATAGATCATAGAGCGCATGTCTGACAATCCGGGTCATCTATCCTACATGATTCCGCCTCAACGTCATCACTAGAGTTTAACACCTGTTCGTGTCTAGACCCATCCCTGTATATTGTAATACCCTTACATCCTCTATCATATGCAAGCCGGTATAAACGATCTGTCTCATCTATAGTATAATCTGATGGACAGTTGGTTGTTTTGCTAATTGCAGCATCAACCCATCGTTGCGCTACGCTCTGAATATTAATATGGTCCTCTGGAGCAAGATCTCTAGTCGTAACGCAATACGACGGAAGATCCTCTAAATCGAGTCCCAAATCTTTAATGACAGGAACGACTTCCGTGTGAACACCTAAACGACTTTGCCTAGAGTAAGTCCAATCAAAATACGGCTCAATGCCGGTGCTAGTTCCCATCATTGTACCCGTTGTCCCAGTTGGAGCAACGGTTAACAAACAAACATTTCTTATTCCATGCTGCTGAACGGCAGCACGAACTTCAGGACTCATGCCTCGCATGAATCCTGACTGCAGATACTTCTCAGCATCAAATCGAGGGAATGCTCCCTTTTCTTTAGCGAGATCAACAGAAGCCATATACGATTCTTCGGCTATTGTTTCAAACAAAGCATTTGTAAACAAAACCGCATCTTCATCGCCATACTTAAGCCCCATTCTTACCAGCATCTCTGCTAGCCCCATTACGCCCAAACCAATTCGTCGGTTTCCACGATGGTTGATATCAATCTCTGGGAAATGATACTCGTTTGCGTCAATCACATTATCAAGCATTCTAACCGCTGTCCTGACGACGCTCCGTAAATCATTCCATAGAACATCTCTATCTTCATCTACAAATTTAGCAAGATTAACGGCTCCAAGAGTACAAACCCCATAAGCCTCTAGTGGTTGCTCTCCACACGGATTCGTGGCCTGGAGTCTAGCGAAGTACCAAGAATTGCTCATCTTGTTAGACCGGTCAATAAAATGAAGACCGGGTTCCGCTGAAGCCCATGCCGATGAAATGATTGCATTCCAAATTGTAGAAGCTTTTACCGTCTCATATACAACAACATCTTTGCCGATATCAATCCACTGTTTGATATCTCCTTCCCAAAAAGCATCGTATTCGGGATCAGTTGTATCTGGGAATATTAAGCTCCAATCCCCATCCTCAGCCAGACAAGACATAAAGTCATCAGTAATGCAAACACTCATGTTGGAGTTTTCAAATTCTCCAGCGTGCTGTTTGGCAGTAATGAATTCCATAATATCAGGATGCCACACATCCATCATCAGCATCGTAGCGCCTCTGCGCGATCCACCCTGCTCGATAAGCCCAGTAGACAGATTGAACATTTTACCCCAAGACACCGCCCCTGAAGACGAGCCGTTGACTCCAACAACCTTTGAATAGCGAGGTCTGAGAGAGGATAGGTTGATACCAACACCACCACCCCTAGAATGAGTTTCAGCCATCTCCTTAACACTATCCATGATTCCACCACGGGAGTCATCTGGGGATGGCAGCACAAAACAGTTTTGTAGTGTTAGCCCCTTCTGCCCAGCGCCAGCCAAGATGCGACCGCCTGGAATGAAGTAATCAAACAAAACGTCTTCAAACGCCCCGGCTACCTGTTCCCGAATTTCCTCAGGTTCATTCTCAGCAAGAGCATCCGCTACACGTTTCTTAACATCATCTGGATGCAACTCTAGGGGTTTGGAGATCAGATCCCAGTGAACAGTCATGTACTCCCCATCACCAAGCCAGACCGAAGCCTCTTTCGTATCTGAGAAGACATCGCTGATATACCCAATTTCTTTCTGAGGCCACTTGGGATCTTTATTGGTTATCGCCAACACAAGATCTCCGTTATCGAGATCCCCCTTCGGAGCCTTCAAAGTATATCTGTCTAAAAATATTTTATACCCTTGTAAACCACTGTTACTAAACATTGCCGGATACTTAATCTTAAAACCTACTTGTTCTGTTCTCTCTTCTTTAAGCTCTACTACCTTGTGTTCGACTAATCTATCGGCAACAGTGGTATTGGGCATCGTTCCTCCTGGGGGTAAAAAATTCTCGTCCGGTCCATCGGGATTCGGACGAGTGGTATACTCTATCATATTTAGTCTTCTTTCGCTATTGTAAACTCGCAGGTCAACCTGAAAATTTCAGATTTTCTGGAGCAGGGAGATCATGCTATCAGTGATCTGATCCCAAGTCGCGGACGAACGAAGAATTCTTGCCGACTGAATCGCATTCCGCTTCAAATCGGCGTAGTTCTCAACTGTATCATGCAAGATCTCTGGGAGAGCTGCATAGTCTGGAACTATCCATAGCCCCAGGTCATCCTCATACAATGTAGATCCATCGTCTACTTTTGGAATAGCCTCTTCCCATGTATGAGGCCAACAAATTGTATGATCACTGTAGTCTGCACATCCAGTTAAATGTGTAGTAATTGTCGGCATCCCTGTGGCGACAGCGTGGAATGGAACTAGTCCAAAACCTTCGCCATTACAAGGATAAAGCATGCAATGGCTTTTATAGTAGAGTTCTCGGTATTTCTCATACGACAAGAAGTCTGAGACATAAACAACATTGGGATGCTCGATAACATTTCTTAAACTCCGCGTTGTTTTAACTATCAACTTGACTCCATCCGGCAAGTCCGAATCTAAAAATGTTTCAATCGTGCCGTAAACAACATCTGTGAAGATATCTCCACCGTTATCCAACAAGAAATAGAAGTCTCCTAAAATCTCTCTATCCTTGATATCCCAATCTTTAGACACTCCATGAGGAAGTACCTGGACATCATGCTGCACTCCATTTTTAATGTATACATCTCGAACAAATGTTGAAGTAGCCCAAACAGCATCGCACCTGTTAAGGTTAATGATCTTACGCTGAGGAAGTTTAGTAAACTCCCAAGGGGCATACCCGATTACAAGCTCATTGCCGTATTGAAAGTATTCTGGAGCACAAAAGTTGATATGGTACTTAAGTTTATCACTGTTGTAGATAACTGGGATAAATAAACCGTTAAGACATTTAATCAAGTTTAAAGCAACATCTGTAAACCCAGCGGTCGCCCACTTCAACCCGCTGCTATCTGTGGCTGGAGGAGTGAACCAGCTAAGACCTGCGTCCGCTAGGTATTCTAAAAAGTCAGTCTCTCCAGTCAAAGCACTCGACGCCCTTCTGCATAAGAAGATATGCGGTTGACTTATCTACTTCGCAAACAATAGGCTCATGTGTATTCATGCACCTAGTAGCGGCTAGATACTGTTCGTCAAGTTTAGTCAGAGTGATCTGTTTAGGATGCACGACAGCGGATTTCTCCCCGTCGTCAGTTTCTATAATAGCAATAACTTCCATAATAACTCCATGATACCACAAAATCAGTAAATTAGAATTCAACAGCCTACGATGTACTAGGCATGCTGGCGTGCTAGGGATCAGGGTATCACACTTTTCGAGGACCATCGCGGACCACCGAAGTCCGCGGTTCGACGATCTCAATGTGGTACACTGACGGCTACCGAAACCATGAAAGGGCTGGTAAACGATATTAAAAGTTTAATGGGTCTAGCCGGATACGTGTGCATGGTTGCTTTGCTTTCAGTGCCAGCATGGCTAGCGCTGCGCCATAGCCATGTCTCTTTCGCTTTCCTTTCCGTAATGGGTCTGATGATAACATTGCATTTATCGATTGCATTCGTTTTATCGGCACAAAATACTAAGACCAAGAAGTATAGAGAAATAGACATTATTTGATGGATCTTGATTTAAAAGATAAATCGATATTATGCGTCGGAGAAACTGGATACAACGACTGGGAGACCATCCACAAATTTTTAGAAAACTGTTTTGATAGTACGATATACTGTTGGACCTGGAATCCGAGTTTTTTCATTCGACTCAGAGACGTAGCTGGATTTCTTGGTATTCCACTAATTATTAAACATCCTTGCTTTGATGATACAGACAGTTTTGTAGACAACTGCGACACGCTAGCCTTCTTCAGTGATGGGAATGATGCAGAAACTAATGAAATGCTGTATACTATATTAGAGGAAGAAGATTCTATCTATGAAAAGATAGTTGTTTGTAATCGTGATGGGGTGGGAGTTTATGAAGATAACACCGGTTGACGGACTAAATCTCCAGGAGTTGGAAACTCTTGCCATAATGGTCAAGCTAATCCCTTGGGAGGGAGAGTACATTCCTCACTTTATGATGATGTCCAATGACGAACGTCCCGATGATTGCAACGTAACAGTAATGGAGATGGCAGCCCTACAAGAAGGCTTGTACTACGCAGCGAACAGGATAGACGAAATGATTCGTTCTATGTTCATGACAATGAAGATGGAACAGATAAAGGAATTCCAAAAGTTGTCTGAGACGATTGAAGACATGGATAGGCACTACTACTCAGAGGAGCCTCCTCCAGAGGAAGACGAGGATGAGTGATCTAGTTGAAATGCTCTCATATGTCGGATTGGGTATTGCCGGGTTGTTATGTATAATGCTTTACGTTGCGATGCAACAGAATGACAAAGAATAGCGTGGACTCGTCTATTCCAGCAGTCGTAAACCCCGTTGGGACAACTGACGCTTTTGGAAATCACTATATTCTTGGTCGCATAATTCAAGACTTTCCTTACGCTGAGCGACGATGCCCCTATTGTGAACACAAACTCGTGATAGCCAATGCTGTTCATGACAATGATTCCATTGAACACTATAAGGCTGTTTATATTGATGCGAACAAGGACTGCCCAGTCTTTGACATGAAGGCACAGCAATGCTATGCAAAGATATATTATTCGAGTTCATACGCTGCACATAGATTTGAAAATGTAAAGTTTCCTGTAAAACGTTGGGAACAAGAAGAGTTGTACACTATATATCAATAATGATACAATCGAGTATCATGGAAGCTGCAAATTTATTTGGATTATTGGGTCTGGCAATCATGAACATAACTACAGTTATGATTGCTTACATTAAACAACAGAAACGGAGTGCTGACAATTACGGAGTAAAGAATGGCCGAGGTGACCTATTTAAACAACTAGGGAACCTTCAAGACGATATAATGGATTTAAGGGAAGATGTAGCCGAAATGAAAGGAACTTTAAAGGCTCATATTATGGTAGGACAAAGATGATAGACGAAAAATCAGAACTAATCTCAGAAATCGAGACCTTTTTGGCTTTGACAGCCCAAAGAGAGCTGTTTACGTCCTCAGAGATCCAAGATCTCCTATTGGACCTGATTAATTTGGCAGATTCCAAATTAAATTGACTAAGGTTTGAGAAATAACCGAATACGTGCTATACTGATAGTTGCCCCCCGTAGACGGGAGCTTTCATATTTCGTAAGATTATGATCGCCTTGTACTATTGGGGGCATCTAACTTATGAGGAAACTATTAATGGAATCATCCGCCGACAAGTTGTACCACTATAGCGCTACCGTTGACCGAGTAGTTGATGGAGATACTATAGATGTGTTCCTTGATCTGGGATTTGATATAACCCTCAAAGGTAGGGTAAGATTCCACGGTATGAATGCCCCCGAATCACGCACTAGAGATGCTGAAGAAAAAATGCGGGGACTCGAAGCCAAAGCTTATGTCGAAAATTGGGTCGAAGGACACAATGGAAAAATCATTATTCAAACCAGTTTGGACGAACGTGGCAAATTCGGACGAATCCTGGGAAGAATCCTATGCCCAGACGACGAATGCGACTGCTTAAACGACGACATGATCAAATATGGCTATGCTGAACCTTACTTCGGAGGTGCTAGATAATGTTTATCTGTGGATGTCACTGCGACTGCACTGACAATTGTGAATGCGGCTGCGAACGCTGCGACTGTTAATGTTCACCCTCTTTCAAGTGGCATCAGTCTTCTTTGGACTCATCGGCGGCATAGCAGTAGCCGACTATTTTTTTAATCGCTACGAATAACCGGCGCCCCGCCCCGCCCGAGTGAGTAAGCTCAAAAAATAGTAACAGGAATACGGTGCCTAGTGTTGCCCGTATCTCAGCAAAGATCGTATATTTCGTGGGGTATAAAGATAGCCGACCTTACCGCACATCCAGCACTCCCAATCACACCACAACGACCACTTCACATCGCAACCAGTGCAATACAACAACACATTCGCGCGCTCCTCACCCAACCCCTCCAACAAACCCGAAATCTCAAACAACCCAAACTCGTAAGGTTGACCCAACAGTTCACAACCATCCACATCATCCACAACCCGCACCCACTCCAAACTATCACGCCACAACAACGCAGCAGAATTCAACGCAGCAAACACAAACACAGGAACTCTCACCCCCCGGTCCACAGTCTCCAATTCTGAAGAAACCACATCAACCCCGCAATCAAAAACATCAACCATAATACAACAGTATAACACCCTCTAAGGCACCCAGGAGCCTCCCTACGCTCATCCAACCCCAAAACCCACCCCACACCCCACAAAACCCAAAACACCCCCAAAATTGAGTAAATTTTAGACACGACCTGTGCTTAACCCAGAGACCCTCCCTAGACCTGTGTTAGGCACCCTTTACATGGGGCGCGTATCACGCTCACAGATCGGACGACCTGTCAAGTCTTTCCCGCGACCCGCGAAAGAATTCCTTGACCCGCGGACCCTCCGGCGCGACAATAGAGGCACCGGCGGAACGGTCCGCCGGACGAACAAGGAGACCCACATGACAGATTCCACCTACTACACCCGGCCAGAAATCTTGACCGCCACGGTCGCGGAGTGGCACGTCCGCGGATGCGCCGGATTCCCGGCCTGCCCCGGTTGCCGGTTCCCGAAGAACCACACCATCGTCACGGCCCACGCGGACACGTTGGCCGGACTGCAGAGGAACGGCGGCCTAGTCGTTCCGGCCCCGACGTTCGGGAAGGCATCGAACGTCATCCGCCGGATGGCATCCGATTCCTACACCGACCCGAAATTCGGGACCGTGGCCGACGCGACCGAAACGGTCCCCGCGGACATCTTCCACACGTTCGACGTGTGGGAGCGTGGCCCCGGCCACGTCGTCCGGCCCGACGCGATGCGCCCGAAACTGTCGCAGACGCTACGTCGGATCATCGCCCGACTGCCGGAGCGCGGCATCCGGCCCAACGTCGCCATACAGGCCCACGACGATTCCATCGACGTGACGGCCTACCGACTGGCCTAATCGGTCCGGCCCCCGGCCTACCGGCCCCGGCCCATCGGGCCGGGGCCGGTTCGCGTCCGGCCGCGGGGGACATCGAGACCCTCCAGGCCGAGATGGGCCACCACTCTGAGTGGTCGTGACAGGTCACTCTGAGTGGTAATTTTCTTGGGCGCTCGTAAACGAGCGCCAAAATTGAGCTCCGCTCATCCTCCAACGGCGCGCACACGGCACATTCACAAAATTGAATATCTATTCATCGAACACGTGTTCCCCCGAACAGGTGTTCGGCCCGGTAGTTAGCTTCTCTAACTACCTCGCCGGCACCCACTTTGTAATCTTTCAAAGATGATTATTCCCAGCGCCGGCCACACACGCAGCCGGCCTGGAAAATTACAAAACAGCCGGCCCGATTTATTGGCCCTGGTTTGTAAGGTTACAGCTTGGGCACCCCAGACGCCCTGCATTTTGTAATATTACAGGATGGATTATTGAGCACACGCAGAAGGGCCGGAGCTTTGTAATATTTAAGATTCGATTATTTCTACCCTGTTAGGCACACCTAACACCCATAAAGTAATTTCGAGAAACATCACGCAAAGTACGATCTTACATAACGCCCTGTAGTACGGTTTTAGTTGTTGGAAGAAGTACCCACCCAAGAAGGAGACATTACAGAATGAAAGAGCAATGGACAGTCTGGTACACGGCTAGCGACACCGGCCATACCCATAAGGTCGGCACCTACGCCACCACCACCGGTGCCGATACGGCGCTGGAAGCAATCTTCCAGAATGACAAGATTACAGAGTGCGGAATCGCATCCTGCGGAATCATCCACGGTACCAAAGTACCGACCAACTAGAAGGGAATATTACACAATGAATGAATCACCTAACACCACCGGATGCGACGGAATGGCAGTCCGTCCCGTCATCGCAATGCGAACCCCAGCGGGCAAGGTTGAAGC
>Ga0315328_10001093_pt1 | contig 12339 bp, 10 predicted proteins | sample M120032315metaG_FD_203462 | JGI IMG/M metagenome (GOLD analysis project Ga0315328, IMG submission 203462) | Ammonia-oxidizing marine archaeal communities from Monterey Bay, California, United States - M1 200m 32315 | ecosystem: Environmental > Aquatic > Marine > Intertidal zone | place: USA... | reverse complement strand
GGATGCGGTTGCCGCTCAGGCCCTCGCGCAGCGACTTGATGATCGGGATGCCGCCCGCCACCGAGGCCTCGTAATAAAGGTTGCCGCCGTTCTTCTCGACCAGCCGGAAGATCGACTCGCCGTGCGCCGAGATCAGCGCCTTGTTTGCGGTGATGACGGGCTTGCCTAGCTTGAGGGCCTCCGCCACCACCTTGCGCGCCGTGGTCGTGCCACCCATCAACTCCATCACCACATCGATCTTCGGATCGCGCACCAGCGACTCCCAGTCGCTCGTGACCAAACCCTTTGCCAGGCGTGCCGCACGGGCCTTTCGCGGGTTGCTCACCGCCACACCGCCGAGCGAAAGGCGCACGCCTAGGCGCGACCCCATCAGCGCACCGTTGCGAGCCAGGCCATTCACCACGCCGCTGCCAACCGTGCCGCACCCGACCAATCCTATGTTCACCTTCCGCATTTCAGGGGCGCAGAGAGTGACGGCAAAGCTGAACCGGCTCAATTTATTTTTGTACGGCACCTGACTGGCCAAACGCAGCCTCTAGCAACCCGATAACGAACTGCCCCACTCCCGGTTCCCCCGACTCCCTCGGTCCAGCGACGTTCAACGTGCTGATTTCGTTTTGATCGATGAATCGCCGTAACAACTCTTCCTGCTCTGCCAACGAACCGTCGGCCTCGGACAAATGCAACAGCGGCCTCGACAGGCGCTTGGCCAGGTTGGCGGTCAGTAGCGTCCCGCCGGTTATTCGCCCAGCCAGGGTCACGATCAACGTGCCATCGCTATCGCGGACGTTCCACTCGGTGCGTAGCACCGGCTTGACATCGGGCGTCTCCCGCAGCGGATACCGTGCGTCAATCGGCCCATCCTCCGCCCAGCGACCGAGCGGACACCACCCGCCGCACGGCACGCCGCTGGCCAGCGCCCAATCCAGCGCCGCGCGATCGACGCCGGTCTGGCCACCGGACACGATTTTCCGGAGCTTGCCCGCCACGGCCACAGCCTAACCAAGCCGGCCGCCGGGAAAAATGCTTTCCCGCCGGCGAGGCTGATTTACGATGCGCCACCGCAGAACTCGATGAAAATTCTGGTAATCGGCGGAGGCGGCCGCGAACACGCCCTGGTTTGGAAACTGGCACAGTCTTCCCGTGCCACGCAAATGTGGTGCGCGCCCGGCAACGCCGGCATTGGCGGCGAGACGCTCGCGGCCAACGGCTCGGCGGTCGAGTGCGTTGGTATCGGTGCGGAGGATTTGCCGACGCTGCTCGTATTCGCCCGTGACAACCAAGTCGACCTCACCGTCGTCGGCCCGGACAACCCGCTCGCAATGGGTATCGTCGATCAGTTCCAGGCCGCCGGTCTCCGCGCCTGGGGCCCGACGCAGCAGGCGGCGCAGTTTGAGTCGTCGAAAATATTCTCGCAACAATTCATGGATCGCAACGGCATCCCGACGATGCAGTCAGCGTCGTTCACCGATGCGTCCGAAGCCAAGTCTTTCGCCGCGTCGCTCGGCGGCAAGTGTGCGGTTAAGGCGGACGGGCTCGCACTCGGCAAGGGCGTGCTCATCTGTAACAACACCGGCGAAGCCAACGGGGCGATCAACCAGATCATGACCGACCGCGCCTTCGGCGAAGCCGGCTCGAATGTGTTGATTCAGGAGTTGATCACCGGCATGGAGGTGTCGCTGCACGCGTTGTGCGACGGCAAATGCGCCAAACTTTTCCCCAGTTCGCAGGATCACAAGCGCGCACTCGACGGCGACGAGGGCCTCAATACCGGCGGCATGGGCACTTATTCGCCTGTGCCGTTCTTGAGCGACGAAAAACTCACCGAGATCGCCGACTCGGTGCTCGACCCATGGCTCGCCGGTTGCGCCGCAGAGAGGATCGATTTTCGAGGCATGCTATACCCGGGTGTCATGCTCACCGACAACGGCCCGAAGGTGCTCGAGTTCAACGCCCGCTTCGGCGACCCCGAGACGCAAGTTTACCTCACGCGCCTTGAGAACGACCTCGTCGACCTGCTCGAAGCGAGCATCGATGGCACGCTCGCCGGGCACGAATTGCGCTGGTCGGGGCAGTCGTCCGTCTGCGTCGTGATAGCCTCCGGCGGTTACCCCGGCAGCTACGAAAAAGGGAAAGTCATTACCGGCATCGCCGATGCCGATGCCCTCCCTGGCGTGAAAGTTTTCCACGCCGGAACCAAGCTCGGCGACGAAAAAGTCGTCACCAGCGGCGGCCGCGTGCTGGGCGTGACTGCGCTTGGCCAAGGGCTTCAAGCCGCCCGCGATCTCGCCTACAAAGCCGCCTCAAAAATCCATTTCGAGGGTGCATTCACCCGCACCGATATCGCCGATAAGGCGCTATAGGGCGGTCAATTGGCATTTATAACCCTAGCTCCAGCAACTGGGCTGGGTTGGTGACCGGTTCCACGGACTTGATTCCGCTTGGCCAAGTGACCTCGACGCTGCGGATGCGACCGGTCGCCCCGAGGATTTGCGTGTCGCTGTTACGCGAGTATCGGCCGGAACTGCCGCTGCCCAGTCGGGCCGGACCTTTTGAGCCGCCCGAGCGCAGAACGGATGTCTCACCATAGTTGGCTACGTAAATGTCGAGATCGCCGTCGCCGTCCAGGTCGCCAAACGCCGCACCAGTGCTCGACATCCCCTGCGCGCCGACCCCCGCCACGGCCGTGATGTTCCTGAATTTCCAGTCGCCGAGATTTTTGAAAAGCCCGTTGTCGCCGTCGAGACTACACAGGTAGAGGTCGCACAGTCCGTCGCCGTCAACGTCCCCGGCGGCGACGCCAGCACCATTGAGCAGGTTGGCGTTGACCATTCGCGCGCGGGCCAGGCGGTTGGTGAACTCGACGCCGGCGGCCTTGGCCGAAAGCAGCAAAAAGCCAGGGGCCTGGCCAACCGACCGGTTCACTTTTGCCTCGCGGTAATTACCAAGATCGTGCCACTGCAACGGTGCGGCAGAGACAGTGGGCTTGGCAAAGGCGAAAAAGGCACACGGTCAGCAAAAGGGCAAAGGCGATGTTGGCTGTGCGGCGTTCGGGCATGAATCAGGCAAAACGAAAAGGGTGCAGCGCAAACCGCCCAAGTTCAACACTCCGGCCCGGATTTACAGTGCCCCTACCGATCCATGGATTGGGGCAGCTTGTTCCATTGAGGCAGCAACAATAGCCCGGCGATGAGGATCGAGATGCTCAGTGAGAGGAAAATGCCATCCCACCCCCACTGCTCCTTGACGAGCCCCGGCAAAGTGCCGCCAAGAACCGCACCAAAGGAGCCGCACCCGTTGATCAGTCCGGCTGCTGTGCCTGCTCCTTTCCGGCTTCCAAAGTCCACAGCAGCGGTTCCGCTAATGAGCGAATCGGGCGCATAGAGCAGAATGCCGATCATGAAAAACCCGGCACCCAAGGCCAGGCGGTTTGCCGGAAGGTTGTCCATCAGGAAAAGCACAACTGACAAGCTCAAGAGACACGTCACAGCCACCGGCATCCGTCGCGAGCCGAACACCTTGTCCGTCACTATACCGGCAATTAGAACGCTTAGAGGCCCAGCCAATTCGAATAGGGTGGCGATTGCGCCATCCATGAATCCGCCTGCCTGCCCCCTAGTGCCCAGTTTCTCAGTAATATATACCGGCCCCCAAAACAAAATCGCGTACCGTGTTGGCTTGAGGAAAAAATAAACTCCAGCCAGCATCCTCACCATCGGATCCTTCAGCACCGAGATGATGTTTGCCCATGAGTGCTCCGGTTTCGAATCGGTCTCCACCTCGGTATTTTGTTTTTCCCCATGATACTCCTCTATGCTCGGCAGACCGAAATCCTCCGGCCGATTGCGCTGGAAAAAAACGAACAGGAACCAGATGCACAGCAACACCCCGGCAGGAACGAAGAAGGCATACTGATATCCCCACCGGGATGCAGCCCAGGCAGCCAGGGCTGTAGCCACCACTCCTCCAACCGCATAATTGGTGCACCACATCCCCATGATGGTTCCCCGCTCGCGCTGGGAGAAAAAATTACTGACATTCTTGGTCAACGGCGCCCAACCAGTGGACTGGCACAAGCCCTGGATGAAGAAGAACACACCCAATGCCAGGGGCAACGTGGAGACTCCCATCGCCACCCCGGACAAAACCGAAACCAGCATGCCGCTCAGAATCACTTTCCGGGTGCCAATCTTGTCAGCGGTTATTCCCCAAATGAACTGGCCAATCGCGTACGCCACGAGGTAACCGAAGTCGATCCAGGCCATCTGCGAGTCCAGCAGTCCCACCTCCGTCCCCTCCCCAATCCCGGTCTTGGCGATGGAAAACGACTTGCGCGTCAGGTAAAGCCCCGCATAGCCCAGCCAAGTGATGGCGAACATTTGCCACCGCCACCGCTCATACCTAGGATCGTTCCCAAGCAGCTTGAAGATAAATTTCATGACAACCAACGAGTTGGCAAAATGCGGTTGAGGCACGCAGCGCATTTTAAACCCAGATACTCGAGTAGGGCCGGGAGGTTGCCCACTGCCCCGGCCAAGCGCAAGTCCGCGAGGCCCGCCACCAGAAATAGCTATTGTCGTCCACATGGCGCTTCGCCAAACTCCGCGCGCCAATGAAAGAACAGGCAAAAGTCGTTATCATCGGCGGCGGCATCACCGGCTGCAGCATAGCGTGGCACCTGGCCAGGCGCGGCTGGACCGAAGTGCTGCTCGTCGAGAAGGGGGAGCTGACCAGCGGCACCACGTTTCACTCCGTCGGCCTCGTCAGCCAGTTCCGCACCTCGCCCGCGCTGATGCAGTTGATGAACTACAGCATCAGTCTTTACGACCAATTCAAGGAGGAGGGCGATAACAACATCGGCTGGCACAAAGTCGGCAGCCTGCGCCTGGCCTCCAGCCCCAACCGGCTTAAGGCGCTGCAGCGGCATGTCAGCCGTGCGCGCGGACTGGGCCTCGACGTCGGCACCATCTCCGCCATGGAGGCGCTCGACATCGTGCCGTTCATCGACCCCGACGGCATCGAGGGCGCTGTGCACATCCCCGACGACGGATGGATGGATCCCAACGGCATCACGCTCGAGTTTGCCAGGCGCGCCCGCGAGCTCGGCGTCGCCATCGAGACCAACTGTCGCGTGACGGGCATCGGCCGCGACGGCACGGGCACGGTCACGCACGTCGAGACGAACAAGGGCACGGTGCAGACCGGGCTTGTCGTCAACGCCGCAGGGCAATGGGCGCCTCGCCTCTCGGCGATGGTCGGGGCGATTACGCCGATGGTGCCAATGATGCATCAGTACCTCACCACGCGGCACATCCCCGGCCAGGAGTTGCCCGAGCAAACACCGGTCGTGCGCGACCCCGACAACTTGTTTTATTTACGCGAAGAGGTCGGCGGCTTCCTCGTCGGCGGCTTCGAACTGGAGCCCAAGGCTTGGGCCACTGATGGTGTCGCGTGGGACTTCACCCAGCAACTGCTGCCCGAGGATTGGGAACTGTTCGAACCGGTGATGAAGGGCGCGCTGCGCCGCATCCCGCTGCTCGAGCGCGCCGAGGTTATCAAGCTGATCAACGGCCCCGACGCCATGACGCCGGACGGCCATTATTGCCTTGGCCCGGTGCCGGGCGTGCGCGGGTTTTTCGTCGCAGCCGGCATGTCGCTCAACGGCATCGCCGGAGCCGGTGGCGTCGGCAAGGTGATGGCCGAATGGATTATAGACGATGAGCCATCACTTGACCTGCACGAGATGAACATCCGGAGGTTTGGCGCGAACTATGTCAACACAGACTTCGTCACCGAAAAGGCGAGAGAGGTGTATCACTACTACTATCACCAGCACTATCCGGCCGACGAAACCCTCTGGGCGCGCAACCACCGCAAGAGTCCTCTATACGACCGACTCGCCGGGCTCGGCGCGGAGTTCGGCGAAAAAAATGGCTGGGAACGCGTCAATTTTTTCCGGCCTGGCGAGCCCAGCCGCCAAGCGGCCAACGACCAGCACCAGTGGGGCTGGGGCCGTGCACCGTATCACGATCTTATCCGCGAGGAATGCCTCGCCGTCCGCGAGCGTGCCGCGTTGTTCGACATGAGCTCGTTCGGCAAATTCGAGGTCAGCGGCCCCGGAGCACTTGGTCTGCTGCAACACGTCGCCTGCAACAATGTCGACCGCCCCGTCGGCTCGCTCGTTTACACGCAGTTCCTCAACGCACACGGCGGCATCGAGAGCGACCTCACCGTGTGCCGGTTGGCCGCCGACCAATTCCGTGTCATCACCGGCACCTCTTTTTTATCGAACGACCTCGAGTGGGTGCGTTCGCATACGCCGACCAACGGCACGACCGAGGTGCGCGATGTGACCGACGACTACGCCTGCATCGGCCTGTGGGGACCAAGCGCTCGCGACGCGCTTGGCCAAGTGACTGATGACGACATTAGCAACGACGCCCTTCCCTACCTTACCGCTCGGGAACTCAATGTCGCCGGTAAACCGGTTTGGGCGCAGCGCGTCAGTTACGTTGGCGAACTGGGCTGGGAATTGTATCTCGCCAACGCTGATGCCGGCGCGGTTTGGGATTCGCTGCTCGAGCCTGGGCAAGCGCACGGCGTCCGCCCCGCCGGCTACAAGGCGCTCGACTCGTTGCGCCTCGAGAAAGGCTACGTGTACTGGAGCACCGACGTAACGCCGGAGGACAACCTGCTCGAGGCCGGGATGGGCTTCTGCGCCGACATGACCAAGGGCGACTTCATCGGGCGCGAAGCCCTGGCCAAGCACAAGGCCGACGGGCTCCAGTCACGGCTGCGAACCGTCGTGCTCGAGGGCAACGAATTTCCGGCCTACGGCGCGGAATCGGTCTGGCACAACGACCAAATCGTTTCACGGCTGCGCAGTGCAGGCCACGCCCACACAATCGATCGATCGATTGGATACTGCTATCTGCCGCTGGTCCTGGCGAAACCGGGGGTGGAGGTGGAAATCGAGTTGTTCGGCGAGCGCGTCCCAGCCACCGTTAGCCTCCCGATCCACGACCCCAAGGGCACCCGCCTCAAGGTGTGAGTCATTTCCGCAGCGACTTTTGTTGTTGCAACAGCTTTTTTTTGTAGCGGCTTTGCACCACTTCCGTCAGCACCAGCACAGTGATCACAAAATAAAAAGTTGCCTTGCTCATTGCAAGGATTTCCTGCCCAAACAATTTCATATGCGCCAGGTGGCCGCCCTCGCTCAACAGTAAAATGCCCACCACGAAGAGGATGAACAGGCCCAGCACCTCATACATCCGGTTGCGCTGCAGGAAAGTGGACACGCTGTCGGCCAGCCAGATCATCAGCGCGCCACCAGTCAAAATGGCTATAACCATGATCCAGAAATTCGTGGAACTGATTGGTTCAACAACATTCGAACTAGAATCACTCACCAACGCGATCGCACTTAAAATGGAATCAAAAGAAAATACAGCGTTCATAAACACGATCTTCATGACCACCGAAGAGGCTGAAGCCGGCTCACGCTTGATCTCCGTGTGAAAGTCTTCCACGACAATCATGTGGAAAATTTCCTTCATGGCGGTGTACACGATGAACACGCCCCCCAACAGCACGATTAGGCTGTGCAGATTGAAGGTGCCCTCAATCACGCCCACCCACGACAGATCGAACCACGGGCTTTGAAACGCGCCAATCATCGTGATCAGCAGGAACAGCAGCACGATCCGCAATCCAACAGCGATCCCGATCCCCCACTTGCGCACGGCCGACTGCCGCTCCTCCGGGGCGTGCTTCGACTCCAGTGAGATGTACAACAGGTTGTCGAAGCCGAGCACCGCCTGCAGCAGCACCAGCATTCCCAGCGTCAAGACGATCTCAAGAATTCCCATAGCTCCGGAAGATTGTTACAAAACCAGCCCGCAACCATCCAGAAAATTTAGGTGGATAATATGGTACCGGTGGCCGGACTTGAACCGGCACTCCCTCGCGGGAAAGGGATTTTAAATCCCTCGTGTCTACCAATTCCACCACACCGGCGTCATTGAAGAACTTTGGTTGGCGGTTGCCGACTTGCGGCATGGCGATTGTACCCAGCGGCCAAGCGTTCGCAAGCGCCAGCTTGGCCAAGCGATCTCAGTCAATCCCGGGCGGAGGTCCGCTCCGCCATCCAGAGGATGTCTCGGTTGTTGCCTTTTTTTCCCCGGTTGAGCGTGCGCCAGTTCATTGAGTCGCCATTTTGCAGGGTGGTCGGCTCGACCCACTTATGGTTCTCGGAGTGCCCATCGATGAACGAAAGGCTCAACGCACCGTTGTGGAACGCCGCCGGAAAATCAATCCATCCCACGCTCGCCGTGGCCTGCGGCGTATCGGGCATTCGGAAACCAAACCCACCGTCGTTGATGGTGGCAGGATGCTCGGTGGTGAATACCCAGATTTGCGACGGCCCCGGTTGGTTACAGTCGGAGTCCTTCGCATAAACACGCCACTTGCCGCCGGGCTTCTTCAGTGAACCACCCTGCAACGCAGCGTCGAGCCAGTAGCCCATAGTTGGGTGGACCCCGTCGTGCCACGTACCCACCGCCTGACTCGCTGCCACACTGCGAATGCGTGGCACCACCCCGGCAGGTGAACCCTGCGTCTTTGGCTTTTTCACCGTGCTCTTATCCGCCGGGCACTTGTAGATACCTATGCTCTGCGTGTACGGGCCGAGTACCGCTATCTTCGGGTCAAGCAGCGTCTGCGGATCCCAGTTGTTACGGTTGTTGCCATCGAAATTCACGCTGCCACGCACCCAGTCGCGGTTGCCCCAGCCGTAGGCGTTGATGACGTAGCGCCCATCGTTGTCATCGGCGTACAGGGTGAAGGCCAACTGGAGCTGCTTCATGTTGTTCAAGCAAAAGGTAATCTGCGCCTTGGCCTTCGCCTTGGCCAAGGCCGGCAACAGCATCCCCGCAAGAATAGCGATGATCGCAATCACCACCAACAGTTCAATGAGCGTAAACGCCCGGCTTGGCTTCGTGTTCATGTCCGCATCCTCAAGAGATAACTCACCAGCAGCAATTGCAATCGATCACCGGTGAAACTCGCACATTACCGCTGATTGTCAACCATCCGCTCGGCCAAGTAGTTTTCAGTGTTGAAAGTTTTCAATTTTCGTATCCCTTGCCAAACTGGTCGCCTACTGCGCTGACCTTGCCTCCCACAAAATCAACCTCCAGCAGTTTTTCGCTCATCACCATGCGGCCTTTTTCGTCCGTCAATGTCGTGACAATATGGCGCGTCTTGACGTCGATGACATCACCGGTCGATGGCCAGCAGGTTTTTCCGTCTAGGCTGAACGTGATCCAGCCAGGTTGCTCACGGAGTTTGATGCTGTGCACCTGCACCGGCGGCATTTTTGTGGCGTCGAAAATATGCAGAGACTCGTTGTGGCCATCGGTCACCCAGATTTCCTTTTCATCGGGCGTCATGGCAATGCCGTGGCTCGGACAGCCGTGACGCTTGACCAGCCCCATCTTGTATCCTTTCACCTCTACACGATGAAGTTTCCTCCCCGATTCCAGGTCCCCGATCTCAAACCCCAGCAGCCCGTTGATGTTTACGAAACACAACGTCTGCGCGCCATTGACAGTGAAGGGTCGAATCCGGTTGCTGAACGGTCCGATCCGTTTTTTGACTGTGTGCGTCGTGGTTTCCGTGACGGTCAATAGGTTGGATTTCAACCCGGCAAGATAGGCTTCCTTGCCGTCGTTGCCGTAAACCGTGTTGTGTGCCCCTGACTTTGGCGTCACCCGGGTGATTTCATCGCCGCTGGCGGCATCCAGTACATACCAAATGTCCTTCTCAAACGACGGCTGGTAAATGATCCCGCCATCCGGCGACATCGACATCCGGTCGCAGCCAAGCGGATAGGTTCGTTCCCAAAGCACCTTGTCCGTATGCAGATCAACGCAGATCAGATGCCTGATGGTGCTGACATACAGCCGAGCGGTCGCAGCGTTGCCGCAGATTCCCTTCACGTTGAGCGGCTTTCCGGCATCGGTCAGGCCACCCGTGGGAATCCGTTTCACGAAGTGATAATTGTCGTCGATGTCAAACACGATGACCCCATGTCCCCCGTACTGGGTATAATTGCGAATGCCCGGCTCGGCCACATACAGGTATCTCTTCAATGGCTCCAGTTCGGCATCCTGAGCACGAATCGTGATGCCAACGCCAAACAGCGCAGCTCCGATTATTGTGATGAGTAGTTGTTTCATTTGCCTTGAGTTTTCAGTTCTGCACCCAAAATAGAATTTACGGATGATAACAGGACACCAGTGAGGGAGACTATAATTTTAAGATACTTTGTTTGCTCATCCGCATCATTCATTTCAACACGCTGGAGTGGTCGATGATCCACTGGAAATCTGTTGTCGGCTTGGCGGGTACGATGCCGCCGACGGCACCCTGCACCGGCGGGCGAATCGTGCCGTGCTCGCCGGTGACTTTCCAACGATGAGTTGCTGCGTGGCCGTCTGCGTAGGAAAGGGCTGTAGCGCCTTCGTGGTAGGACGCCGGCATGTTCCCCCACTTGTATTCGTGAAAGCGATTCATGTAGTAACCGTCGTTAATGGTGTCGGGATGTTCGCCGAGAAAAACAAAAACAGCCGAGGGTCGACGAAGGTGACCGTCGTTGATGAACTGGACGTAGTTGGGGTTGAATTGATCGAGCAACGGCCCAGGATCGCCGACGAGATGGTTCATCGAGTAGCTCCGGTTCCGGTAACCGTTTTTGGCGCGGCTTTTGTCGGACGGACACTTGAATATCTCAATGGTGTCGCCCATGTACTGCGAGAGCAGCGACGATGTTAGAGCCAGGCGGTTGGTGTTATCCGTGCTGTTTTCCCAGTCCAAGACATTGTTGGCCCAGTTGTTTCGCTGTTCACGGGTCTGGTCGCGGCCGTGGTTGTTGACGTACTTCCCCTCGTGATCGTCCGCGTACAACGTCCAGCCCAAGCTCAATTGTTTGATATTATTCAAGCAATGAATCCCATGCGCCTTGCCCTTCGCCCTGGCCAAGGCCGGCAAAAGCATCGCTGCCAGAATGGCAATGATGGCAATCACCACCAGTAACTCAATCAGCGTGAAACCTTTGGTCCTTAGATTATTCATTTCAATTCTTCACACGTCTTGCCGTCGTGTTTGCGGAGAAGGTTTCATCATCGTCGGAATTGTCCGCCTTAAAATATATTCTCTCCACCGGGAGTTCCATCCTTTTGAGGGGAGGCGCCCCAATTGACCGGGTCATTGCTGTCAGCGTTAACATCAAGGTTTTTTCTTGTTAGTGATTTACCGGTTCCGCCAACCGTGTCCGGCCATGGATCTTTATAGTCATAAGTGACGGAGTCCACCACATTGCCCAGAGCATCCCTTAAAACCACTTTTTCACCGCTGTTACTGAGCCCCCTGAGATACTTGCCAAAGGGTTGAAAACCGTAACGCTCTCTAAAAGCCTTGGGATTTGAAGAAAGTACGACATGCCTGCCAGGCCCAATGACTGCATTATCCGGGAAGGCATAGAGAATGCCCTTGGTAAAGACCGCACCAGTCAGATGAATCGTTTTATTGCTGCAATTCTTTATCTCCAGGAATTCATACTCAGAGGCGTCAGTTGTATCCGGACCAGAATCATTACCGTACGTATGATAATGAATCTCTGAAATCTTCAGCGAAGATTTTTCAATATTCTGAATATAAAGGATTTCTCGCAATGGGCTCCACTTGTTGCCGTCATTAACCCGTGCTTTCAGTACAGTACCAGATACAACGACCGTCGCCTTGACTCCCCCATCCATGGCATCACCAGAAACAACCCCGCCAATGGCTCTGGGGTCGGTTCCATCGGTTGTATAGAATGTCGTTCCCTTTTCATTGTCACTATTTGCAAGGGTAATCACGGTTCCTGGTGCCACCCCCCATTTGCGTTGAGTGATGACAGTGCCATTGGATTTCACGACGGGAGGGGCGAGATCCGGGTACAAGCCCCGATTCCTAAGCTGCTGAGCTACCTTATCCCTTCTCGTTGGGAGCCAACGTTTCATTAAATAGTCGACGTTTCTTTGCCACATTTCCGGGGACTGACTCGTGGTGTTTCCCCAGCGAGCCGCCTCAGCAGGGATGGCGGCTTTCACCTCATCGACGCGCGTTGACATCAGTTCAATTGAATTCTCGGGGGTCATCGAACCGCCATTGTAGAAATGACGATAAACATGATCCGCAAAACGCATCCTGTACTCCTCATTCTTCGAAAGTCTCTCGTGAAGTGTTTGACCATTAAACCATTGAAGTTCCCTGAATTTTTTATCGATCGCGGGCGCC
>Ga0315328_10001090_pt1 | contig 12360 bp, 25 predicted proteins | sample M120032315metaG_FD_203462 | JGI IMG/M metagenome (GOLD analysis project Ga0315328, IMG submission 203462) | Ammonia-oxidizing marine archaeal communities from Monterey Bay, California, United States - M1 200m 32315 | ecosystem: Environmental > Aquatic > Marine > Intertidal zone | place: USA... | reverse complement strand
AAATGACAAAGACAATCACAACCGCCTCAAATATCCTATTTACAATTATCATTATTCTTTTACCTCCAGTGCTTCGTTGATGATGTCGTGAATCTCATCCTGTAAGTCGAATGGATACCACTCATCCTCCTGTTGGTCTGTCTTATCCCAAGCGAGCTTCTCAATCAAGTGTTCCATAACTCTGATTGTAATGTCTCTTGTCTCATCGTTTAATGATGCGTTGTGCTTAACTACATTGCGATGAAGTTCATCGAGACGGTAGTTCGCGTAGTCATCCGGTGCGTAGTGTTCAAGCTCTGCTAATAGGTTACAGGCTTCGTTTAGTAATGTGTTTGTTTTCATTTTATGTGTGTGATAATAAGATGATAGTTTTAATCCATAGCAATCCGAATAGTCCGGTAACAAGGTATTGTGTACGTAGTCTCATAGTCTTAATAGTCGTAGCAGTCGTCACCATAGTAACCATAGTCCTCATCTGTGCCATAGCCAGCAGATGCAAGGGTGTCAGCATCAGCCTCCACGTCAGTCATACGGCATTCGTTCTGCTCATTAAGGGTTATCGCAAAACTGTCATCACAGCTAGTCCACACAAGGTCATCACGGGAGGAGAATATCTCCACCGTGCCATCTACACCGTAAGCCCATTCAAGCATATCGTCGAATGTGTCACGGGTATGGGGTTGACGCTTGATGAGGTCACCATTGTGCCAGAGAGTGTAGGTCGGTTCTTTGTCTTTCATTACTATAATATAACCCATAAATGCCCGAAAGTCAAGGGCAGCACGAAAATAAATCGCTCATAATAGCCCTGTTTTTGTGGGGTCAAATGGGGGTCTTGAAAATAGTTTAAGTCGTGGGACAGCCATTGTCCTACCCGTTTCCGCGCCTAGGCGCGCCCGAAGGGTTGCCATATAAGTCCTATTTAGAACGATACGTTTGTAAATGTTTGGCGGGCTCGCCCGCACCCTAAAGGGATTCTATTTACCACCACTGATTACCAATTTTCATTGGCCCTTGAGGTATCTCGAAAGTCTGATTCGATTCGATACGCACCTCACCAGTCATCTGCAACTCGGCTAGAGATATACCCTTGGGCTTATCTTCTAACACTTTAACTAGCTTTGCCATCATTGGCTTATCTTGTTTCTCTTTCATAGTCGTTCTATTAACTCTAATTCTTTTTCAACCCCTTCTGGAGTAAGGTAGCCCTTGACGGTATCGCCCCAATCAGCAGGGTCAACCATATCGTTGCCGACAAATACGCCAATCTCATAAAGGCCTTTATCGCCGCCGTATGAACCCTTGTGCTTAACTACTGAAACCTCGTAGCCATTAGAGAAGGGTACGATTACCTGTATTGCACAGGGGCCGTGAGTGGAGGATATGTCCTCGAATTTTAATTCTTTAAATGTCATAATCTTTTTCTTTCATATTAATCTCTATCACTAATGTCTAGCGTGTCACCATCACGGGTCATCCACAAGGGAAGAACTTCGTCTAGCTTCTTGGCACGGACATTGATTGCATCCTCCTCACACACCTTGTAGATGTCGATATACATCTCCTCGCTGGTGGGCATCATATCTTTGAAGTCATCCATCTTAATATACGTCGTAGGTGAATGTCTCGCCCTCATCACAAGAGTAAATCTTCTTCTCTACCCCATCCTTCTCAATGGTAAGCGTGTCGAGGGTACAGCCTAAATCATCAAAGTTATGGATATTGGTAATTGTCCAAATCTCACCATCTAGGTCTAACCAGCCGTGGTTGTGGTTACCATCAAGGTCACCCCAAGGCTCATCTATGGCCGGAAGCCACGTTGCGTTTTCATTCTTCATTATCATAAATTTACTTCCCGTGCTTTGGTCTACGCCGAAAGCTCCCCTTGCCCTTCTTGGCACGGTGGACACGGGACTTGCTTCCCATCAGCCCTTCCTTGCTCACGCGAGCTTTGACTTTCTTCATCGTTTTCATACATATAGTATACCACACAGGGTGGGACATCTGTAGTCCTACCCTAAAACTTTCTCAATAAACTTTTTGCCCACGCATTCAACGTGGAATTCGTTGCGAGGTAGCCAGCCCATCCAGACGATTCCGTGAAATGATATGCCAGCCCTCAAGAGCCATTGCGTTTTCTCCTCCGAGTCAACTCTGAATACAGGCCCATTCTCACGGATGCGGTTCTTGGTTCGTTGGCTTGCCTTGCTTGTTGGGCTAATCATTATCGTTTTCATTACTATAATATACCACAGAAACAGACGTTTGTCAAGAGACAATGTGGCACACTTTTTCCGCGCCCCCGCAAGTTCTGTGCCAATCATTTTCTGCGTTTTTTGATTGACAAACTTATTAGCCGCTCATCCGTGAGCGACAAACTTATTAGCCGCTCATTATTAGCGAATTATGACGCACAAATTAATTGGCCTAATTAAACGCGATTAATTACCCTATTTGTTTTGAAGGATAACATTGTCTTTGTGGACTATTTTGCTTGACATTTTCTTGTTTACCCCCGTTTTCTCCGATGCGAAATTCATCGATTTTAAGAAACTATAAAGTGATGCTATTTAGTTGGTACGAAAATTGCGAGGGCGCTGGATTTAACCAGTTAGCCATACAGCTAGCATGACCAAGCCTATAGCAATGGCTCCGAGTATGATCTGCTGCAATAGGTATATCATCCAGTTATTCGGGCGGCTCATATAAGCCCTTCGTATTTCTTCTCTCTTCATATTAAATTGTCAGGGCGTGGGGAGTTGAACCCCGCCCCTATGGTACGCTCGCACGTATGCCTACTTGTACCTCAACATACGCCTTTCCCATAGGGCACTCACTTACGTGAGGGCTACCACGCCGCCTTCATAAATTATTCAAATGTCGGATGGATTTGGTCAAGTATCTCATCCTTCATATCGTCCTCATCAGGGCCACCAAAGATGTCATCCTGACAGACTTGGCAAAAGCCAGAAATGCCAAACTCCTTCTTGGATATCTCATCCCTGAAATCCACGGCTGGCTTGCCGCACTTCACGCAACCCTTGCCAGCAATTGCCAACATACGGCTGCGACCAAACAGCTTCATAGCTGTATCCTCTTTGAACTTATCCATCTCACTCATTACTCCTATAATATACCACACAAATCGCCATTTGTCAAGAGACAATTTGTCACACCTCGCGGGGAGGCGCGGATTGAGGCTAGTACTCCCAACCACGCTCGGCGGCGTTAGCACAACCATCGCAGATAGCGTGGTCAGAACTCATATCTACCTTCTGCCCACAACGCTTGCACTCTTTCAAGACATAGCTGTATTTGCTAGTGTTGTTATTATAGTATTCGTCTCGCTCACGCGAGTCCCTCCAATAATCGTTTTCCATGTTATTTATAGCCAATAGGGTTCACAGTCATTTGCTATTTCCAAGGACAAATCCTCGACACACATATCTGCTGCATTAACCGCTTCTTCATAGCTGGTGATTTGGTCATCATAGTAATCAGAATAAGGAAAGTCAGGTAGGTCGTGCATAGAGCATCCGAACCTAGCGTAACAAACCGAATCCACCAATTTATAGAACTCATCGCGTTTCATTATGTATATAATACCAGATAATCGCCTGTTTGTCAAGCACTTTTTTAAACTATTTTTTCGCGCCTAGGCGCGCCCGAAGGATCGCTATAAAAGGTCTATTTAGAACGATACGTTTGTAAATGTCCGGCGAGCTCCAAGCCTAGTCCCTCGTCACGCTGTGTCTCAAGCGTAGCTTTGGCGACTAGACTGGATTAGCCTATTAGACTAGGCTGGGCACGACTCCTTCGTAGAGGCCAGCGGCCTCGTGTTCCCTCTCTTGAGTCAGGTCACGAAATTCGGACATATCCATTGGCTCGTCTCCGAGCATCTCCATATGGTCGCCGTACTTCGGAATACGTCCCTCTCGGAGGGAAGCGATATTCTTGAGGTCGACTTCATCGAGTTGCTCGTGGAATGGGTTGCAGCGTTTCCCATCGCTGAAGGTGGTTTGGTCACGTTCGAGGATGTCTTGTTGGATACGTTGGATGTGGTTCGTTATTAGGTTTTCTACTTTGTTGTTCATTACTCTATAATATACCACACAAATGACCAAAAGTCAAGAGACAATGTGGCACACCTTTTCCGCGCCTTGCCCGCCGTGCCGTCGTCGCTGCTTAGTCCTCTATTTAGTCCTCTAGCACTTCAAGCTTCCCCACCCTGTTACCATTAACGTCCACCAAGGCCATATGATATTCCCCTTGGTTCCAATGGTTTTCTAATTTATCCGCAGCGTGACGCAAGAGCCGACACAACTCAACGTGCTGATCAGGAGAGAAAGCCGCATTGCCCATATCTATATTAATATTAGTTTTCATCTTTATTTTGTGCTGCCCTGTATTCAATCCAAATCTTTTTATGCCAATTTTTGTAAACGTTACTTTCAAGTATTTCGCTCATCTCTTTCTTCCGTCTAAGATAGAACTCTTTATTTGTTTCGTTCAGAGCGTTGTATCTTCTGCTTTCAGTCTTCATGCTTATCTCCTATTTGCTGTGCAACGTATTCCATTAACTCGGTAGGGTTATCGCTATTTCGTATTAGTGAAGCAAGCAACCTCAAATATGGGAAGTCCTTCTTTGGACATTCGGTCACCTTGACTTCTCCGTTGCTCTCATAACGTAGCCAAGACCGCTCGGTCTTGGAGTCTTGAATTATGCTAAAGTTTCCTGTCATAGTTTTAGCCTTTCAATTCGGAAAGTGGAGTTGGCTCGAACCACAAGTCACGCTCAATCTTTAACCCTACGGGGCCATTTAGAGATTCAAGCTCACTCAAGCTGAAATAACCAAGCTCCTTCTCCTGCCCATCAACCAAGCCAAAGAAGGTGTCTTTGCCATCAAATTCGGCGGCGTACCAAGTCCAGCCAGCCCAAGGGGTGAAATACTTTGCGATTGCTTTGGGGTCATCAACCTCCTCTTGAGAATAGAGTTGGGGAAGCTGGGTTCGTAGGTCTGCTGTCATTAGTTTCATTACTATAATATACCACACAAATGGCCATTTGTCAAGAGACAATTTGGCACACTTTTTCCGCGCCCTAGGCGCGGCCCTTAACGAGACTCTATCTCATTATGCGTTAATTACGTTTGTTTTAAAATGTCAGATTTTAAGATGCGGATGCCAATCGCCCCAAAGATCTTTATTTGACATGATCCACTTATTAGCTTCGCTCACACCATCAAACGGCCCCGTCTCTTTTAGTGTGACGCCGCCGCTGTTATTCGGAGCATAGTATTCCACATAAGGTCTTTCGCAAGTCAGCGGTTGAAGCTTCATCGCGTTCCAATCCCGATGCCAATATTCACTTTTGAGTATTACTTTCATACTAATTCTTTTGTTGCTGTTGGTTGCTTACCCTCTCGAACTAGATTAACGTCATAACAAACAGCACTCAATAGCTTGCTTTTATCTGCGTTCCTGTTGCTCGCAATGATTGCCATCGTGAAGATGAAGTCCAATTGTTTTGATTCTTTCTTTGTCATTTCGCTGATACTATTTGATAGATTGCACACATGAGAGATCCTATGATTACCACAATAAATATTTGCTCCACTTAGGCCACCGCCTTTCGCTTGTTGCTATAGCCACCCTTGCCCGCTTTCCTAAGCTTTTGCAACGCTTGGCCTGCTTCGCTGCCCTTAGGCTGCGTGCCGTGTATCAGGAGAGCAAACGACTCATCACCATAAGCGGCGTGAGAATCATCGTGGTCAATTTCCAAACCTTTCTCGGCTGCTTCTTCTTCGCTGAATACAACCTCTGCACATTTGAAATTGAGTTCATTTATCAACTCATCATTCTTCCCACCACGAGAAGCAGTCAACACAAAATTGTCTGCATTATCAACCACGAGCTTCATTCGTTTCCACGAGTCAAGGCTTTTTGTATAAGCATAAAATAATTTATCAGGCATAGCTTTAGCCACCATAATCCACGCAAAGAAATATTCATCAGAGAAAAAATCTCCGCCGACGTGAACACGTAAAACGTCAAACTTTACATCCTCAAGACTAGCAAGGATAAGCTCGGCCATTTCAATCGACTCCCGCCCTTCCCCAGCTTCTTTCGCTGACTCTCGTAAAGCGTCAAAGTTATTCCACACCATATTCCGCAGAGAGGGATAAACGGCTTCCGCACTAGCTTGGAAGCAACGAAATTTTGTGTGCTTTCCGTCCTTGATTTTCCCGGTCTTGCGATTGGCATAAGATAAACAATCCAAAGCTCCGGGGCAAGTATAGCCCGAAGGGAGTGAGAATGTTATGACTTTTTTAGGCTCAAGATTAAACTCGGAGTTTTCGAGTGCTTTTAGTTTGGCATTTGGTTTGCCGAATCGTAGTAGGTTCTTCATTTTGTTTGTATAGTATAGCAGGTTTCCGTTGATATGTCAAGCTTTAATTTTCGGGCCTTTGCCGTCGATTGTCCCCATTGAATAAGTGCCAAAGTTGTCGGGGTCGGAAAAGTCAGTCGTACCGATTGCTAGTTGCCCACTCTTTTTCTCGATTGAATCGAACCATACTTTTCCATTGATTTTAGCTTGAGGCAGTAGCCCGCCTTTGATTCCTTTGACACAATGCTTCCACCCTTCGGGGTCTTGCTCTCTGAGCTTGTCTGAATCATTCAATATCTTGTGAAACGCTGCTCTTTCGAGTGACAGTTTTAATTTCTCTGGAGTAGTCCAAAAGTAACCGTTGTTTTTGCCCTCTACCCAGTGAAATTCTCCTGACGTAGCTCCGTGATTCCAGAAACTCCAAAACCTTTCGTTTACGTCTTGCTCCTTGTCACCTTTAATGAATACAGCAATCACAGTGCCGTGGTCTTGATAGGTTACTTCGGTTTCTCCGTTTGTTAGTGGTGGTATTCCTTGATTTTTCATATGTATAGTATAGCAGAATTAGTGGTCGCTGTCAAGCACTTTCTTCAACTTTCTTCATCCTCTACAGGGTGGAGGAAAGGGCCGAGGCGGGCGTTATCCCGCTGCCATTGTCGGGCGAGTTCCCGCACTTGCCGCACGGATTCATTCCAGCGTTGCACGCGGGCCTCTGCCCTACGTTGCTCCTCTCTAACTTCTTCCTCGCTTCTCATTCCTATAATATACCACACAAATGGTGGTTTGTCAAGAGACAATTTGTCACACCTCGCTGGCACGAAATCTGCGGTGGCGCGAAAATGGAAGTGAGGGTGGGAATCGAACCCACGGTGAAGCTTTTGCAGAGCCTTGCCTTACCACTTGGCCACCTCACTAAAAAGGCCCCCTTGCGGGGGCTTGATATTTAATGATATTTATTAGTTAACCGCAAGCTCGGCTTCCACCTTGGGCTTGATGAGTAGCTTTTCCATCACCGCTGGTTTGCGAACGGCATTAGCAAGCCGCTTGGTCACGTTTTGGGTAACGCGGTCTGACAACTCGAAACGATTCTCCGAAACCTGATGTGTCAGGTAATCAGTCGAAGCGTTGAGAAGATTGTAGACGTTACGGCCTTCATCCTCTTGGCGAGGGTTGTTCCATACTTGAGAGATACCCTCGCGAGTCACCTCACTAATGGTGTTGGCCTTAACCAAGTTCTGAAGGATGTAAAGCCCTTGCTCTTGGCTAACTTCATAGTTCGCCATCTTGTCAAAGATGTTTCCCTCTTTCATCAAGCTATCAAACTTGGTGACAGCCTTGTTCACCGCATCCACGATGAAGTCCAAAGACAATTTGCTGGAGTGCTTGCGAGCAATGGAAAGCTCTTTCTCCATCGTGGTCATTCCGTTGGTGCAAACCAACCGAAGCATCCCCAAGTCAAACGAGACTTTGCGAGAGCGATCAAACGAATTGTTCACCACCAAGCGTAAGCCAACCTCATCACCGACCTTCTTGCCTTTGACTTTGAGTTGACGGGTATGCTCTGGGAAATCATACACAACACGCATCACAGCACCATCACGGCACACGTTGACTTTTTCTTCATAGTTATCCAACCCAGCTTGCTCGAAGGCTGCACGGGAGGTATTGATAACATCTGCATTTTGACAGATGTTGTAGTCTTTGGTCACGGGTGCAATCACGTTGCCTGTATCAAGGCGGCGGGTGCAGTTCCAACCAGTTTCTTTACCATCAGCGGTAAACATTTTCTCCATCACTACGTTGTAGTCATAGTCGGAGGTTACGGGACGAGTAGTTCTAGCCATATCAGTTTTTTTCTTTCTTTTGTTTGTTGTTGTTGTTCTTAATTGTCATGATATAATTATATCAGCTTTTTAGGCTCAAGTCAAGCTAATTCTTTAAGAAAATAGGTACAGTTGAGAATAGGTCTCATCTGGCGGGGAGGCGCTTAATTAATGCGCCTTGGGCGCGAATTTTGCCCTTTTGTCAAGAATTTACTTTATTTAGAAGAATTTAATTTCTTTTATTTATCTTTATTTGTTATTTATTTGTTTGTTATTTGATTCTAATCTATTTGAATGAGTGTAAATAGAAATAGACCTGACGGTGTTCAAACTGGGTCGAACCAAAACCCCGTGCGGAGTTCTCCTCCGCCTCTACTGCCGTCAAGCCTATTTAAATTGCTTCCTTACCATCCCACTTAAACGCCTTGCCACACTGCAACCATCCAGCCCGAACGTATCTGCCGTAAGTGATTTTGCCAGCCGTGCCAATGAGGGTGTCGAAATCTTTGAGAGGCACTGTTGCCTTTTTCTTATTTGCGGTGAACAGGTAAGCATGGGTAGCTTCTTTCGTTGGTAGGGGAACCTCAAAACCTTTCATAAGACTTTTTTCGTAAGGTGTCATTCTGATATTATATTCTAATATTAACTTTTTTCCAAGTCTTTTTCTGCTTTGTGAAAATCTTTAAGATACGTCTTGCCCTTGGTAGTAATCGCTCTGCCCTCGGTGGTAATTTCCATGAGGTTATGCTTCTGAAGGTACATCTCAAAATCCCGCTGTAAGCAACTCTTGGTGAGTCCAGTTTTAGCGGCGAGGTAAGTTAACGAGCAATTCTTGCGGTCATCAAGAAACTGCAATACCTGTAATTCGATTGGAGACAAACCCAGCGGCAAAATAGCTAGATGATGCTTCATATACTCCCAATCCCCATTACCGAATACATCACTGTCGCGGGAGGCTAGGTATGTGCTGATGTTCATCGCCATCTTTTGTGCTGCTCTCGCATTGCCACGCAACACGCTAGATACATTTTTCAAAGCTGAAGGCTCGAAATAGACATCCGGCAAAACGCGGCCCATAATTTGCCCAAGTTGCTCGTAAGTGTATTCTTCTAAATCAACACGCTCACACCTGTCCATTAAAGCGTGGAAGATATGTTGAGCTTCAGTCGTCGCAAAGATGAAACTCTGCATCGAAAAATCGAAGTCACAAACATAATCCTCCACACTAAAGGAAGTGCGATTGCTGGCATTGGGGTTGAGAACCGTTAACAGTGCCATTGTCACATCCTTGGGAAGCTCGCTTGCCTCATCAAAGAGGATAGTGCATTCTTTTTGATTTACATGAGGAATGATAATCTGATTAAATAACTGCTTCACGCTTTTAATGGTGGAACAGTTAATCTCAAGAAAAGGCTTGGGTTTGGATTTATCTTCTCGCTGAACAAGATGCTTGCCTACTGCTTTAGCCAGCATAGTCTTGCCACAACCCTTTGGGGCAATGAACATCAAGTGCGGAACGATATTGGAGGCATTATATCCATCCAAGTAAAATTTGAGGCGGCGTTTGGCACGGGTTTGCCCAACGATTTGAGGGAATAGTTCTGGTTCGGTTCTCATAGCTTCTTTAATTATAGGTGTTTTTTAAGTCAATGTCAAGCCCCAAATTTACCACTCTTTGGATAAATCTGAAATTTTAACATTAGCTACGCCCTCATCTTCTTCAAGAGAGTCCACTTTAAGTGCGTCAATCTTTACGTCGATTTGCTTGCCGTAAGACTCGATGTTCTTGGTGCTGGCAGACATTGGTTTTCCTTCAAGATGGAGTTGCTCTGCGTAGCGGCGGGACACCATTACGATTGCATCTTCTCGTAGGACACGATTTAGTTCGCGGAGGTTAATAGCGAGGAAACTTACTGCTCCCTTGGTTCTTCCGCTCTTTCCTTTTCTAGGCATATTATAAGTATAAATAAATTTTAAAATTAAGTCAAGTCTTTTTTAATTAATATTAAAGTTATCTGACTCTGCTAATTCTATTACTTCTTTGATGAAGCTGTCGTGTTGTCTAGTGCTGTTGGATTCGCCCGCTCTTTCTTCAGCGATTGTGTCGGCCCGCCACGCTGACATATTCTGTGATATTTTTGCGTGGGCAATTTGGTAGCGGTCAGCCATGCAGAGGTCGGGCCAGACCGATTGTACCTCGGCCTCGGTAATGTCTGCGTAGTCGATTTTATTAGATTCTTTTGAAGTAGATTTCTTTGCTGTCATTGTCCTTATAGGATACCATGTATTTGGCACAAAGTCAAGCATAAAAATGAATTAAAATAAATCATCTTATCTTATTATTGTTTTCCTATGTGGAGAATAATTTAAAATAAATCATAGTATTGCAGAATAAATCAAAATAAATCAGAGTATATATTGCCGCGAAAAATCTCACATTATTCCGCCGCTCTAAATTTATATACCTTTGCCAGCGGGTGTCGTCCGATATGGTCAAACTCCATATTTGGCATTATTTCATTTACAATTTTTTAATATATTTGGAAGAAAGTCATTTACAATTTACTCTATATTTGAGAATAATTCATTTACAATTTAATCAAGTTTGTCCGTGTCTCTCCACACCAGCCACGAGGTCACACCAACTAGCGTTGCGATAGGTGCATAGCAAATAAGATAAGTAACAATAGATTCAATTTCCATGAGAGTATTTACACTAATATATTTGACAATTATTCATTCCTAACTAGGAGAACAATAGATTCATATAAACTAAATAATATATATTAAATAAATGAAGAAAGTGCTTGACGTAAATATAAATAAGCGGCATACCCATTTTTAAAAGTTTAAATATACCTTTTGTTGTATTATACTCTCTAGTACCCTCTTTAATATATTTCGGACAATTTCGTTCCTAACTAAAAAAAGCCCCAAAAGGGGCAGTTTATGTCTACTTTTCGCTACGCTACGGCTTTCGCGACTATCACGATTCCCAACATAAGAATCCCAACAAATATAAATTCATATAGCATTTCCATGTTTTTACCTTTCTTTTTTGGTTGTATGTAATAAGTAGGTTATTCATATATATTAAAGTAATTTTAGCGGCGTGTCAATATAAAAATAGATTTTAATAGCACCCTCCGCTTGCATCTTTACTGTTGTGAGCCGTGTATTCGCATCGGACGGAATGACGGACTCTAGCAACCTCTTGAGCAATTAGTCGTTCTAGTAGTTGATTTGTTATCACTGTGGCTTTGAATTGCCTCACCGCAATTTCTCTCATAAATTTGGCGTGTGTGCCGTGTCCACTTGCGAGGCACTTATTGAGTTCTGCCTCGATTCCCGCTGCATCAAAATGTTCTTCTAGTTTCATTTTTCTATATGTCCACCTTTCCAAAAGTCGTCATCCTCGGCCTTTCTTAACTCCGGTCTTTCTCGCTCAATCATATCTATAATGTCTTGTGTCCTGTCGAATATCTGGTCAATGGAATACTCCTTGGGGAATTTAGCCATGTCAGGGCATCTTTCGTAGATTGCTTTAATTAGTTCGTAATTTCTCATTCTTTTAGTTCTTTAATGTCTACTATATCCTGCTCAAATCCTTCCAGAATATCGTACAAATGCTCCTCATTCCTCGCTTCGATTGTTTCGGGGTAGTCTGCTTCACCATCTGAAAATATTACTTTATACTTCATTTTTTCCTTTAACAATTAGTTCGTTTTTCTTAAATATATGATAGTGTTTGGATAGCAAGCCGTAAATTTCGTCTGTTAAAAATTCTCTCGTTGCAGGTGCAGCTATGTTCAACTGCGATAGTTCGTGTTTGTCTAATACCTGTTTAATTAAATCTTTTGATTTCATCTACGCTCTCCAAGGGTTTTGCCCAGTACGTTTGCTGTCATCCCAAAGCTCATCCAACTCCCAGCCATCCTCGTCCTCTCTGAAGGATTGAGTTTTCATAAATTTTATCCATGCTCTCGCATTGGCGTGGGTGAGGCTTATGCCGTCAGCGGCGAGCGAAATTTCAGTACCATCTCTGTTCACAAAGGTTGCTAAATAGTTTTTCATAAATCTTTTCATCGGTCAGTTCCCCAGAAAAAGTCATCTCCGTAAATTCCAAGTAAAAGAAAGAATGCAATCGTG
>Ga0315328_10001089_pt1 | contig 12362 bp, 12 predicted proteins | sample M120032315metaG_FD_203462 | JGI IMG/M metagenome (GOLD analysis project Ga0315328, IMG submission 203462) | Ammonia-oxidizing marine archaeal communities from Monterey Bay, California, United States - M1 200m 32315 | ecosystem: Environmental > Aquatic > Marine > Intertidal zone | place: USA... | reverse complement strand
CGCATTTGGCAAAAATTCTGTGCATGAAAGACTTGTGGAAAAAAAAGCGTGTACACTTCATGTAGGAATGCCAATACATTTAGCTAACACTTTGATTCATAATGTAGAACAATCATGTGGTGCGACATACAGAATTAACAAATGTTTTAAAACCAAGGTCTTTAAGAATGGAAAATATTTAGGTACAGATTATAATGCATTTTTACGACGTAGAGATGTACCAAAGCATGACTTTCAATTTGATTTAAGGCAAGCTTCTGAAAAACTTTACAAAACTAAAATTCCAAAAGAGATCGGTGACCCAAAAAACCTTTCAAATGTCACACTGTGTAATTATGATAAACTCAGAAAGTTTTTTGTAGAATTATTTTTAAATGACAATTCAATTTTTTTATCAAAAAAATTTGTTCAGTATTGAGGTATTAAAATGAGATTTACCAAGAACTCCTCTAGAATGTCAGAATTATTAAAACAGTTTGAGTTTCCATCATTTAGTATGCAGATTAAAGAAAATAGAATGATTAGATAATTATGTGGTTCAAAATAATTCAGAATTGATATGATAATAGCTTCGATGTATCCTGCACCATATGATGTACAAGATAGACATGATCAAAATTCGGCCTTAATAGTGGATGATAAAATATATGCATATGAAGAGGAAAAGCTTACTTCAGTAAAGGGCGAATCTACAGTTAGATTTCCAGAACGTAGTTTAATGATTGGGATGAAAGAGCTAAACATCTATCCTAAAGATGTAGATTTATGGGTATTTCCAAAACCTTTGAAAATTGATTTAGAATCAATGTATTTATTTTTCACGTGGATTGTTAAAGCATATTTAGGCGATAAAGACAGTTTTGAAAAATGGTTTAAGAAGAAAGTGAAATTTGTTCCGCATCAAATTGCACATGCTTCATTAGCTGTTTATGGTTCAAAATTTGATGAGTGTGCATTTTTATGTTTAGATGGTGGTGGTGATCTTGCTGATCCACGAAACTTTATTTTTGGCGAATATAGTAATGATAAATTTAAAGTATCAAAAAATAATAAGGGCTTAAAAAATATTGGAGTATTTCACAGCATGGTAGCTGATTCATTAGGTTATCCTGGTGATGAAAATGGTAAGGTTTCAGGATTATCTGGTTATGGAAAAGTACAACCTGAACTTGTGAAAAGATTTGAAGATTTTATAGAGATAAAATCAAATGGCATAATTTTTGATCGTAAGCGTTATGGTTTTACTAGCGTTAATTTGCAAAAAATAAAACCAAAAGAATACAACCGCGGTAAAATATTTAATTCATATCCATCTGACACAAATATTTTGAGAGTTTCATCTTCTTATCTCCCTCATGATATAGCGGCAACTGGAGAAATAGTATTTGTTAATAGCATTCTAAGTTTGCTTAAACAATTAAAAAAATATACTAAGTTAAAGAAGATTGTTTTTAGTGGCGGAATTTTTCAAAATGTTTCTTTAAATAATTCTATTTTAGAATCTGGTATATTTGAGCATGTATATTTCCCAATGGCAAGCGCAGATAGTGGTTTATCTTTAGGCGCTGCACTTTTCATAGAAAACAAGTATAAAAAAAGAAAAAGAAAGACATTGTTAACACCACTTCTAGGTCCCTCATTTAGTGATATCGAGATAAAGAAGTTACTAGATCAATCACGTATTAAATACGTAAAAGATAATCACATTGAAAAAACAGTTGCAAAGCTGATAAATGATGGCAAGACTGTGGGATGGTTTCAAGGACGAGCAGAATACGGTCCAAGATCGTTAGGTAGTAGATCAATACTTGCTGATCCAAGAAAATTCGAATCAAAAAGTAGAATCAATCAGCTACTCAAAAAAAGAGATTGGTTTATGCCTTACGCGCCTTCAATTCTTGAAGAATACATGGATGAATTTGTGATTAACCCAAACCCTTCGCCCTATATGCAAATTGCATTTAAAATAAAAGACAATAAAAAAAATTCTATACCTGCGGCGGTTCATGTAGATGGCACATCCAGAATTCACACAGTTAGTAAAACTGTTAACCAAAAATACTGGAATTTAATAAATGAATTTCGCTTACTTACTGGTTTACCAATAGTACTTAATACAAGCTTCAACCGTCATCACATTCCTACTATATCTGAACCAAGGCAGGCATTGGAACATTTGTTAGATGGCTGTATGGATTATTTGGCAATCAATGATTATCTAATTTCATTTGATGATAATAGAATTGCCACAGAACCTTTTAAGAATGAAGAAACTGAAAGTTATTCCCTTAAACGTGATTGCATTAAAAGATTAATTACTTTACTTGAAATTGAAAAAGATAAGAAAAGTATTATTCAATATGTAAAAAATCTAAGTAAGCTACTAAATATCGACCTATCTTTTGACGGACAAACATTCAAACTTGAAGGCAAAAACGTTAAGCAAAGTGAGATTCAAAATACGTTGTTGGCAGTATTGTAGTTACTAAATTAGAAGAAATCATCGCAAATATTTTTGGATATAACTAGAAGTCCTATTGGTCAGATAGATTTTCCATATAGTATTTTTTCAACTCTCTATAAAGAATTTTTTTTGTAGGTCCTTTTGGTATATCATCCAAGTCATTAAGCGAATTTATAATAATTATTTTTTGTGGTTGTTTAAAATTACCAATATTATTTTTACAAAATTCTTTTAATTCGGTTTCTGATACTTCGCTGCCTATTTTACATTTCACAAATGCACATATATCTTCCCCAAGTAATTTATGTGGTATACCTATTACTGCACATTCAACAATATCTGGGTGTTGGTATAACACATTTTCCAATTCTGCAGGATAGATATTTTCTCCTCCTTTTATAATCAAAAAATCTTCTCTGCCTTGGAAATAAAAAAATCCATTTGAATCCTTCCAGCCAAAATCTCCACTGTGAAACCATCCATCACGAAATGAATTTTTATTTTTTTCTTTTAATCCTAAATAACCAATAGTTACGTTATAACCACGAATACAAATCTCGCCAACATTATTTTCTATTACATCTTTACCATTTTCATCTAGTATAGACATTTCATTTGCTGGTAATACTTTTCCAATCGATCCAATTTTTCTTTTTTCTGCAGGCAAACAATTGATACATGAAAACGAAGTAGTTTCAGTTAATCCATATCCTTCAAAAATAGGTGTTTTGAATCTATCTTCAAATTGTTTTTGTACTGCTCTTGTTAATATTTGCCCTCCACACAATATTGCCTTTAATGTTTGATCTTTTCTTTCTTTAGGCATGCTTAACAATATCGACAAAATTGATGACATTACACTAGTCCAAGTTACATCGTATCTATTTACTAAATCCCAAAAAGATAGTAAACTTACTTTTCCTTGAACAATTACTGTAGAACCGCCTTGATAAAGTGGGGCTAGTAATGTAGTTACTTGTCCATTATTGTGATACAAAGGTAAAATACAAAGTGTTCTAGTTTTTGTATCAAAATGAAACCATTCTGAAATGCTTTTTGAATCAGAAAGTAAGTTTAGGTGGGATAAAATAACACCTTTTGGATTTCCAGTTGTTCCTGAAGTATAAATTATAACTGCGGTATCATAAATGGAAATTTTATTTTCTTCAAAACTATTTTCACTTTTTAAAGAAAATTCTTGATCATTTATTGATGTGATCTTTTTTAGTTTCACATTATCTAAATTTTTAATATTTTTGATCTTGGATTCTAACGTGTTATTATAAAAAATTACTTTAGAGTTGCTATCGTTTATGATATATCTCATTTCTTTTGATGCAATATCTGGATTTATTGGAACAACAGTAAGACCAAAACACAATGCTGAAAAATATAAGATCAAGAATTCGGGCGAATTATAAAAAATTAAACCAACTCTATCTTTATTTTTTAATTCTAGTCCTCTAAAAATATTATATGTATTTTTTATTAATGATTTTAACTGTATATACGTAAATTCAGTTGTATTTTCTCCTGGGCAAATTAAGAATATTTCATCAGTTCTAGCCTTTACTTTCTCATATAGTAATTCTCTGATATTACTATAGTCAATTTTAAAATTTTTAGAAATCTGTTGATGTTTTGCAAGCGATGTATTTTTTTCCATTACAAATAATTCATTATTTTCTTTTTTATAATTGGAATTGATGTCATTATCATTACATCATCAAATCTTATTTTAATCTCAAACTCCTTTTCAATAGCTGATATCAATTGAGCATGAGTTAATGAATCCCATTCTGAAATATCTTCAATTGAACCTTTCAAATTAATTTTTTGAATTTTAAAAACTTCTTTTAATAACACTTCTAGTTTTACATCTAATTCTTTAGTATTAATTGGCATTTTTTCTTCTACTATTTTTTGAAATCACGATGCCTTAGAATTTTACTTATTTTAATTATACCCTCTTCAATTTTTGAAAGATCATTAACTAGAGGCCCAAATGAAATTCTAACTGCATTTTTTCCTACGTCTCCAAAGCCCCAGCCTGGAATGAATAGAACTCCTGTTTTTTTGAGCATCTCTTGAACAAATTCTTGACCATCAGTATCAACTTTCATAAATATATACAAACCTCCATCCGGCTCAATAATTTTGAAGTCTAAATTTTGTTTTATCAACTCAACTGTTTTTTTTGCAGCATGTTTGTACATTTTTTTTGTCTCTGAAATATAATCTGTTAACGTATCATCCTCAATTGAATCATTAATGAATTTCGTTAATGCCATTTGATGTAATGTATCAGGACATAGAATAGTTGAACTCTGAATTGATTCCATAGCATTAATGACAAATTTTGGAGCCTCTACCCAACCTAATCTTCTTCCTAAACCCCTACACCATTTTGAATTTGATCTTAATAAAATGAAATTCTCATTTGGTGACCAAGAAAAATATGACGGTAATTCACCTTCATACACTAATTCTTTATATGCAAAATCTATGATCAAAAACCCACCCACTTTTTTTACTGATTCTAATATTTTTTTAATAAATTCATTGGATAAAATTTTTGAAGTAGGATTATCAGGTGATGTTAATAAAATAATTTTAGGTTTTTCATTTAGTATGAAATTTGAGAGCTCATCAATTTTTTCATCGGCAATAAATTTCCATTCTTTTTCATCTATTATCGGGAATCGTAAAATTTCAATATCAGAAAATCCTGTAATTAACTGTGGCAAAAAATTTACATATGTTGGATCAAACAATAATATCTTATCCTTAGGATTTAGAAGTACTCTAAGAACATCAATAGTAAGTTGTGTTGAACCGGAACCCACTGCTATTTCTCCTTCATCTATTTCCATACCATATAATTTTTTTTCAAATTTACAAATAGCTTTTTTAAATTCTCTTTCGCCTAACGTCGTTGAATATCCTCCTGATATGTGAAATAAATCAACATCAGATGATATTGTTTTATATGCATTTCTTAATTTTTCTGGCGCATTATGATTTACCCAACCTCCTGCAAAAGATATTAAATCTTCTGGATTTTTTACAATGTTTTTGATATAATCTAAATCTGCATAACGAAGTATTTCACTCACTGGGGAAATTTCTTCTTCAAATTTTCTTGCCTTTTCAGATAAGCGACTTGAATTATCCATAAATCCTCAAATTTATACAGAGTTTTAAGTTATTGGACAATTTTGTATTAATGATATCATAAGACTATTTCTATGAAAAAATATTAAATAGAGAATTATAAATTTGGCAAAAATAGAATTTTGGTAATATATGAAAACTACTGAATATAATTATACAGTAAAAAACTTAGAAGTGTATTCTTTAAGCTCTTTTAGTAACATTAAAAGTAATTCAGTATTTTTTTATTCAGATATAACAAATTTTAATTTTAAAGATTTTTTGATTTAATATGAAAAGAAAAATCAGATTATTTGAACCCAGTATTGGAAAAGATGAAGAAAATGCTATAAAATGTGTTTTGAAAAGCAAGTTATGGGCGTCTGGTGCTGGTACAGGAAAAGTACTCGAGTTTGAAAAAAAATTCAAAAAATATATCAATTCAAAAAACTGTATTGCAGTTAATAGTGGAACTGCAGCATTAAATCTAGCATTAACTATATGTGATATCAAAAATAAAGAAGTTATTCTTCCTTCTCTAACATTTGTTGCTACTGCTAATGCAGTTATCATGAATGGTGGAAAACCGATTTTTGTAGATATTGATCCTTGTACACTAAATATAGATCCAGAAAAAATTGAAAATCATATATCTAAAAAAACAAAAGCTATTCTACCTGTTCATTTTGGTGGTTTATCATGTGATCTTAGCAAAATACATTCTCTTTCAAAAAAATATAATCTAAAAATTATTGAAGATGCTGCTCACGCTGCAGGAGCATATTACAAAAATAAAAAGATTGGTTCACATAGTAATGCTATATGTTTTAGCTTTCATCCCATAAAGAATTTAGCCATGCCAACTGGTGGATTAATTTCTATAAATGATAAAAACCATAAAAAAATTCGAGAGATACTATCTGCAAAACGATGGTGTGGAATTACAAATAGAAAAGGCACAAACTATGATGTAAAACAAATTGGAAACAATTATTACATGAATGAATTTTCTGCCGCTATTGGTCTTGTACAATTAAAAAAATTGGATAAACTAAATTCTATTCATAGAAAAATTGCAAAAAGATATTCTCAAGAAATAAAATTAAATACAAAAATGCAATATGATAAAAGTTGTTCGTACCATTTTTACTGGATTTTAGTTAAAAATAGAAATGAATTTAGAAAAAAATTATCAAGATATCAAATAGAAACAGGAACACATTACAAACCTGTTCATACATTTAGTCTTTACAAATCAAAAGCTAAATTAAAAATCACAGAAAATGTTGGGAAAAGCATAGTCACTATTCCATGTCATTCAAATCTTAAAGAATCTGATGTTGATAAAATAATTAAATCAATAAATTTATTGGACTCTCATTTTTTCTAAAATCTAGATTTTTCGATTATTCTAATCTGTGATATTAATTCTTTTAATTGCTCAGTAGTTATTGAAGTAGATGCATCAGGTCCTTTCGAATTTTTTAATTTAACATGTTTTTCAATATAGATTTTCTTTGAGTTTTTAATTTTTTTTAAGATCGTAAAAATGATTGGAGCCATAATCCCCATAGTGTGATCTGAAAAACCATCATATTGTGGTGCCATTGCCCAATCAATTTTTTCAAATTCTAATGGATACTCAGAAATACAATAACAGAATATTTTATTATTTTTTGAAAACATTTTAAGTGTTTTTTTCTTATTTCCACCCATACCCATACTAATAATTACAGGTTTTTTTGTTGAAGCTTTCTTTTTCAAAGTTTCTAGAGCAAATGGATCTTTAAGCAGGCATGTTCTTGACGCAATTTTATATCTTTTCACATTAATTGACTCAAGGAAATCTACAGCTTCGGGAAAAAATGCACTACAAAAAAAATCAATTTTTATTTTATCAGCAAATTTTTTCAGTATTGAAGCCTGGTTAAACGTAAGCTCCGATTTTTTAATGACTTTCCAAGATGGGTGTTTAGTATTATACAAATCATCAGCTCTCCACATTTGAAATTTTACCGCATCAGCGCCTGATTTTTTACATTTACTAATAATTTTTTTTGCTTTAATGATATTACCTTCCCAATTAGATCCAATCTCAGCAACAACGGTAGTTTTCATAACTTGAACAAAACTGCGAAAAATTTAACTGTTTTAAGTAAACAAAGGCTATTTGTTGGAGACTAATTCAAGCATTAAGTTAAAACCAGTAACAAAAAATGATGCGTTATTTTTGTATGATCTTCTAAAAAATAGGGATCCTATAGCAAACATATCACACAGAAAAATGCCAAGTTATGATGAGCATGTAAACTTCATTTTGTCAAATCCTTATACAATCTGGTATATTATTGAATATGAAGGAGAAAAAACCGGTTCTATTTATTTATCTAAACAAGACGAAATTGGAATTTCTTTGGTTGATAATTCGTTATATGATAAAATCGGTAAAAGTATAATTAAATTACTTTTCAAAAATAATCCTAGAACACGTTATTTCGCTAAAACTAGCCCACAAAACAAAAAATTACAGAATTTTTTTGTTAATAACGGCTTTACAGATCATGAATATACTTATGAAATAGAATCAAATTAACAATTTTGAATCTTTTTTACAAATTCAGCAGATAGTTTTTCAAATAAATTCGAATGTTTTTCTAAGAAAGATTGCATTTTATCAATTGGTATTTCTACATCTACCAAAAAACCATTATAATGAAAAATATAATCAAAATCGTTATTTAAATTAAGTAAATTAATTTTAAATGAATTAGATTCAATTAAGTTAAGATAGTTATTCAAATCAGAAGTATTTACTTTCTTTTTTAATGATGTCGTTATTGCATCAGGAAGTGCATGTAATGTTTTTATTTGATGTACAAATGAAAGATATGAAAAATCTTGTTCTCCCATGGTAATTGACGGCTTATTATAAAATCCAGCTTCTAATGCTGAAGTACTATTAATTGAAATAACCAATGAAGATCTTTTTATAATATAATCAGATTTTACGGAAGGATGAATCAATATTACATTCGGTAAACTCATAATTTGTTTATAATAAGAAATTGAACGCCATTCACGAAAATACATTAGAGGATGTTCCTTTACATATAGATTGTAACCATTAGGTAATGATTCAGCAATATTTGTAATAACTTTAATTTGGTCAGTAAATAATGGAGACGCAATTAGCAATCCTCTTTCTGGTTCAGATTGTAATGCAAAATAAATAAATGGTTTTTTGTTTTCTATGTTACGAATTAAATTTTTATTAATAAAATATTGCCGATATTTTTTTTTAATTACATTAATTAACGTTATTCTAAGAACTGCAAATTTAGTTCTACCATAGTAAGTAAAATGAGTTTTTACATTACTATTATCAGAAAATAAATACTTGAGTACACTTTGTAAATATTTTAATTTAGAACTTTGGAATGTTTTTGTATATGAGGATAATTGTTGGGTTGCATCGTATTTTTTTACATAGTTTTGAATTTCAGATAGAGAACCAAAATTATGTTTTACATCATATTCAGTATGATCGATCGAATAATCATTACTAGCTATGATCCACCTATCTCGTAAATATGATTCCCTAAACATTAGAATTTTAACACCACGAGCTTGGCAAATCCTATAGAATAGTTCGTTGTGGTGCAATGTGGTATATGCCATAATCAGAAAATCAGGTTTTACCTCATCCAGAATTTTTTCAAATAATTTACATTCTTGTTCAAGAATTAATAATATTTCATCGGACGAAAATTTGTAAAATTCGTTAAATTTATTAAAAAAACGTTCGTTGGATACAAGTAATCTAAGGTCAACTTTGCATTTTTCTTCGATAAATTTTAAAAATTCTTTATCAGGTCTTTGCTTTGTTTTATTAATATGATCATGGAAAAACCATATCTTTGAAAAATTAATTAATTTTTGTTTTTTTAAAAATTTTTTTGGTTTATCAGTTATATCAAAAATTCCAAATATATCAAAATTATATTTCTCTTGTAAAATTTTTGGCAATCCTAGTAGTGATAAATCATCATTCATCCAAAAAATTATTTTTGAATTCATCCGCTACATAGCAAAATTATATGAATTAATATTTTGCTAGTGACCTATACGATTGCACTTTAATCATAAACTTTTATGCGTAAGGTTATTTTACCCAATTTGAAATCATCTCATATGTTTGAAAATAAAAAAATCTTAATTACTGGCGGTACTGGTTCATTAGGTACTGCACTTACTGCTAGGTTGCTTAAAACAGATGTAGATATAATCAGAATTTTCAGTAGAGATGAATTAAAACAAAGTCAAATGAAATTACAATTCAACAATGATCGTCTCAGATTTCTAATTGGTGATGTTAGAGATCAAGAAAGACTAGAAAAAGCTGTTGAGGATGTTAATATGGTAATACATACTGCGGCATTAAAACAAGTGCCTGTTATTGAATATAACCCATTTGAGGCCATTAAAACAAATGTTCAAGGTTCTCAGAATCTAGTTGAAGCATGTTTGAAAAAAGATGTAGAATTTGCCTTAGCTATAGGTACAGACAAGGCAGTTTCACCATTCAATACTTATGGTGCGACAAAACTATTGATGGAACGATTGTTTGTGTCAGCTAATTATTACAAAGGTAGTCACAAAACAAAGTTTTCATGTGTAAGATATGGAAATGTATTAGGTAGTAGGGGTTCAATTTTGCCCACATTCATTGAGCAAATAATATCTGGAAAGAAAATCACGATTACTGATCCAAATATGACTAGATTTAATATTACAATCGATCAAGCATTAGATTTGATTTTTAGAGTGGTAAAAAATGGTCATGGTGGAGATGTACATGTACCAAAACTTGATGCATATAGAGTTGGAGACATGAAAGATGTGATATTAGATTTAATGAATTGTAAAAATGAAGAAGAAAGGATACCTGTAAGAATTGGAGAAAAATTCCATGAAACTTTAATCAATGAACATGAAATAAGAAATACATATGAAAATCAAGATAATGATTATGTAATTTTTGAAAATCAACTCACTCCAGATGATTCAGAAACTATACCAAATGCTAAGAAAACTACATTATCTGAAGAATATTCCTCAGATAAAGTAAAAATAACACCTAAAGAAGAACTTAAAGAAATTTTCAACAAACAAAATTTAATTCCAAAGAATTTTTAAAATTATATATCTTATTTTGAAAAAATAAGACCGACATTTAGTAATTCAATACATCCGTTTCAGTTATTGAGGTTGTTAACAATTATATTCATATTCCATGCCTTCTTGTAGTAAATAATGCAAAATCATTACGGAAAAATTTTAAAGAAAAAAAATAATTATAAAATAATAGATTGTGGAACTTGCAAGTTCATACATATTTTACCTCTACCCTCTGAAAAAAAAATGATTAATTTATACAAAAAAAAATATTATACAAAAATAAAACCCCAATATATCAAAAAATATGAACGAGAAATTGATTATTGGAATTTACTTTTTGATGAAAAGCTTGATTATCTTGAAACTAAAATTAAAAGAAAAACAAGATCTATTTTGGATGTAGGATCCGGCTCTGGCTTTTTTTTAAAACGTGCAAAAGAAAGGGGTTGGACTGTTAATGGAATTGAACCAAATAAAATAGCGTCAAATTACTCTAAAAAAATTGGCATACCTGTTATCAATGATTTTTTTCAGAATATAGATATCAAAAATATGAAAAAATATGATGCGGTTAATCTTTTTGAGGTGTTAGAACATGTACACAATCCATCTGAACTTTTAAAAAAATGTCACCGATTACTTAAATCTGGAGGAATAGTTGCAATTGAAGTTCCGAATGATTATAATCCATTACAGAAAATTGTTCAGAAATCACTCAAAAAGGAAGAATATTGGTTGACTGTTTTAACAAAATCTCATAATTATCATTGGGCATCAAAAATAGATCATGTAAATTATTTCAATTTTTCTAGTCTTAAAAGATTATTGACAAAATTAAGATTCAAAGTAATTTATCAACAATCAACGTTTCCAGTAGAATTTTTTTTACTAATGGGAGATGATTATCTTAAAAGTGAAAAAATTGGAAAGAAAATTCATCAAAAACGCATCAATTTGGAAATGAATTTAATGATTGATGAAAATAGTGGAATCAAAAAAGAAATTTATGAAAAATTTGCAGAAATTGGTATTGGTAGGACAGCTATTATTTATGCAAAAAAATAACATACAAATTAAGATTTTGAATCGTTAAGTTCTTGATTATTTGTTAACCCTCCACTAAATTTTAACGCAATAAAGCCAAATGAAACTCCATACCAACGTGTGAACAACCGTATTACAATAACTATAGTTAATGCTAAAGAGACTTCAATACCATGTATTGTAAAAAAACTTGTTAAAGTACCTTCAACCACTCCTACACCTATAGGAAGAAATGATAGAATTCCTAACATTATTGAAGTTGTATAAGTAGAAATAATTGCAAGAAATCCTATCACTTCAACTCCAAATGCTAATAAAATAAAATACACCGATATTGCTTCCAACAGCCAAAAAAGCATTGATAGACCACAAGCATAAAGCGTTATCGGTCCTCTAATTCCATTCTTAATGGCATCATAAGAAGATGACAACGGTTCTACAAATTTAGATGTAAATCTTCTTTTCTCAAGCAATGATACAATTTTATTAAATGCTTTTCTTGATGAAAGCAAAACAAAAACAA
>Ga0315328_10001088_pt1 | contig 12374 bp, 14 predicted proteins | sample M120032315metaG_FD_203462 | JGI IMG/M metagenome (GOLD analysis project Ga0315328, IMG submission 203462) | Ammonia-oxidizing marine archaeal communities from Monterey Bay, California, United States - M1 200m 32315 | ecosystem: Environmental > Aquatic > Marine > Intertidal zone | place: USA... | reverse complement strand
CACCTTTTGGACCAGGAGGGCCTTTGTCACCTTTGTCACCTTTGTCACCAGTAACTCCTTTCTGCCCTGAAGGACCTTTGTCTCCTGCTGGACCTTTGTCACCTTTGTCACCTTTGTCACCATCAGGGCCAGGTTGACCAGGAGGGCCTTTTACACCAGCACTAGAAGAGCGTGATGTTTGCTTTACTTTTGATAAAGTTGGTTCCAACTTTGGTTTTTCAGTAATTTGTCTCATTGTCTCAGGAACTGGAAATTCAAATGAAGATCCTACAGATGAGAATTGATCAACAAGAATTATCCAGACTTTAGTCAATCCAAAAATTTTTTCAGGTAATGGATTAGATTTAGAACCTAATGTGGTTTCAAAATCACCATTTTTAATATTGAGATGTGTTTTTTCACGCCATATAGGAAGAAACGATTTTTGTGCAATTTGCTCATCAGTTGGTTTTGCTTCAGTTATAGCAAACTCAACTTCAAAAATACCATTTTTTTGCTTGTAAGGAGATTTACCTTTAACAATAAAATGTTCAGATGACGGCATAATCGTTTCTTTGAATATCTAGTATTTATTTAGATTTACTAGTCTTTTTACGCCTAATTTTGACACTAGTGGGAGCTTAATATTTATCCGTTAAATGTAAGATTTACTTTATGAAAGATGAAAAAAAAGACACATCTCTAAGTAGAAAAGAGAAGACTGGGTTAACTAATGTAAATTACCAGAGAGACAGATTATACAAAAAAGGCATTAATTTTATGGCTGATGAAAAATTAGAAGAAGCGGTAAGAAATTTTGAGATGATATTAAGAACAGATCCTAATGATGTGGAAGCTTTGCTTAAACTAGGATATTCAAGATTTCATTTAGAAGATTATTCAGAATCAATGAAAGTTTATGATAAAATTTTAGATATTGATGTAACAAATCCAGAAGCCTGGAATCTGAAATCATTGGTAAATTATGAAAAAAAGAATTATGCTAAAGCATTAGATTGTGTAGAAAAAGCAATAGATTCAGATCCAACTTATGGGATGGCATGGTATAACAAAGCATGTTATCTTTCAATGTTAAATCAAGTACCAGATTCACTAGATGCATTAAAACGCTCAATTGAGATTGATGTTAAGAATGCGAGAAAAGCTGTGAAAGACAAAGATTTCGTAAATGTAAGATCAGAAGAAGGCTTCAAACGTATTATCGAGGTTGTATTAATTGAATCATTGCGACAAGGATATCATACAATTGGAGCAATTGTTTGGACTACATTCCTAGGAAAAGAAGACACAATCAAAGGATTGGATGAATTAATCCTGAAAGGAATTGTTATTAAAAGTGAAAAAAGACAAGGATTCAATCAGATTATACCAATTTATGATTTAATTCCAGATGTTGCAAAAAAAATTGGCGTAAAGAGACGAGGATTACTTGGACCAAAAGAAATGGGAAAAATTCCAGCACCTGTTAAAAATCTCAAAGAAATTGGATTGGCAATTCAAACAACAAGAACTGCAATAGAAAATGAAGATATGGAAAAAACTATTGATAGTTTTGATGTATATATCAATCCAGCAAAATGTGGACAACAAATGATTGAAGAGTTTTTAGATGAACATAGAGAAATACGATTATTCAAGATAAGATTAGATGATAAGGGTAAAGATTATCTAATCAATAACAAAAAGAAGATGCTTGAATTATTTGAAACAATAGAAATGCAAGTTACAAAGAAATTACGAGCTAGTATAGCACAAAATTAGTTAAGTCATAGAATCCGTTTCTTTTTTAATAATTGGAATTCCATCAATAATTGATACATCATCTTCTTCATAGACAGTATGCCAACGTCCATTATGAGGGAGTAAATTGTTCAATTCCTCAATTTTTTTATTTGTTGGTTTTTTGTTGAGTAATGCACCCCATTTCATATTATCAACTTTTGGCATTATGTCATTGATATCTTTCATTTTACATCACTCTGCAGAAAGATCCCAATAATTGGCATTTTCTTGTTTATCAATTGGTTTTTCAAGACTTTTCCACTCCTTGAATGAATGGACATATAATTTGACGTTTGGTAGTCCAACAGATTTGAGGGCATAATATGCAAGACCAGATAATGTACCTACACTTCCACAATATGTAATTATTTCAGCATCTTCAGAGATTCCTCTGTTTTTTAGAAGATTTTTCATTCCTTCTTTTGTTCTAAGAATTTTTCCCTCTGTTGCAAGTGTTCGATATGGGATGTTTATTGCACCAGGAATATGCTGTTCAAGATAATTGAGTCTCTCACGATTATCAATTATTACAACATTTTTGTTTTCTTTTACTTTTTCAAGATATTCGGCAGTTGCCATTATTTCAGGATTAATTTTTACAGAATGAGTTGCAGATTCAACATCTGGCACTTCAGTAGAAATTTCATAACCAGAATGCTTCCATTGCGAAAATGTTACATCCAATAATTTGGCATCCTTATGTCCAATGTATTGTAATGCCCAAACAACTCTTGATGATAATGCACCAAATGTATCATCATAAATGACTACAGAAGTTTCATCAGATATTCCCAAGTTTTGTGCAATCTTTTGTATAGATTCTACACTATCATCTGCAAGAAGCTTTGCTAATGGAAGATTTACTGCATTTGTAATATGACCTAGTTGATAGTCTTGTTCTCTTCTTACATCAACAATTCGAATTGAATTATCTTTAATTTTTTCACGTAAAATTTTTGAATCAATTATAGGCATATTAGAATTATTCATGCAGCACATTCACCTTTTCCAGTTACAGTATGATAACTAGTGTCACTTCCATAATCCATATAGAAATCAGGTTCATCCTCAACCTTAGGAGGAATCAAGAAAGATCTAATTTCTTTTTTAATATCTTCAACAGAATTAATTTTAGAGGATTCATTTCCATGAATAATTCTATCAATCCATCTAGATAATGTATCATCAGATTGCTTATTCTCTTTGTACAATTCAATAATTTTGAGAATGACAGGAATTACACGTTTTACAGGAACACGAGCTGTATGATGACCAAGTATAGAGCCTTCATCAAATCTGCCACCTAATGACATGGTATAATTTGGAAACATATCATTCTCATGTCTACCACCTCCACCATAAAATCCAATTGTTGCCACTTCATGTTGTCCACAAGAATTAGGACATCCACTAATTTTGATGGTGGAATCTTTCAAATCATCATCCTCATCAAGTTTTAATTCTAAGAATTTTCTTTGTACTTCTTTTGCTAAACGATGAGAGTTAGTTAATGCCAAATTACATGAAGTTGTACCAGAACATCCTACTGCAGAAGACATAGTTAATGAACCAGTTTTGGCAAGGCCTGTTTCAAGTAATTTTGAATACATTGATTTAAGATCATCACCATGAACATAACGAATCACAATATTTTGTGAAAAACCATTCCTAGCAAAGCCTTCAGCAGAATAATTACGAATAATTTCTGCAACACTTCTTAATTGATTAGCCGTAATATCTCCAGATTCTAAACCAATAAATACAGAATTGAAACCATCTTGTGATTGTTTTTCAACACTGGTTTTTTGCCATCTTGCAAATCCATCAGGGACAGAAGTAGATTCATTACTAACCGAAATTGGTCGTTGAATTTCATTTATACTTTCATCTATATTTAATTTAACAATAACAGATTGTGTAGATTTTACAATAGCTCTTTCTTTTAAAACAAGATTTTGAAATTTTTCCCAACCCATATCGTTTACTAAATAACGCATTCTGTTTCGTGCCATATTTTTTCGATCACCCAATCTATCAAATATTCTAATTACAGCCATTGAAGTGTAAAGTAGATCTTCAACAGGTGTAAAATCTTCTAATTGATGGCCAATAAATGATTTATTTCCTAGTCCACCACCCAAGAAGATTTTGAATCCTTTTCTTTGTTCTCCATCAATTTCTTGTATTTGAGGCAAAAGACCAACATCAACAATTCTTATCATTCCATGTTTTTCACAACAAGTAAAATTAAATTTGAATTTGCGTGGGAGGCCTTGACATATTGGATTTCTAAGCATGAATCTTGCGATTGCCAATGCATAAGGAGTTACATCAAAAATTTCATCTTTACAAACACCTGACAATGGACTACACATTACATTTCTTACGGTATTTCCACATGCTTCACGAGATGTCATTCCAACATCAGAGAGAGATTGCATTATCTCAGAAACATCTTCAAGAATCACCCAATGAAGTTGAATGTTTTCACGAGTTGAAAAATGTGCACTTCCAATAGAGTACATTTCACTTAACTGCGCAATTTTTTCTAGTTGATATGGATATACTTGTCCTGCAGGAACTTTGATTCGTACCATTGCATAATCATCAGTCATACGAGTACCATATGCACCATGTTGCAAACGGAATCTACGAAACGTGTCAGGATCAATTTTGCCTTGCCGGAATAGCTTCACGGTTTCAGCAAAATTTTCTGCTTCTTGTCTTCTGGACCAATCAATCTTGGGCTGTTTATCAGCCGGTTTTGATGGTCTTAGCTGTTGTGCCATCTATATTTTTTTGATCGCAGTATAGTTATAAGTTTTTGATATGGGTAAGTTACACACATCAATTAAACAAAATATACATTTTTGCCGGTTTGTGTTAGTATGACCTAACTTTGAATAAAAATACCCAAAGCTATTAATGAGTTTGAGATAAAAAAAAAATATGCAGGAATCAGTTAACGAACAAAGACCAGATAAAATTTTTGCAGATGCAAAAGAAGTAGAGATTACTAGAGCCATTGCAAAAGAGTTTTACGATGTGTTACAAGATAGAGCAGAAAGTGACGTCATAATTATTGGTGCAGGACCTGCAGGATTAACTGCATCTAGAGAATTATCATTAATGGGTTACAAAGTATTAGTTATTGAACAAAATAACTATCTAGGCGGAGGGTATTGGCTGGGAGGCTACATGATGAATCCAGTAACAGTACGTGCACCAGCACAAAAAATTTGGGATGAGATAGGAATACCATACAAAAAAGTGGGAGAAGGATTATACCTTACACCAGGACCACATGCAGTTTCTAAATTAATTGGGGCCGCATGTGATGCAGGAGTAAAATTCTTGAATCTCACAAAATTTGACGATTTAGTTATGAGACATGGAAGAGTTGTAGGCATTGTTGTGAACTGGATGCCAGTTTCAGCACTACCAAGAAATATCACATGTGTAGATCCTGTTGCACTAGAAGCAAAAATGATTATTGATTCATCAGGTCATGATTCTGTTGCAGTAAAAAGACTAGTGGACAGAAAACTTGTAGAATGGAAAGGAATGGATCCAATGTGGGTAGAAGATGGCGAAGAACATGTTGTACATAAAACGGGAGAAGTTTATCCAGGATTAGTCGCTGCAGGAATGTCAGTTACAGAGACTTACGGATTAGCAAGAATGGGACCAACATTTGGTTCAATGTTATACTCAGGAAAGAAGGCAGCAGAAATAACTGACCAAAAGATTAAAGAATTTGATAATAAAATTCCAAAATAATCTATTTGAACTTTAAAAAAATAATAATATACGGAGAACCCGCAATTTCAGAAATAAATATTGAAGAACTAACAAATTTTGTAGAAGATAATTTTCCGGTTAAAGTTGAGATAAAAGATAATATTTTCAAAAAATTTAGTCGAGAAGATATCAAAAAATTATCAAATATTCGAATTTCAGACATTAAAAATTCATTTTCAAAACATAAATCAACTAATATTGAGATTGAATTTGAAGCAAAATTATGCAAAAATTCTTCAGTAATGGATTCAACGACTAGAGTTGAAAATGCTCAAGAAATAAGTCAGGTTTTCATGTACGATGGATTTGAATTACAAAAAAATCTTAGGTATCTTAATGATAATAAAGAAACATTACACATCATTTTAACAAATAGACTAACATGCACATTTGATGAAAATGATAGTAGATATCATGCAAGAGCCGTAATTTGTGCAAATCCTGCAATTATTTCTACCACAGGAATCATAGAAGCACCTGCAAAGCCAAAAGAGTACTATTTAGAAGTAATGGCATTAAAGTCACAGGGCATAGACATAAGATCTGCTAAAGAAAAATACAAAGAGGAATTTTTAGAGTATAACGATAAAAGACTAACAAAAATTGTAGAGGGTTATATCTTACAAGTCATTTTTTACAATATAACAGGGGAATCATTTTGTGAAGATATTGAATGTAGATTGAACAATGCCCATTGGCAAAAAGATCTTTTGTTCTCACAACTTGAAATAAACAAACTATGTAAAAAACACAATGAGATCTTATCAAATCTAAATTGATTTAAATTGTAATCATTGATTAAATAATTATGATGTCCAGTGATGATAATTCAACAGTTATGGAAAAGAAAGGATCTAATGATGATCCAAAAAATCCAGATTTTCCAAAAAAGACAAAGACATCATACGATGTAATAATTATTGGTGCAGGACCAGCAGGATATACTGCAGGAATTTATTGTTCAAGAGCTAGACATGATACATTATTAATTTCAGGACTTTTACCTGGAGGTCAATTAATGAATACAACAGATGTGGAAAATTATCCAGGGTTTGATGAAGGAATAATGGGACCAGATCTAATGCTAACAATGAGAAAACAAGCAGAAAGAATGAACACAACAATCATTGATGATGTTGTTGTGAATGTTGATTTTCGTGAAACCCCATTCAAAGTTTTAACAGGTTCAGAAGAGTATGAAGCAAAAGCAGTAATAGTTTGTACAGGAGCAACTCCAAGAAAAATTGGCATAGAAGGAGAACAAACATTCAGTGGGAAAGGTGTTTCTTATTGTGCAACATGTGATGGAGCATTTTTTAGAAATCAAGATATTGCAGTAATTGGCGGGGGAGATTCATGCATGGAGGAGGCAACATTTCTCACAAAGTTTGCATCAAAAGTTCACATCATTCATAGACGTGACACATTCAAAGCAAGTAAAATCATGCAAGAACGTGCACTAAGTAATGAAAAAATTGTGGTTCATTGGAATAGTGTAGTTGAAGATATCAAAGGAGAACAAAAAGTCCAACAAATAATTCTAAAAGATACAAAAACGGGCAAGAATGAAACTTTGGAAATGGGAGGAGTATTCGTAGCTATAGGTCATGAGCCAAATACAGAGTTATTTAAAAATCAACTAGAAATGGATGAAAATGGATACATTGTTCAAAAAAACAATACAGAAACAAGTGTAAAAGGAGTATTCACTGCAGGAGATGTTCACGACCATCGATATAGACAAGCTGTAACTGCCGCAGGATTTGGATGTATGTCAGCAATTGATGTTGACAAATATTTATCAGAGCAAAAATAAAATCATTTAATCTTTTTAATTATAAATTCTAGATCACTGCCATTTTTTTTCAATTCTACTAGTTCATGACCACGTGTTCTACACAAATCAGTGATGTCATCTTCAGCAGCAGGATCATCAGCTAAAACAATTAGTGTTTGACCGACTTGCATTTTTGAAAGCTCAACTACAGTTTGCATTGCAGGAGAAGGACAGTATAGCCCTCTAACATCAAGTTTTTTTTCTGATTCAGACATTTCTATCTAAGAAAAAGTTATGTGCTCTATATTAAAATCTAGTTCTTTTTAGCTTTGCCTATAACATTTAGAATATCATTTTTGTGATTGTAGGAATATCTCTTGTTCTAAACGCATATGGATCATAACCTTCAAAATTTATCTTATATGAAATTCTTCTTAATCCAAACAATGCAATCTTGAAAGCAACGTCCCAAATAATTGATTTTTTGGTAAACATGTATGATTTGTACATCATATTAAACAACCAGAAATATTTCGGATAGAATTCGTTTACATATTGATCTATGTATTCTTTTGAATTTTCAATTTTATATTGAATGTGTTCTAAAACTTCACTGTGTGTAATATATTCAGTTTTTTCTATAGAAATTTTACCTTTTTTCATCGCATATATGACATCATCCAAATTATTTTGAGTGTCGATTATGTTAGTACATCGTCCAATAGTAGATGAAATATGTGAATCGCTTCCAACAGTTGTTGATAAATTATTTTCCTTTGCAAAAAGTTCTGCTTTTTTATTAGAATAGATATCAACGTTTGAACTGTTAAAGACTTCAAACAAATCACACTTCAAAGAATCGTCTCTTAATGCATCAACCAAACTAAAAGGATGAGGTGCAATGGTTACTGCGTCTTGTGATTTTGCGGCATCAAGAATTTCATCTATAGATTGATTTGATTTTATTTCATCATGAAGACCGTAGACAAGAATATGTGCCTCTTTATCAGTAGTTATTTCTACAGCAGGATAAATTTCAAGATTTGAGAATTTTTCATGATTATGTTTGTATTCAGTAATTTGTTTGAATCCATTGAGTGTATTATGATTTGTTACAAATAATATGTCAAGTTTAGATTCCAATGATTTTTCTAATTGTTCATTTATTGTGACGTTCGAATCAAATGAAGGTTCTAAATCACCTACATGCCCATTTGAAAAAACATTATGACAATGAAGTTCGGTACGAAGCATTTCTAACACTTTATGTAAAATTTTACTTTTTATTAGTTATTTGAATAAATCTTCTTCGTCTGAACGTATAATGCTCTGAATATTTCCAGTATTTTGTTTAAATTCAAAATTTCGGATAATCGCTGCAGGTTTTTTTTTAGTTTTACCCATCACAAGTTCTGCTGCAGAACAAAGTTCGTCAACTATAGCAGTAGCTGTAACTCGTAGAAGTTTTCCAAATGTGTCAGGAATTCCTTCATAATTTAAGATAGCATCCATGCCAGACACACCAATGGCATGATCAGTTTGTCCCATTCTAAAAGGACGTCCGAAAGTATCTGAAATTATAACAGCTATTTTTTTTCCTGTTTGTTGTAAAATTTTTAATCGTATCTCTTGAGCAGATTTATCAGAATCGTTTGGAAGTAATGTAGCATATCCATTTTCAACATTACTTTCATCAATTCCCGCATTAGCACAAACAAACCCATGTTTAGTTTGAACAATAATCACACCATGTTCCATTCTAACAATTCTTTCAGATTCAGATAAAATTGCTTGAACTAATTTTGGATCTTTATCATATGCAGATGCAATACCAATAGATAATTCTGATGGAATAATAGATTCTATATTTACAACTCTTCCTTCATGTTTTGATATAATTTTTTGTGATATAACTAACACATCTCCATTTTCAAAAGTTGTTTTTGAAGAAGATAATATTTGTTCAATCAAATCATCTGCAGGCTGAATATCTTGTTTTAAATGAATAGGAATTATTTGTATGCTCATCAATTTACAGAAAATTATGCTATAATTGAGTTTTTTCTATTTTAAGATGAAACATGATTAGGAAGTTCCATCGAATAATGTTGATTAATGATAGGAATAATTTTTGTAAGATCTTTTTCATCTAAAGTGGTAGTTGCAAGATCTTTAACCAAATCTTGTGCACGATAAGCTATGCCAAGATTACAAATATCAAATAGTTTGATATCGTTAGCACCATCAACAATGACTATAATTTCATCTTTAGGAATATTCCATTCTTCAATTTTAACTCTAGCAGATTTTGCTTTATCTGAATCAACATTAATTGTTACACCATCTAATTTTCCATCTTTGAAAATTAATTCGTTTGTATAAACATGATCAAGATTTAGTTCTTCTTTTAATCTATCAGTAATAATAGTAAATCCGCCAGATACTGCCATGATTTTCCATCCTGCATCTTTTAAAATTTTACAAGTTTGACGTGCACCAGTCATTATAGGAAGTGAGTCAGCAACTTCTCTACATATTTCAAAATCAAGACCTTTCAAAAGTTCAACTCTTTTAGTTAATCCTTCTTCCCAGTTGATTGTTCCCTGGATCCCTTTTTTTGTAATAGCCCAGATTTCATCCTCCTTGTTCAATTTTTCAGCTAATATTGGCAAATATTCTGCATCATACAATACTCCTTCAACATCAAAAATTGCTAACAATTGTTTTCTATTTTCACACAAAAAATTCATCATATAAAAGTTGAAACCAGATAATCCGATCAACAATAGCTAATAATAAATCAGCCTTCATAGAAATTTCATTATGGTTGACGAATTAGAGCACAAATACGAAGTTAAAGTTCAAACAAGAGAGGGTCGACAAAAGCTTCCAGATAGTGTAAAAGAAATTCTGAAAGATGGCGGAATGATGGACGAGAAAGGAAAATTGAAGTTAAAAGGAGTAAGTCCAAAGATGCTAAAAAGAATGAAACAGGAATATGTTGAATGTCCAGTCTTAAAAGATGAGATTCATTTTGTTCAGTGCTTTGTTTGTCCAAACTTTCAAAGCAGGGTTATGGGAAATGTTTTGTGTAAAGGCGAAACAATCACAGATTAGCAGTAATTCTCTTAATTTGATTAACAATCTTCATTTTTCTTTGAGTTGTTAACTCAGGTTCCATTGTAAAGAAGATGGTTTTTCTTGCAGTGTAGATGACAAATTGAGTAACTTTTTCACGTTCAACATGAACGTATCTAACTTTTCCAAGTGGACGATCAAATTCTTTTCTCATTTTGCGTCTTTGTGATACTTGTTTGCAAAAATTTTCTTCTTGGCGTTGGGATTCTAATGAGTTTTTGCCAGTTTTCATTATACCTTCAACAATGTTGCCCTTTAGATCAATTATAGAAGCAAATCTCATTTGAGAATCTAAAGAAATGATTTTTTCAACTATACTAAGAAGGTCTGGTTTTACCATATTTTGATCATTTGTGATTTTCAATATAATTCTAAGTTTCTAGATAAGATAAGAAACAAGACTAAATAATTACAAAATTCTTTGGATTTCAAATGGGAAAAGAGATTGGAATAACTGTAAAAAAGTCAGAAGATTTTAGTGAATGGTATACACAAACCGTCATAAAATCGGAGTTGGTGGATTATGCCCCAGTCAAAGGATTGATTGTTCTTAGACCAGATGGGTATTCAATTTGGGAATCATTAAAATCATCACTTGATGCAAAATTTGTTGCCACAGGTCACAGAAATGGATTTTTGCCAACTCTAATTCCAGAATCACTTTTAGCAAAAGAAAAAGATCATTTTGCAGGATTTAATCCAGAGGTGTTTTGGGTTACAAAATCAGGAGATAGTGAGATTGGAGATAGGTTAGCATTAAGACCGACCTCAGAAACTTTAGCATATACATTATTTTCAAAATGGATTAGAAGTTGGAGAGATTTACCATTAAAAATTAATTTTTGGAATACAGCACTTAGAGCAGAGATTAAAGCAACAAAACCATTTTTGAGGACATCAGAATTTCTATGGCAAGAAGGTCATACAGTACATATGAACAAGGAAGAAGCAGAAAAGGAGGTCACAGATATTTTATCACTGTATAAGAAAACAGTTGAAGAAGAATTAGCAATACCAGTGATTACAGGAAAAAAATCAGAGAAGGAGAAATTTGTAGGTGCAGTATATACACTAACTATGGAATCATTAATGCCAGATGGAAAGGCGTTACAGATGGGTACATCGCATTTTCTTGGACAAAATTTCTCAAAACCATTTGATGTCAAGTATGCAGATAAAGAAAATGTTGAAAGTTATGCATGGCAAACATCATGGGGCGTATCATGGAGATTAATTGGCGGAATGATTATGGTTCACGGTGATGATAAAGGACTAGTTTTGCCTCCAAGAGTTGCACCAATTCAAGTAATCATAATTCCAATTTATTATTCAGATGAAGATAAAGAAAAAATTCAAAAGGTATCACAAGAAATTGAAGAGAAATTAAGAGAATCAAAAATTAGAGTTCAAGTAGATAATAGAGAACAACTTACCCCAGGTTTCAAGTTTAATGATTGGGAGATGAAAGGAATTCCATTACGAATTGAAATTGGACCAAAAGATTTCGAGAAAAATAAGGTTACATTTGCCAGAAGACATAACCGTCAAAAAGATGATCAAGAGATAGTAGGTCTTGTAGATAGAGTGGTATCAGAGTTGGATAAAATTCATGAAGATATGTTTGCAGATGCTAAAAAAATTCTAGACAATAAGACAGTAGAAGTGAACAGCTATGATGATTTCAAGACTGAATTAGAAAAAGGACGATTGATTAAAGCACCAATTTGTGACAACCCAAAATGTGAAGAAGAAATTAAAGAAGAAACAAGTGCAGATGTTAGAGTAATTACAGAAAATTCAAGCGACACAAGCTCAAAATGCATCAAATGCTCAAACCAAAGCGTGATTAGACCACTTTTTGCGAGAGGATACTAAA